>Ga0207037_10355_pt2 | contig 12158 bp, 6 predicted proteins | sample Alteio_BWMinCont_75_FD_153268 | JGI IMG/M metagenome (GOLD analysis project Ga0207037, IMG submission 153268) | Enriched cells from forest soil in Barre Woods Harvard Forest LTER site, Petersham, Massachusetts, United States -... | ecosystem: Environmental > Terrestrial > Soil > Temperate forest >... | reverse complement strand
TGCCGATGGTGTAGCTCGGGCCCGCGGCCTGGGGGTTGTAGGTGGTGGTGTCGCTGCCGGAGGTCAGAGTGACCACACCGTTGCCGACCTGCACCTGGCCATGCGGGCTGCTGCTGACGGAGAGGTTCAGCAGGGCTAGCTTGACGTCGGAGATATTCGGATTTAGCGGCAGGACGGAGAGGTTGATGGGGACCGCATACTTGGTGCACTGAGTCTCGTTCCCGTCGGCGTCGTACTGATAGCCGGTGACATTGCCGAGCGCATCGATCTCGTAGGCGACGTTCCCGTCGGCGTCGTAGACGTCGCGGGTTGCCGAGTCGCTGGAACTCACCAACTGCAGGTTGCTGACCGTCCCCGTCGCCGCAGCTTGCCCCGGTGCGGTCTGGGTGCCGACGACGACCCCGGCCTTGCTCCACAGGCCTGTCGCCAGCCAAGTGATGTAGTTGTAACTGTTCTGGTTGGTGTTGCCCTTCTGGTAGAAGCGGACCTGGGTGGAGCCGGAGGTGATGGCCACCTGGAGCACGTAGCTGGTGTTCGCCTGCACAGTGCCGAAGTTGACCGTCTGCATCTGCTGCGTGGTGGTGTTGTAGAAGACACCATAGGCCGTGTTGCCTTCGATGTAGACGCCGGCGCGGCTGGGCGGCGAGCTTCCGGATGGCGAATCCAGGTAGTCAGTGATGTACTGCCCGCTGCTCGAACTGCCGGTCGTGATCACCGAGGTGTAGATCATCGGCTGCGCAGTGACGGCGTAGTACGGGCTGGCTGCCTTGGGGCTATAGGTGCTGGTATCGCTGCCCGAGGTCAGCGTGATCTGGCCGTCGCCGATCTGCACCTGGCCGTTGGGGCTGCTGCTGACCGTCAGGTTGAGCAGAGCCAGCTCGACCTGACCCGCGGTCGGATTTGCCGGTAGGCTCGACAGGGAAATCGGCGTGGCATAGTCGGTTGTCTGGAGGACGTTGCCGTCGCCATCATACTGGTAGCCGACCACGTCACCGAGCGCGTCGATGCTATACGCCAAGCGGCCCGCTGCGTCGTAGGCGTTGATGGTCTTCTCGTCGGCGCCGCTCGCCGAAACCGATATCTGGCTGGGCAGCGGACTGGCCGGCAATCCTGATACCGAGACTGGGGTCGCATAGCGGGTCGTCTGGACCACCGCTCCGCCTGCGTTCCGCTGGTAGCCGGTGACGTCACCGGCCGCATTGATCTGATACGCCACGTGGCCGTCGAGATCGATAGCCTTCGTTGTGGTCTCGTCGCCCGCGCTCGTCTTGATAAGCGGGCTCACATTCGCATACGTCGGGCTCGCCGGCAGCGTGATGGCGGTGGCGTAGCGCGTAATCTGCGTCACATCACCGTCGGTGTTGTACTGGTAGGCGGTGACGTATCCCAACGCGTTCACCGAATAGGCGAGACGGTTTCCGGTGTTGTAGATATTGGTCGTGACGTCGTCGCCGGTGCTCGACGAAACCGGGATCTGACTCGGCTGGGGATTGGCGGGAAGATTCGCCGGGGCAATCGGCGTCGCATAACGCGTGGTCTTGGTCAGGTTGCCAGCGTTATCGTACTGAAAGCCCGTCACATTCCCGAGGGCGTCAATCTGATAGGCGAGGCGTCCGTCTGCATCGTAGACGCTGAGGAACGAGGCGCCGTTGGCATCCGTCTTGTCGATGGCTTGACTGTGCCGGTTGCTCGTCGTCGTGCTGACGAATCCCAGGGCATCGGTCATCGACACCGTCTGGGTGGCGTCGTTGTAGCTGTACGACGTCGTGTTGCCGTTGCCATCCTCGCTGGTCAGAACGCGCCCGAAGGCGTCGTAGGCGGTAGTGGTCTGGTAGCCCAGCGGGTCGGTGACGACCGTCGTCCGGCCGAACGCGCCGTAAGTTGTCGAAGTGCTGTTGCCGTTGGCGTCTGTGCTCTTCGTCACCCTGCCGAACGCGTCGTACTGCGTGCCGGTGATGAGATTGAGCCCGCCTGCGTCCTCGACGGCGCCGGTGCGCAGACCGCGTCCGTCATACGAATAGGCATCAACCGAGTAGGTACTGGATCCATGCGTGGGGGCCACTGCATTCCCACCGCTTCCGGCGCCGGCCGCGGCGCCGGCGATCGTTGCCGTATCGCTGAGCTGCGCGGATAGCTCGGCAAAATGGTCGTAGTAGTCGACCTGGGTATAGCCGAGTGCGTCGCTCGTCTTGGTCAGCAGCCCCCGGTTGTCACCATAGGTGTAGGTGGTGGAGCGGTTCGCTGCGTTGCCGGTGAACGCGGAGGCGGCGACGGCCGACGCGAAGCTGCTGTTGCCAGATGCGCTGAGCAGGCCGCCCGCCAGCCCGGAGGTAGTTACGGTCGCGCCATAATTCACCGCTTGCGTCACGTCGCCGAAGGCGTCGTAGCTGTTCCCCGTTACGTCTCCGAGCGCGTCCACCGTATACTTCAGCTGACCGGCGTTGTCGTAGTAGTAGAAAGTCTGGTTGCCATTGGCATCGATGCTCTCGATCCTCCGTCCTGCGGCGTCGTAGACGCTGCGGGTGCCGTAGGCATTGGCGATCGCTTGTAGCTGCGAACTGTTGTCGCCTGCGACCTGCCCCGCGGCGTAGGCGTTGCTGCCGATTCCTGTCAGCACATTGATGACGCGGCCGAGCTGGTCGTAGAAGTAGGTCGCCTCACGCGCGTCCGATGTGCTCGAGGCGGCCACCGAGGTATTGAGAAAACCCGTGACCGGGTCGTAGCTGTTGACGGTCAGCGTACCCTGGACGTCCGTATGCTGCGTGACGCGGTTGAGGGCATCGTACTTCCAGCTCTGGGTCTGGTCCTGCGCCGGCGCACCCGGCGCGGACCGTGTCGGCATCGGTGCGGGACCGCTGCCCGAGTAGCTGACCGGCGTGGCATAGCGAGTCTGCCCCGCAAGATTGCCGGCAAGGTCGTAGCTATTGACGGTCATGTACCCGCCAGCATCGATGGTGGCAGATACGCGGCCCTCGCCATCGTAGAAGGCGTAGGAGATCTGGTCGAAACCGGCGGACGGCGTGGTCCAGAGAATCAGCTGGGCCAGGGTCGCGGTAGATGTCGAATAGCCGCTGGGCGCTTGCGGCGTGTTGACGTATGCCGTGGCCTTGGCAACGCTCCCTGCGCCGTCGTAGCTGGTCACTCTCAGGTCGCCGTCGGCGTCCAGGACGCCGGTTTGGCGGCCGTCGGCATCGTAGAAGTAGCGGGTGGTGCGGTCATAGGGGTTGGTGACCGGCGCGATCGAGGCCGCATTCCCTCCGGCTGGAACCGTACTCAGGGCGTTGTAGTAGCGTTTCGTGCTGGTCAGGTTTCCGGTCCCGTCGTACTGGCGACCGGTGATATAACCGTCGGCATCCACCGTGTAGACCAGACGCCCCGCCTGGTCGTAGAACCAGTAGGTGCTGCGGTCGGAGACCCCGGGCTGGGCTGCGCCCGGGGTGCCGATCAGGACGGCCAGCGTCGCTACCGCGCTGGTCTGTGTACCATCCCCTGCGGCGATGCTGATCAGCCTGGTGGTGTTGGGCGTGGCGGCGGTGTTGTTGTATTTCAGCGTGGCCAGCACATTCTTGTAGGCCAGCGGGCTGGCGCTGCCGCTGATTGTGAGCACCCCGCTGGCGTAGCTGGCGGTCAGGCCGGATCCCACTGTGACCGACAGCGACTCGCTGCTGGTCGCGCCGGCGATGGTTACGGTCAGCGACGTGAGGTTTGCACTTTCTGTGTCAGTCAGCGACAGATTGTTCGGATCGAGGACGCCAGTCGCGCCGCTGCCCGGGATGTAGACGGCGCTGTAGCCCGTTCCGGCGCCGCCGCCGGTTAGATCCACGATGGGAGCGTTCTTTCCGGGAACAATGTTGACGATTGCCGTGGCGGCCACGCTGTTGGCTTGTCCGTCGTACAGCACGATGCTCAGGGTGCGTGTGCTGGCCGGCAACAGAGGTGAATTCTCGGCGTACGTCAGCGTGCGGAGCACCTTCTGATAGTTCGCGACCGTATCAATGCCGCTGATGGTCAAAACGCCGGTGGCGAGGCTGTAGCTGGCGGTGAGGTTGGTACCCGTGGTGGCGACCGCCAGGAACGGGGCGATTCCATCCTGCGCGAGGGCGCCGTTGACCGTGACAGTGGCGCCGGCCAGATAGCTGTTGTCGGAATCCGCAAGGGTGAGACCGGACGTCCCGGCATTTGTCGCCGGACCCCCGGTTGTGAACGTGCCAGGGCTGCCGGAGCCCACTCCACCGATCTGAACTGGGGTGTCCGTCGGCACAACCTGGACGTAGGCGACTCCGATGTTGCCGGTGTTGGTGCCGTTTGATCCCTGGACCGTGAGGTAGCGCAGGTGGCCGTCCGGATTGGCGGATCCGTCCGAGAACGTCACGGATTGAAGGACCGACTGATAGGTGGCAGCGGTCGCGGTGCCGGTGAGCGTGAGCTGCCCAGTGCTCTGGTTGTAACTGGCGGTTATGCCGGTTCCGGTCGTGTTGGCGCTGAGAACCTCCGCCCCATCGATCGGATTGATCACGCTGACAACGGCCGACGACATGTTCCAGGAGCTCAGACTGCTTTGGCCCGAGATGTTGGCAATCGACAGCGAGGACAGTACGGAGACCCCAGGGCCGCCCTCGGTGAATTGCGCCGGCGTGGTCGGCGATGCACCGGTACCGCTGACAGACAGCTGCGGCGACTGCGCCTGGCTCGACTGCTCATTATTGAAAGTGGTCTGATCGGCAGTGTCTGCCGACGACAAGAACAAGGCAGGAGGGTTGACGGTTGCCGTTACCACAGCGCTCGACTGGAATCCGTCACTGACGCTGACAGTGGCCGTCACGGCCTCGGTCTGCAGCCCGAGCGGATTGATGTAGGCGAGCGTCTTCAGCACCTGCTCGTAGTGAGCGATAGTGTCCGCGCCGCTCAACGTTAGGGTCTTGGTGTTGTTGTTGTAGTTGTAATTGATGGCCGTTCCCGCGGTATTTGCCCACAGGAAGTAGTAGCCGTTCGCCGACGCGTTCATGACAGCGGTGGCCGATACCAGGTACGGCATCGATGCCGAGATGCTCAACGCGGAAGTCGACAGGACGGTGTTGCCGCTGTTTGCCTCGGTCGTCGTGTAGTTGGCGCCGCCGCTGCCGTTGAGATCGAGAACAGGAACCGCGGGGGACAGGCCGATTTGCACCGAGGTCGTCGCGGCGGCGCTATTGGAGATGCCGTCGTTGACACTGATCAGGATGTAGCGCGTAGCGATGCTGGGATCTGCGGCGGAGTTGCTGTAGGCGATGGAGCGGAGCGCGGTCTGGAACGCTGACAGGCTCGCTCCGCTGGCGCTGCTGATGGTCAGCACGCCCGTCGCGCTGTTGTAGCTCTGGGTCATGCCTGTACCCAGAGTGGCGGACAGGCTCTCGGCGGCGGCGTCCTGCAGGTTTGTAATGACGGCTGTTACCGATTTGATCGTGCCGCTCTCCGGGTCGGTCAGGATCAGAGCGGACGTGCCGGCATTGACCGCAGCCCCGCCCTGCGTGAACGAGCCGGTCCCCGCTCCACTCAGCACCGGAGGACCGGGCGGCGTCGCCACCGTGATGTTGACCGCCGAAGTGGCGATGCCGGAGTCAAGCTGTCCGTCGTTGACAGCGATGTCAATGGTGCGCGCGCCCGCTGCCACCGAGGCCGCCGAGTTGGTGTAGGTGAGAGTGCGCAGAAGCGTCTGGTAGTCGCTTACCGTGGTATTGCCGGTCAGCGTCAGCACGCCCGTCAGCTTGTTGTAGCTCTGCGTGATGCGGTTGCTGACGACGCTGGTATTGACCGCCAGCAACTCATTGGCGTAGCCGTTGGCCGCCCCGTTGAGCTGGATGGAGGCGGACACCAGGTTTGCGTTGTTGCCGTCAGTGACCGTGAGCCCTGATGCCACGACGGCGGCGGCGCTACCGAACGTGGTGTAGCTGACGACGTAGCCGTTGCCCTGGACTGTGGCGTGGGTCGGATCGATCGTGACCACCGGGGCCGTGTCCGGGGCTGTGCCACCGCGCAGCTGATACATCGTCACCGGCAGTGGATTGCCGTTCGAATCGACCAGCGCGGTGGTGACGGGCGAGGCGTAGCGGATCTGCTGAATCGCCTGGCCGTCGTTGTTGTAGACGGTTTCAGTGAGGTCGCCGTCCGGGTTGACGACGCCGACCTGCAGCCCCCTGCTGTTATAGACGTGGAAGGTGCGCGGTACCGCCGCGAAGCCCGAGCTGACCGGAGTCAGGAGTGTCGGCTCGGTCTGGGCGATGAGCCGCCCGTCAGCGTCATACCAGTAGTACGAGGTGCCGAGAGCCAGTGATCCCGTTCCGGTTTGGCTGAGGCTGACCAGTTCACCGGCCGTGTCGTAGGTGCTGGTGGCGGTGACGCCGGCGGCGTTGACAGTGGTCGTGGTGCGCGCTGCGGCATTGTAGCTGGTCGTGGTCTTCTGGCCGGTGCCGTTCTGTAGACTGATTACACGGTTGAGGCCGTCGTAGGCGTAGCTCGTAACGTAGGGCGTAGCGTTGTTGTAGTCGGACGTGTACTGATTGCTTGCCTGTTGCACCGCTGAGGAGGCGCGCGGATCGATGCTCATCAGCAGCCGGCCCTGCACGTCGTAGACATAGTACGTGACGCTCTGCTTGCCGTCGTTGTTGCCGACGCCTTGGCTGGTCGTGCTGTTCCACTGGGTGACGCTGTGGACTTGACCGGTCAGGTCGTAGGCGGTGTCGGTGCGCTGGATCTGTGTCTGGTCTTGCGCCGAGGCCCAGCTGGTCAGGCCGGACAGGCTGAAATCAGTCCCGGTGTGCTGGACCGCGGGATAGCTGATCGTGGTGACGCGTTCGCCGTTGGTCTGCGCCGCCGTTCCGTTACTGACCGCCTGATAGCGGTATTCGGTGACATCGCCCTGCGCCGAAATGACAAAGCGCAGGTTTTCGTTCTGATCGTAGACGTAGTGGGTCGTCAGCGGGCCGGAAGCGGCCTGGCCGACGGCCGGGGCCGGTGTGAGGTATTGCGTCTCCGTGAGGAGGTGGTCGTTGGCGTCGTAGGTGCGGGTGACGGTGTTGCCAAGCGAGTCCTGTGTTTCGCCGAGATTTCCGTCCGCATCGTAGCTGTAGTATGTGGTCCGGCCCATCGCGTCGGTCACCTGCGAAATGTTGCCGCTCGCAGGGTCGTAGGCGTATGTCGTGCGGGTGCGGACTCCGCCCCCGAGGTCCGGCGATTCCACGCCGGTCAGGCGCCCTTGCCCATCGTAAAAATAGCTGGTGACGTTGCCGGCGGGATCGGTGACGTCGGTGCGGTCGTTGTTGAGGTCGTAGTGGAACTGCGTGGTCTGGCCGAGGCTGTTGGTCAGGGTCCAGACACGGTTGACACCGTCTTGCTGAATGTAAGAGATGGCCAGGCTGCTGCCATCGCTCTGGGAAATGCCCGTAACAAGATCGCTGTTTCCCTGATAGGTGTAGCTGGTGGTGTAGACACTACTGTTGAACGTCGTGCTGCTGTTGTTTGGGGTCAGCTCGACGGTCACGGTTTTCAGTCGACTCAGGCTGTCGTAGGCGTACTCGACCCTGATCAGAGTCTGGGTGGAGCCGCTGCCGGACACCCCCGGGGCGAGCCCGACGACGCGGATATCGGAGAGATTGTTGCCGCTGTAGTCCAGGTAGGTGATCTGACCGGATGAGTCGGAAATCGAACTGACCCGCGTTCCAGCGTAGGTGTAGGTGAGCGAGTTGCCGTTGGCGTCGACGATGGACTGCAGCTGGCCGCTGGCGTTGTAGTTTTCCGTTACGCCGGTGCCGCCCTGGATGTACTGGTAGCCGGTGATCGTGCTTCCGGACATCACCACCCGGATGACGTCGTACGCGCCGGTTCCGTTCTGGCTGCGCCATTCGCCAACCTGCCCGCCGTCCGTGTTGTAGAGCCCGTAGATGAAAGCCTGGCCGCTCGCATCCGGTGACAGCCTATTAATCTGCCCCTGTCCCGAGCCGATCTGACTTAGGTCGAGGCTGCGCTCGAACGAGAACTGCCAATCGTTGCCGTTGTAACCCAACATTTGGCCGAGGCTGTTATAGGTCCTGACCAGGGAATCGCTGAGACCTATAGCCGCGATGAACTCGTCCTGTCCCTGCAATACTAGGTTGCCCGTTGCGGCGTTGACGTAGGCCAGGTCGTTGCCCGATCCGATTGCGGCGTTACCGGCCGAACCGTAGCCATTCAGCTGCGTAAGGGAGCTTCCAGTCAGTCCCAGTCCGCCGCCGACGACGATCGATGTCATGTTGAGATCCCCTAAAAAATAGACGCCCACCCGCACTAAGGACGGATTGCCGGGCAATTTGAACTCTCTAGGGTCTATCCATACGCGAGCGGCTCAAGTTTAGTTACATTTCATAACATATTGTTTAATAGTGATTTTTTGTACTTTCTGGAATGGCGGCATTGAGCACCCGACGCCCCCCCCACACAGCACCTGTTTGATGGCTTCACCAAATCAATAGGAACCCAGTCGATGGCGAACTGCGCCAGGCGATGATCTGAAGCGTCCGGGTGTCTAGCTGCCACTCCGCTGCGGCACCACCGGCGTGCCGGTGCAGCCGGTGTCACAGAAGCTATGGTCCAAACTCGCCGGCGCCCCGGCCGCCAATAGCAAAGCCGAGATCGCTCAGGCAAAACCTGCCAGGTGGCTTTCAGGTCGTATCAGGCCGACAGGAAAGCCTAGGCTTCGTAGCTGTGCTGGAACAGCACGAGATGCCAAACAAATCCGAGCGCGAACGTCGGCACCAGATAGGCCAGAACGCCAAGGCCAAAACGCAGCGTCGTTTCCTCGCTCCTATTGAGCGACCTCATAAACCGCTTCACATTGTTCGGACACATGATGCGCATCGGCTGGCTCCAGAGGTACCCCTCTCATGACCAACTTCCCAAACTGCTCCCCATACCGCAGCTTGATGGTGTGCATGTGCCCCGCCAAACGGCATCTGAGCGCCAGCCGCTCGGTATCGGTGGATCCTGCCTGCTGTGGGGTCTGCCCATCCTCGCGCTGGTCTATTACGCCGAGCGCGGCATGGTCGACGGGCTGGCGGCGCGCGCCGACGGCTCGGCGCGGCAGGCGGCCTTCGCCATGGTGTTGCTGACCCAGGAGCTGGAAAGCCAGCGCGCGGAATTGCGCGGGCTGTTGCTGGGGCCGCAGCAGCTCGCCAGCCCGGAGGGCAAGGCCCTCGTGGCGGTGCTGCCCTTCATGGCCTCGGCCCTGCTGGACGTGCGGCAGCGCATGGCGCCGGCGGCCGAGGACTTTGTGCGCAACCGCCTGCTGGTCTCCACCGGCGGGCCGGCCGCGGCGATGGTGCGGGTGCTGGTGCCGCTGGCCAGGACGTAGCGGCCGCCGGGAAAACGGCGGATGGCGTAGGGGCGGTCCCAGGCGACGCCGTTGTAGATCTCGGTGTAGCTCATGCCCTCGAGCGAGCGGCTCAAGGGCTGGTTGCCGAGCAGGCCGTGCACAAGGTTGTCGGTGGCCTGGCCACCGGTGCCGGCACAGCCGGCGAGCAGTACGGTGAGCGCCGCACAGATCTTGGAAGGCATGGAAGGCTCCTAACGTTGCACCGGCATGGCCTGCTCGCGCCACCGCCGGTAGCGCTGCGGCGGACGGACCAGGCTGAGGTAGAAGGCGGCCGCCACTGCCGCGAAGCAACCGAGGCCGAGCAACCCATGGCCGAAACCGAAGGCAAAGCAGCCGACCAGGATCAGGACGATCGACAGCGGCACCAGCAGGACCAGCAGCAGCTTCTCGATGGGGTTGCTGACGAAGCCGATGGGCGTGCGGTCGTCGTAGGTCTGGCCCAGCTCGCGCACGTGGACCCGCGCCACGCCCAGGCCGCCGCCGGCCCACATGCCGAGAGCCCGCAGATGGTGGCCGGGGCGGACCGGGATGGCGGAATCCAGGTACAGCACCGCTTCCGGGCCCTGGGTCGGATTCAGCCAGACGTGGCTAGGCCGGGCGCTGTTGCCGGGCTCGACGTGACGCACCTCGCCCTCGACGATCTCGAACTTGTGGCCCCGGTAGTGCAGCGTGCCGGACATCGGATCCTCCAACGCCGCCCGCGGCGGCGATTCATAGCTCGCTTCGCTGTAGCACATGTACTACATAGTATGTAGCACATGTACCGTGGCTAACTGCGCACAGTGTGCGGAAGCTCACACTTATGCGCAGAGACCGTCAGGCCATCGCCAAAGCGTTCGGGAGCGCCTTGCGCGAGTTCCGGGCCGAGAAGCAGCTGGCCCAGGAAGAACTGGCCCTGGCCGCCGAAGTCGACCGCACCTTCGTGTCCAAGGCCGAGCGCGGCGTCAACCAGCCGGCGCTGACCACGGTGTTTCTGCTCAGCGAGGCCCTGAAGGTACCGGCGTCCGAGTTGATCGCGCGCACCGAGCAGCATCTGCGCGGGCGCAGGATTTCCACGCTGCGCCGCTGAGATCTGTGCCCGGCCGGCGTCAGTGCAGCCATTGCCAGCCGTCCCGAAGGATCAACAGAGAGGGGGTCCGGGAGCTTGGGCGCTCTTCTTTCCTCGGTTTACGGCTAGCCGGGGGGAAATGCTCGGGGCGCAGTTCCAGCTTGCGCCTGGACCGAGGGCTGCACTCCAGCACCTGGGCATAGGTCTCCTCCAGCAGGCGCTTGAGCAGCCGTGGCGGCTGGCCGGCCAAGCTGTCGAGGATGGATTCCGGCAGCGGAGCAAACAGCTTCTTCAGCGCCGGGGTCTCCTGCCGCAGGCTGCGGTCGATCGAGCGGATCACGGCCGGCATCTGCGCGGCCGTGGGTTGTGGGATGTGGACGACGCGCAGCCGCGAAACGATCTCCGGCCGTACGCGGTCGAGGCGGTTGGCGGTGAGCAGGCAGGACACCGGGCTGGCGTCAAGCACCAGGTCCAGGCACTCGTCGCGGAAGATCTGGGCGCTGCGCCGCTCCAGCAGGCCGAGCAGGGCGGTGTCGGTGGGGAAGCTGCCGCTGCTGCGGACCTTGTCCAGCTCGTCCAGCATCAGCAGCGGCGCACTGCCTTCCGGGCAGCCGGCGATCAGCTTGGCGACGAGGCCGGGGGCGCCGTTGGTCCAGCTGCTGGAGTTGCCGGTCAGGAGGAAGTGTCCGGACAGGTCGGCCAGGGAGTGAAAGGTGAAGTGCATGGGCAGCACCTCGCCAAGCCGACGCCCGAACTCAGTCTTGCCCACCCCCGGCGGGCCCAGCAGAAGCAGGGTCGGCAGACGCAGGGCGGCGCCGGTGCGGGTCCGCAGCAGCAGCTCGCGGGCGACGGCGTCGATGGCAGGCTGGAAGTGCGGGAAGTCCTGGCTCAATGCCCGGACCTGGTCGATGTGAGCGGAGGTCGCCTTGGGCAGGTAGCGGCAGGAATGGAAGCTCAAATGCTCCAGCAGGCGCTTCTGCTCGGACTGCTTGGCAGAAAAGGTGGCGGCACGGTTGGCGGCCTCGAGCGCATCGCAGGTCGTCCACAGAACGCCGGAGCGAACAGGCTTCGGACTCGGGGGTGGGCTCAAATCCAGCTTGAGTGGGGTAGGCGACGCAGGTGGCGGTGGCTCAGGCTTTCGACTCTCGAGGAGCGCTTTGGCCGCCCGCTGCTCGAGGTCCACCACGGCACTGTCCAGGCCGAGCCCGGCTCCGGTGAAGCGCAGGATGCGGCTGGCATGGCGGTCAATCAAGTAGTCCAGCGCCCGCGCCGACAGGCCGTCCGCCAGATAGAAGCTGACCCCTGCGGACCAGCTCACGAGCCGGTTGTTGGGTTGCGCGTACCAGGTACAGAGGTCTTGGGCGACGTCCCGATCTTCGCCATCTTCGCCGAGCAGTTCTTCCGCGAACAGTCCGTCGGTTGGCGCCAGGGCACCCGCGATTGGACCCGCTCCATCTACGACGCACACCTGATCCCCAAGTTCGGTCCGCTGACGGTGTCGCAGATCACCCGTGAGCTGATCCTGGAGTTCCGCGTGGAGCTGTCCGAGAAGCGCACCCGAGCCGGCACGCCGGCCCTAAAGCCCAAGTCCATCAACACCGTCATGCGGATCCTCAACGCCATCATGACCGAGGCCTCGCTGTGCGTCCGATCGCAAGCAACAGGAACAGCGCGACCGTGTCGGGCAGCGAAACCACCTGCCAGGCATTCGGCAGGAAGCTGAAATAG
>Ga0207037_10364_pt1 | contig 12188 bp, 13 predicted proteins | sample Alteio_BWMinCont_75_FD_153268 | JGI IMG/M metagenome (GOLD analysis project Ga0207037, IMG submission 153268) | Enriched cells from forest soil in Barre Woods Harvard Forest LTER site, Petersham, Massachusetts, United States -... | ecosystem: Environmental > Terrestrial > Soil > Temperate forest >... | reverse complement strand
CGCGGATATTTGGGCGCCGTTAATTTTTTTAAAGGCATAATATTTATTCCCAACAACGCGCTTTACATATTTTCGCTTCTCAGTGTTCCAGTCCCAAATCGTCTGAATGCCTTGAATACTCTTTATGCCTACATACAAAACTCTTTTTCCAGTAAATTGATTGGGGTTGAATGCCTTAGACATAATCTTGTCCTTTCATCCAACTCATCAACTCTGGAAGAAGGAACCTGATCTCGTCGCCAATCTTTTTATGCGGAATCTCACCACTGCTGACCCTTTTATAAACGGTCTTGGTACTGAGTTTCAAAAATTTGGCGACTTCCCTTACTGTTAATATTTGGTTTTGAAAGATCGGCTCGGCAGGCTCATCTTTTCTCACGACCCCACCCCTTTGACAAGAAAGTTTGTGGGTCTCGGAGCCAATGTTTTGGTTTAAATCGACGGGCTGCTTGGGTCTCTCATGCGATGAATTTTGAACCGGGGCTCGTTCAAGTTCGCATTTCTGAATTTGGTATCGGGGTTCGGGCTTGTGGCGGCGAGGAGGCGTGGAGTTGAGTTCGGACGATTGAGGTAAGGACTCCTCCGCACCCCGCGTCTCTGATTTTAAATGTTTGTTGTCTAAATTTAATTTCAACAAGGCCCCCGAAGAAAAACTATTTCTTCGGAGTATCTTTTATTGAATACTTAAAGGCGACGTTCCTAGGGAGGACATTTGGTGGGAATTGTTACTTTAGAACCTTAGACGCTCTCCTCTTATTTCCAAGAGCCTTGCGAATTGTTGCCGCTGCACTTGCCACTTGGGTTCCGTGCTGTGTCTCACTGTAAAAAAAAGAATCTGGCTGACAGCTTCCAGTAATTACTTTATCTCCAACGTTACTGCCAAGCAGAGTTAGCCATTTGGCAATGTACTCAGATGCCTCTATTTTCCCAAAGCCCATGCCTTCGAGCAGAACGAGCAATTCGTCTCGATATTTGGTGTGTCGATACTTATCCGTATTTTTATAAATCTTCTTTTTCCGAAAGTATTTTCTCGCATCGATTTCCTTCCTGGATAGTTTTCGTTCTGATTTCATACAATCCACCAAACACGAAATGATGACATCGAGGTCTAATGGGGATTTGTCTTTGCCTACCTTAGTCAGTACCTCTTTTGTGTTCTTTATCACTTCAGCCACGCGTCGTTCTGCAAGACTTTTGTTTTTTAAAAATTCATTTTCTATGATGACTTCCACTAATCTTTCTTCATTCACGGGCATTCCAAGCTCTTCAGGAGGGCAAAGTTCTTGAAGGGCTCCTGCTCGCTTGGGGTGGTTCTTCTTAAAGATATGTCGCCGACGTAAATCTGTCGAAACTAACTCCTCTTGTGAAATCCAATCAGGTTTCTTTATTCGCCAATCTACTTTTCCCACCAAATGTCCTCCTTACCTAACTTTCAAGCTACTTTAATAACGGCATATGCTGAGCAGTATAGGAATTTTTATTTTTTTCAAACCATAGGAGCAGACCATGGGACACAGGAATATTCAACTCATAACGAAACTCGATGAGAGTGACCTAACTCAAGGGGCCGCAGCCCGGCAAGCAGGAATCAGTGAAACACGCTTCACAAGGATTATGCGTGGGTACGTGACACCAACATCGGACGAGGTTCATAGGATCTGTAGTGTCTTAGGTTGTTGTCCATCAGAAGTGAATCTTCCAGAACTAAAAGGAGAAAATCATGAAATTTGATCGTGAAAGTAAAAATGAAAATCAAGAATTATTAAAGAAAGAATTTGAGAAAGTTCTCAATGTGCTGCGAGCAGGATCGTTGGATCGGCTTGAAGTGTGGCGACAAGTGGGCGGCAGACTCACACCTTCTTTTAATATCGTAATTGAGTTGATGACCAAGAGAGGTCTTATCGAAGAGGTTAACGACATAATCTATGTCGTGGGAACATGCTCACCTTCAGCAAAGGTGAAAAGTCTGTGCGGACCAAAAACCAGTAAGGTAAAGCCGTACATTGGTCAACAGTTGGAGTTTTTCAATAGCGAGGAATTCTTTGAAGTTTAATACATTGGCCTCTCATTAATTTATTGGGGAAAACTTATGGATGAATTTGTATTTTTAAATAAAACACAATCTCAATGTAACGACCTGGCCGAGTCGGGATTCACGCATCAACCATTTCTAATTCTTGGAACGCATATCTGGCCAAATGGTCAGCTAGAGCAGGAAGTGGGGCTTGGGAAAAATATCAATGGATTACAGCTCACGGAGGGAGCGCAACATGATAGACCCAAAGGTCCTTGACCAGGTATATCGCGCCATTCTTGATGAACTTACCCTGGAGCAACATCATTTTGAGGCTCTTTTGCAAAGGGGATTTATACCCAACGAGATCACAGCTCATGGCTACAAAAGCCTAGGGCATAAAGGCCGTGAAGAATTAGCCAATAAGCTCGTTAAGCAGTTTGGCGAGAAAACTTTGGCACAGGTCCCTGGATTTCTTAAAGATAAGAAATCTGGAGAGTGGACCATTCTTGGAGCGCCGGGCTTACTCATCCCAGTCTTACAATTTGGAAAAATTCTCTCGCTCATGGTTCGTCTCGATAAATCAATTAAGAAACTTAAGTACAGTTACCTATCATCAAAAAAACAAGGAGGCCCAGGGCCTAAAGCTGAATGTCATTTGCCTCTTGGGGCACCTGCGACCGTTGCCACAGTCCGCCTCACCGAGGGTGTGCTGAAGGCTGATTTTGCTACTTTTTTGGGCGACATATACACCATCGCTATTCCCGGTGTTAATTGTTGGAGAAAATTTAGACAAATTATTCAAAAGCTCGATGTAAAGGTGGTCCATATTTCCTACGACATGGATTGTTATTCAAATCCTACCGTAGCGAAAGCTCTAGCTAATACCGTTAAAATGCTCACTGACCTTGGTACGGGAATCGTGATTGAATCATGGGACCCAAAGTTTAAAGGAATTGACGATGCCCTCCTTGCAAAAACTCCAATCCATGAGCATCAAGGTGATGGCGTCCAGAAATTCTTGGATAATCTTCTTAATGATCAGGCTCATGCGATGGGGACCGCTCAACCTCCACCACCAAACTCGACGGAATCTACTCCTAAATTTAAACAACTTTTAGAATTAGGTGATAAATGTAAAGCACTCCATCAGCTTCTCGCAAAGAGTCGCAATGGAGTTCCTATGTCTCACCATGAGCGGTTCAGATTAGCTCAAATTGCGGTTGGGGTTGGACTCACCGATGAAGAAGCAATCGACCTCTTTCGTCATCGAATAGACTTTAATGAAGAAATCACTCGCTCTCAGGTTCAATCAATCCGCGCAGGATATAAGCGACCGGATTGCGGAAAGCTTTCCGAGGATCTTTCATTTTGTTCAGGGACTTGTCAGGCCAAAGAAAGGGCCAAAGTGAGTTCACCAGTTGATTTATTAATTCCGCTTGACCCAAATAATTTACCAACAATAATAGTTACAAATAGACAGATGACTAACATCGTGGACGACACCAACGCCGCCATTCAAAAGGCCAACAAACCGGCTCCTGTGATTTTTCTACGAGGTAAAAATTTAATTCGCATTCGCCATGTTGAGGGCAAGCCTGAGCTGGAGATAATGAACCAGGATATGGTTTATGGCCACATAGCAAGAGTTGCCATTTGGATGAAAATTAATAAACAAAACGCAATGGTCAATTGTTTTCCTTCTCCTACGATTGCAAAGGATTTAATTGCTACCCCAGTAACTGATTTGCCTATTCTTGAGGCAGTAGTCTCAACACCTACTTTTGGTAAAAGTGGTTTAATTACGATCACTGGTTATCATGCCAAGGATCATATTTTTTTCGATCCCAAGGGTCTTACTCTGTTAAAGTCAGTTCCGGAAAACCCAAGCAGTGAGCAGATCAATGCTGCCAAATTATTGTTTGTGGATGAGCTGCTTGTGGATTTTCCATTCTCCAGCGACTCTGATCGAGCACACGCCTTAGCTGCCATTCTTTTACCATTTTCGCGCAAGCTTATCTTAGGCCCTACCCCTATGTACGGTATCGAAGCCCCGATTCAAGGAGCGGGAAAGGGGTTATTATTAAAAATTATTTCATTGATTACTACAGGCCGAAGCGCTGAAATTCGGACGTTGCCGAATGATGACGATGCAATCCGCAAGATGCTTACGGCTGAACTTTCGCGGGGCCTCCCCATCATCGCATTGGACAATATTCCGTCGCAAATATTGGACAGTCCCAGTCTGGCGGCTATGCTTACAGCGGACGTTTGGACTGACCGTATTTTAGGCCACAGTCAAATGATTTCATGTCCCAATAAAGCCCTATGGCTTATGACAGCGAACAACCCTCGCCTATCAGGGGAAATTGCCCGTAGATATATCCGCATTGGCATTGATCCTAAACAAGATAAGCCATGGTTCAGGACTGGGTTCAAGCATCCCAATCTTGGAAAATGGGTCCAAGACAATCGCGCAGAACTTGTTTATGCGGCTCTTGTTCTTATACAGGCCTGGCTTGTACAAGGGCAACCTGAGTCAAAAGCTGTTTTGGGTTCTTTTGAAGATTGGGCAGCGAAGATGGGAGGGATTCTCGAAGTTGCAAAGGTACCTGGGTTCCTGGGTAATTTAAATTCAGTTTATGAAGCAGCCGACACCGATGGTGAAGATTGGCGCGAGTTTTTTAGAGCTTGGTGGGCGCGATTTAAAAATTCACCACAAAAAGTTTCAGAGCTGAATAGCTTCTGTGAATCACATGAACTTTTATTAAAAATTCGGGGGCCGGGGCTTGAAAAGTCACAACAAACATTGCTGGGGACAGCACTTCAGAAAACCGTGGGCCGGGTTTACGATCAATATCGTTTGATTCTGGATAATGATAAGGGGAAGCACGGTAAACTCTATCGCTTGGAGCGACCAGAAATAACTGAAACTGATTCCACGGCACGGGGGCCTATAACAGGGTCCCCCGAAGGTCCCCATGTAGGTCCCCCGGATGATTCTTCGGTAAATTCAAATAGTAATAAAGAAAATGGGGACCACGGGGACCTTAAAGAGGGTACCCAACATGAAAAGATTCATGAACAACAAACGCCCGTTAGTGGGGAAGACCCTCTCCAAGGTCCCCAAGGTACTCAATCATCCGTAACGCATGGAAACAAAAAAGATTTTAATGGGGGACCTAGGTCCTCCGGTGCCCCGCAAGGGTCCCCAACGTCCTCCTCTCAAGCTGGCCAGACCAAATCGGCCACCGATTCGACTCTTATTTCTCAGGAGGACTACGATGCGATTTGAATTTGAAGGCCGGGAGTATCAAACCCGAATCTGGCAGCCTGAAGATGGTATTATTGGCCACATTGTCGCAGTGGATACGGAAACCACGTTAATCGAAGCCGGTAAAATTCCTGACTTCGTAATCGGCCAAGCCTTTGCCGGTGGTGACACTGTTTATCTCATTCACCTTGAGCATCTTCTCCTATTTTTTGAGACCCACAAAAACCAAATTCTTGTCATGCATAACGCCGCGTTTGATACGGCGGTTGTGACCAAAGAAGTAGGTTTTGATTTTGAGAGTATGATCCGAACGCAGCGTCTTTGGGATATCAGCATCTTGTATCGACTCCTTCAACTGGCAAATATAGGTGAAGTTCCCCACCGGTACAGCCTCGCGCTCATGTCTGAAACTTTGCTTGCCATTACCGTTGATAAGTCGATGGAGATACGAGGGGCATTTGGAAAATATCGAGACGGTACAAAAATAAATTATACCGCAATGACAAAATCCGAAATCAAATATGCAGCAATTGATTCCATTGTAACCTTCTATCTATATGAAAACACTTTCCCACAGGTCAAAGAAATCAGCCCTGGAAAATTTCTCACACACAAAATTCAACTGATGGGTGACGTTGCCCTCGCCCAAGTATCGCGCAACGGATTCGGAATTGATCTCTCTCGCCGTGCAGATTTTTTATCCGAGCAAGACCAACGGATCAAAAAGGCAAAGGATCAGCTCGTAAAATTTGGATACATTCACGGAAAACCAGGAGTACAAAAAAAGTTATTTGAAATTTTGAATAGCTTCGGCATTGATCTCCCGCGAACAGCAAAAAGCGGAAAGCCTTCAATTAAAGAAGAGTATCTTGAGCCCTACAGACTACAATATCCATTTATTGACGCCTATCTTTCCTTTAAGACAGAAGAAAAACTAAAAAGTTTTATTGTAAAACTCGATAAACCCCGGATTCATGCAAAGTTCAACGGGATTATGACAACGGGTCGGACAAGTTCAGAGAGTCCTAACCTTCAGCAAATTCCAAAGGACAATCGTGTTCGTAATCTTTTTGTACCTCAACAGAGCCATCTCTTTGCAATTGCAGATTATAAACAGCTTGAACTTTGTACCCTGGCACAAGTCTGTTTGGATCGTTTTAGAAAATCAAAGATGGCTGACCTGATTAATGCGGGAATAGATTTACATCGCTGGTTTGCATCTAAAATTACCAGTAAATCTGAAAGCGAAGTCACATCGGAGGAGAGAGGTTGGGCAAAAGCTTGTAACTTTGGATTCCCCGGAGGTCTCGGTATCCGGGCTTTCATTAGCTATGCTCTCAAAAGCTATGGCGTCAATCTCTCCGAATCCCAGGCGCTAGACCTGAAAGGAAAATGGCTCGATGCCTTTCCAGAGATGCGTCTTTACCTCGAAGATAATTTACTTTCACGTCATGATTTTAATTCATTGGGTTGGTGTAGTGCAGAAATTGCAGCAGCGATCTTTAAGCGTATTGCTCGCGGGGAAATCAATTCAGTTAGAGGCCAACCCTATTCGCCGGAAACCAAAGAATGGGCATTGAAGACGGTATTGGAAGACCTTGCCCCAGAATTTGCTGGAATCCCGCACGGGTCGCCAGAAGTTTTGCGAGCGGCATTGCAAGAAAGTGTTATCACCCGTACCGGACGGATTCGCGCTAACACAGACTATTGTGCAGCGAGAAATACGCCATTTCAGGGACTCGCTTCAGACGGAGCTAAGATCGCTCTGTACGAACTGATTTTCGCCGGTTTTAAGGTTGTAAATTTTGTTCACGATGAAGCAATTATTGAAATATCAAAGAAGGTCAATCTTGAATTAGCAAAACAAAAAATTATCGAAATTATGAAGAGAGGAATGAAAAAAGTTGTCCCTGACGTTGATATTCAAGTTAGCGCCGAAGTCTCCGACTACTGGAAAAAATTATAAACTTAAAACCCAAGGGAGGGTTATATGAAAAGGAAATTAAATAGAAAAGATTTAGAGATGATCAAGGGCTACGCACTTTTTTGTTGTAGGCGAGCTGACATAATCTTATCTTTTTGGTGCCCATTTTGTAGGTATATTCATTCTCACGGAATTGGAAGCGACCTTCGCGAGGTCGGTCCACAACCATTTATGCCAACTCATCGAGCCCAGCACTGCCATACTGAGGGTGGCCGACTGGCCTTTCCAAATGGATATTATATTTTTTATGAGAAATGATCTTAGAGAAGTGTTGAAGAAATTAATTTTTTCAATGTGTCAGCAGTCAATAGGTTTTTCATACGGAATTCTTTTTTTATTTTGAATTTCATGAGAAAATATAGTCATGGGTGAGGAACTGTCTGCGCAGAGAAAACTTTTTGCTGAAGCCTACGCCGCGACAATGAACGCGACGGATGCTGCTATCCGTGCAGGCTATAGCAAATCCTGCGCTAGGCAGCAAGGGTCAAGGCTCATGGCAAATGTTTTCGTAAAAGAATATGTCAACAGGCTACTTACTGAGAAATCTAAGGGGTTGAAGTTGACCCGTGAGGCCCTTCTTAAAGAGTTGACAGACTTGGCGCTGGGGCCAGGGCGTGACATGGTAAAAATGAAGGCCATTCAAATGGCGGGGGAAGCAATTGGGTTGTTTGGAATTAAAGGACCCGAGGACGATGGAAGCGGCGAAAAAAGTAAGTCAGATGCCGTGGACGCCATTCTCGAAACTCCTTAGAAACTTTCGTGATCTAGGCGATGAGGAAGGAGCGCGGCATCTGCTTCGCCTTCGCTGTGCTCATGATCTAGAATCATTTGCGAGGATTTTCTTCCCCCAATATTGTCGGCTGCCGTTTAATAACTTTCATCGTGACTACTTCGGGGATGTGCATTTTGGTGAAAGAAAAATCAGGCGTTGCCGGGCGGCTCCTCGTGGCTACGCCAAGTCCACTTTGGCTGCATTAATAAAGCCAATACACGACGTTTGCTACGGCCTTGAAAGATTCATTGTTATTTTATCAAATACAGCGCCGCAATCGGCTCAAAAACTTAGGGACATTCGTACAGAGATCGTTACCAATACCCGGCTCAAAGATGTGTACGGACTTAAGTTCCCACGTCGTAACCCCGGTGAAACCTCCTACGTTATTGAGGCTGGCTCCCATAAAACAATGTTTCAGGCAGTAGGGGCCGGTGCTGAAATACGTGGGATTCGTTTTAATGACGCCAGGCCCTCAAAAATCATAGTGGACGATTGCGAACATAGCGAGGAGGTTTTAAATGAGGAGATCCGCAAAAAATATGAGGATTGGTACTTTGACGTTGTTTGCAAAATTGGAGACGAACAAACCAATATAGAGTTTATCGGTACAATCCTGCACGACGAATCTCTTCTTGCCAAGCTCCTGAAAAATCCGGGTTACTCCCCCCGACTTTATCGAGCTGTAATTTCATTTTCAGAACGTGAAGACTTATGGGCTCAGTGGCGCGAATTGTACACAAACCTTGATGATGATCAAAGAAGGGTCAAAGCAGAGGAGTTTTATCTTCAAAATGAGACCCAACTTCTCAAGGGAGTTAAGGTTCTTTGGCCTGAAAAGGAACCCTACATTGCTTTGATGAAAGAATTAATCGAGCAAGGCCGACGCTCGTTTATGAAGGAAAAGCAAAACCAGCCTATCGGGGATGATTCAAAAGTATTTGAGAAAATCCATTGGTACAAAGAAACTTCAGAGGGAATTTTAATTGAATCGTCGGGTATGATTATTCCATACGACCACCTAAGAGATTCTGCTTACGGCACCTTAGACCCCGCCGCCGGAAAACGTCGAGCAAACAGTTTGGGTGATTTTACCTGTATCTTGACTGGATATAAAGACCCCAAGGGGCGTTTGCTAGTCCATAAAGATTATACAAAAAGGGAACCGCCCACCAAGTACATTAAACAAATTTTTACTTATCACGATGAATACCATTATCAAAAATTTGGTGTGGAAGAAAATATGTACCAAGAGCTTCTCATCCCAAACCTCAAAGATGAGCGGACACGTCAAGAGAAAGCTAAAGGCAAAATCTTGAAGCTCGACTTCTACGGAATTACTCAGACTAAAAATAAAATAGAACGTATAACCGCAATTGAGCCCAAGGTGACCCATGGCCACATTCTCTTCAACCGCTCCCTATCCCAGGAATTTATAAATCAATTGCTCAACTTCCCTGGCCAACACGATGATGGACCCGACGCTTTAGAGGCCCTTTATAATCTTTGCTTTAATAGATACAAGGTTGGCCCTGTCTCAGTGAACGTTTTTGGAAATCGATAAATTTTGATCTTCGGATAGACCTCTTACTCGGACTTCTTTTTACCCGTCACAGAGCTTTTCTTACTCGATTGAGTCTCACGGTCCAAAAGCCATTCGATAACATCGGCTTGGCTTAGTCCGTTGGCCTCTGCTAACGCCTTAAGCTGATCCGCCGCCGTTTTCGATAAACGGAAAGATGCAGGCACGTTTCTAGGGCCATTGTTAGGCAATTTCGGAAGCGTCATTGCACTATTCTATACAATTACGCGACTAATTCAATACTTTACTATTGCATTACATTGTAATGTACTCTAGTGTCTGTAAATCAGAAGGAGACACATTAATGTCAAAATCAAATCAGAAAATATCGCCCCCAGACACTCGTTGCCCCCGCTGCATCCAACTACACAACACATTTATTGACCTCTCCGCTGATGAGGATGACCAGCTTGAGATGTTGGCAGCCCTAATGATGGGAAGGCGTAATGATATGGATCTCGATTTTCGTACTGTCGCCGAGATTAGCCACGCCATTAATTCATACCTGCAAAAGAAACGCATTCGAGAGGCGGTGTTTTTAGGCCGCTCCCTTCGCCGTTGTACACTTGACGGGTTTGATCTTACGGCGGAACTGGGGCGGGTACGCGCTTATCGTCAAGACGCAGAGAAAAAATCATGATGCCTCAGGAAGGTAGAAAAAAACAATGGGTCATAACCCCTGATAAGTTTCTCTCACTTGAGCAAGTTACCAAAGTTATCGACTACCTACTTACACAACGCGATCTAGCCATAGCTCGCACCAACGACCGCCAGGCCATCAAAGATTATTACATGGTTAGAACTTTGCTTGAGAGTGGGCTTCGATGTTTTGAGTTCTGTGCTCTCATTTTAACTGACTTTCATGGTCATAAAATCACAGTCCGTTGTGGCAAAGGCGGCAAGCCCCGCACCATCGTTCTAACCAAAGCAACCGCATTGATGCTCAAAGAATGGTTAGAAATTCGTGAGCGCCTTGGATTTTCGATTGATCAAACAGCGCCATTGTTCCCAAGTCGGTATGGAACGCCATACACAACCCGTGGAGTACAAAAACGAATCGAACTTATTTTTGCCGCCGTTGGCTTACCTGAGAATCTTTCTACACATGCGACCAGACACACCTATTGCTCTCATTTGCTTGAAAGCGGCAAGGTCGGCCTCCCCACCGTAAAAGAAAACATGGGCCACTCGTCTATCTCGACAACTAATCTCTACAGTCATGCCGTTGCAAAACTCGACGGCGTTGAACTTTACGAGAGAGGAAGTTCACATATCTATAAGAAAGACGAACTTGCAAGCCCCCCTCTCAGGAAAAAGTCTAATGATTTCGTGATGGCCATTTCAGGAAAGACGAACTTGAAACGGGCAGAACCCTAAGATATGGATCTGGCACCACCAACATTGGCACAAACCAACTCTCACAACTTGAAATAATGGGCACTTATTTAATAGAGGGCGGCTCAAGGGCTTTCAAGCCTAAAACCTACCGCGCCGTCGCGACGAATGATTTAAATGATGTAAATACCGCTGACTTGGATTTCGAGGGACCGCTATTTGCCTTTGCATAATAGACCGTTTTACCACAAGAGCTGGATTTTGCTGACGATGAGAATTTTCGTAAGCGAATATTAGATCATTTAAAAATTTCGTTAAGTCAGAGAAGCTTCGTCCATCCAATGAATCATTATGGAGTGCCACAAAATTCTTTCGAAAATACGGAACTAAATAACGAGTCATTTGCAAACTTTTTGGTAAAAGACACCACAGCGGCAGTTCCGAACCAAAGTCAAAAAATACAGAGCCGTTGCATTCAGACCATTCTTTTAAGAGCGGACATTCATCAAGGAAAGCTGGAAGACTAAATAGCTGAATATTTTGATTTATCTGATTTGTATTTTTCAAAAATAAATCGAACTGCAACTGATCTTTTTTTCGCTTTAGCCCATCAACGAGCCAGACCAAATTATTTCCGTAAAAATTATTTCGAGCTAGACGCTCTTCAGGTTTTAAAAATGAGTGCTGAAACTCAAGGATATAACCTTCCTTGGTTTTCACATCAGCAATATGCCACTCGCCACCTTCCGCCTTATGCCTGACTTCTTGACATTCAACTGGAAAGTTATTTTTCCATGAACGATGCCATTCTGTTTCATTCTCCCACCAATGGTCACACTCACATTGCGATTTATGAGCCCAATGTTTAACCTTGATGGGGCCACACTTCGGAATCATTAGTTGTTCACAGCCGATACATATACCTGACAAACCTCTTTCTGCCTCTCGACGCTCACCACTCACAAATGCAAATTTCATATTTTCTATCCTGTCGATTAATTAATTCGTTTGAAAAAATATCTCAATCAATGTAATGGTTTATTCCATAAAAGGCGTAACACCTTCAATGGGATAATTTTATGGGAAAACCGTTACAAGAAACGAACGAATTTGCTGCATCAATAAAGTCCTCGGTATCAGCAATGTAATCCCAATGTGGTAATGGTTTACCTCTAGAAGGTATGGCTGGATTTAGTTCATGAAAAAATCTAATGTTACCCAATTCTT
>Ga0207037_10358_pt2 | contig 12215 bp, 8 predicted proteins | sample Alteio_BWMinCont_75_FD_153268 | JGI IMG/M metagenome (GOLD analysis project Ga0207037, IMG submission 153268) | Enriched cells from forest soil in Barre Woods Harvard Forest LTER site, Petersham, Massachusetts, United States -... | ecosystem: Environmental > Terrestrial > Soil > Temperate forest >... | reverse complement strand
GGGCATGATCGCCCAGCTCTATAAGGTCGGGCAGACTCTTTGGCGCGCACAGTAAGCTTGCTGATTGGCGACGGGCTGCCATTGGCATTCACCAGCTGTGCCTGGGTTCCGGGCAGAAATAGCAAGGTGGCCTGCCTGGTCCCGCTGGCGTCGGTGACGGAACTGCCGCGCGCGACTTGCACAGCGTTGGCGCCCGGCAAGGTTATGAGACTTGCAGCTGAGTCCGGAGGCAGCATCATTACCGTTGGCAAATTGGCGAAATTGCGCCAAGGCACCTGAACCTGCCGCTGTGCCTGAAGAAGGCCAGCCTTGGAGTAGTTCAGCGTCAGCAGGCCACCGCCGTTGACTGCCATGTCAAAGCGGCCATCCGCACGCGACAGCGTATAGCCAAACTCTGGATGCCCTTTGACGGCAACGGTTACGCCCGGCAGTGCGCTGCCGTTGTTGCCGAGCACTTGTCCGCGCAGTACGGCCGCGCGGATCGGCGAGATGGCTCCCGAGGTGACGCCGAGTTGCACCTGATTGTTTCCGCTGTACAGGAAAGCGGTTGCCTGGGCGAACGGCGTGATGCCGGACCCGCTAAGGAACGACGCGACGCTGGCTGGGTCGGGCGGAAGGACGCTGACCTGGGCAGATGGACTGTTATTACCTGCCCGATCAGTAAGTGTGATCTGCAGGCTATCAGCGGTCGAACCAGCAATTTGGGCGTGGAACCTGCCGTTGGCGTCAGCGTAAACCACCGTGATCGCTCCGGTGCGAAGATCGGTGATCGTGACCTTGGCATATGGTTCCACGCTGCCGTCCGCACCGGTTACCGTAACAGTGCCGTTTTGCGGCGAACTCACGGTGATGAGACTTGAATTGGGAGCGGCTGGAGGAACGGTCTTGATGTTGAGAGTTATCGAAGCGGGCTTAGATACGTTGCCCACTAAATCGGCCACGGTGACTGAGATAACGACAGATCCATCAGCAATGGGCGAATTCGGGACGCAAGAAGCGCTCGCGGAATTTGCGTTGCAGCTTATCGGGAGATTCCGTCCGCCAGCGGTAAAATGTATGGACCCCGAATCCACACCGACGCCCAGGTCGAAGTAGCTAAGTTGAATGGCCGGGCGGCTCTGATTGATCCAGCTTTGATCCGCTGGGGAAGTGATGTGCACTTCCGGCGGGTCGAGATCGGCGTACAACCCTGTCCGATGCAGTTTGCGTATGTTGTGATCGTTCAGTTGCGGTGTAAGCAATTCGATCCTGGTGCCGTCTATCGCATAGTGAGCAATCTGCTTCCGGCTTGCCGCCCAGATGGACGCATCGTTTGGATCGGCGACGAGATCGACAATATTGGAATCATCGAAAAGAGAAAACACTCCCCCAAATGGATGGATGTTCTCGTTTTGAACCCCGGTTTTGTCAATATGACGAAGCGTGTTGTTCTTCGCAAGCCACAATCCTCCACACCCGTCCACAGATACCTTGCCGTCGAAATCGCCTAGCTTTTCGAACAGCACGTTGCCGCTAGCGTCATAACGGCGGAGCCGATCGCTGAAGATCACCCACAATGTGTCGAGGTGGCGATCGTATGCGACTGCGGACACAGTCAGCTTTCCATCGTTGGCCCCCCACTTATTACCAGCGCCCTGGCTCGTCGCGTTTTTCTGCAGGTTGAGCGAGACACCTGCCTTTCCGTCGAGGTCATAGGCGGTGACGTCGTGGAACTGGGCAACCCACAAAAGCGACCGGGTCCGATCCAGGCTGATCGAAGCAATTGGTGACGGAAGTGCAAGTGTCTGCTGCAGAGTTCCGGACGAATCAAGTCGATATAGAGTCGCGTCCCTTGATAGCCAAAGATTACCGACACCCCCGTCGACGGCCATGCCGTCGCCGCTCTCGCCTTCGGTGAGCACTTCGCTTTTGTTAGGAAAGGGGAGAGTTGCGCTTGCTTGGGCTGTGCCAAGTCGGGAAAACGAAAACAAGCCGTCGCCAGCCTCGCTCCAGAGTTCGCCGTTGTAGTCGTTGATGGCGACCTGGGAGAAGCCATCTTGGTGAGAAATCTCAAAGCGAATTTGAGCAGTATCGGTTGCAAGATTGAGCAAGCCTGCGGATTCACTCACCCATAGGAACCCCGCCTGAGCCTGCGGATTTGGGGCGGCTCGTGAAATGCCGAAGCAGGCACAAAGAACCAGAACCCAAGCAGACTTACGCAGCCCGGCAACAGTCATTCTCATCGCGACTCTCCCCAGGCAAAGCCACCGCGCTCTGATACCAGCAATTATTGTTGACGCCGCTGACGGCGTCGCACCTGCAATATCCCTAGATGTCGCCTACAAATGTGCCAGCACTACCTGCGCTACCGACTGGGCTGTGCGCGGTCGCCATTGGACTGGGCAGTAGAGCCCAGCCACTGCGCGCTGGCCTTAGGCCCGCTCTGACGGGCAGAGAGAAGACCGCAGCCGAGAACGTCGCAACCGCCGATAGCCGCACGCAATTAACCATGACGCGCCACTCCCCGAGCCGGTTCTTTGCTGACCAGCGATACGAATTGCAATTGATCCCCTGACCCTGCCGGGCGGTAGTCTACCCGAGCAAACCTACGCGTTTGACACTACACAAATGGAGTGCAGGATTTCTATAGATAATCCCTAATCAAAGACTAACTTTGTGACTCCGGTCACAAATGATGTCGGCTATTAGGGTGCGCCGTGAAAAGGCGGCGCTTTCCAGTGGGTGAAAGACCCACCCGGCGAAATGCTCCAGCCGGAAGCAACCGGAGCAGTCATGGAGGTAACGAAGTGGCTGAAGCCTCTGGTCCAACGCGTCACGAAATACGGTGACGTGGCGAGTGTGCGGGCCGTAACGCGAGTGAACACTGAGCAATCCTCGAAAAGGACGATGTGCAGGCCGACCCGTCTCCTAAAACGGGGAAGGCTGATATGGCTGGACGGGACCGAGCAAAGTGGTACCGCCAGGCACTGCACCGGGGCATTGGTGACGGCACGCATACAAGGAAAGCGCACGCAACACGGGAAGCCCTACTGCGTGGTGTAGGAAGACCAACCGGACGCCCGTGAGGGAAGGGCCGGGCGCAGCAGGGTGACGGAGGGGCCCGTAGTACCGCTGAAGCCGAGTAATGCCGGTGGAGGGAAGGGGCCTTGGTTCAAGACAGACGCAACAAGTAGCGAGGGCGTGGAGATTGGGCAACCTAGCAACTCCGAAAAGCGTTCAAAAGCTGCAGACGGCGTTACACGCGAAAGCGAAGGCTGAAGCCGGCTATCGCTTCTACGTGCTGTACGACAAGATCTACCGGGAGGACATTCTGGCCCATGCCTATGCCCTGTGCCGCGCCAACGAGGGCGCTCCGGGTGTGGATGGACAAGACTTCGGCCAGGTCGAGTCGTACGGCGTGGAACGGTGGCTGGGCGAACTGGCGCTTGCGCTCAGGCAGGAGGCTTACCGACCGGACCCCATCAGACGGGTCTTTATCCCGAAGGCCAATGGCAAGCTTCGACCGCTGGGCATCTCGACCCTGCGGGATCGGGTCTGCATGACAGCGGCAACGCTGGTGCTGGAGCCGATCTTTGAGGCCGACCTTCCACTGGAACAATACGGCTACCGCCCGGGCCGAAATGCCCAGCAGGCCGTGGTGGAGGTCAACGAGCAACTGTACCGAGGCCATCCTGAAGTCGTGGATGCCGACCTTGCCGACTACTTCGGCAGCATTCCCCATGCAGAACTGATGCAGTCGCTGGCGCGGCGGATCGTCGATCGGCGCGTGCTGCACCTGATCAAGCTCTGGCTGGAGTGTGCCGTCGAAGACAAGGACGACAAGGGACGGAAGAAGCGCACCACGGAAGCAAAGGACAGCGGCCGCGGCATCCCGCAAGGGGCTCCCATCTCACCACTACTGGCGAATATCTACATGCGCCGGTTTGTGCTGGCTTGGAAGAAACTCGGCCTGGATCGTCGCTTAGGCACTTGCATCGTGACCTACGCCGACGACCTGGTGATCCTGTGCAGGAGGGGCAGGGCCGAGCAGGCCCTAGCCTACCTGCGCCAGATCATGGGCAAGCTCAAGCTGACGGTCAACGAGGAGAAGACTCGTATCTGCAAGGTCCCGGAAGGGCACTTCGACTTCCTGGGTTACACGTTTGGGCGGCTGTATTCTCCAACGACCGGAAAGGCCAGGCTCGGCTACCGGCCATCGAAGAAGAGTATTCGGCGTGCGGTGGAGAAGGTCCACGCGCTGACCGCCCAGAACATGACGTGGCAGGACACCACACAGGTAGTGAAAGCGTTGAACCGCTCGCTGCGCGGCTGGGCCAACTACTTCAAGGTAGGGACGGTCAGCCAAGCGTATCGAGCGCTCGACAACTACACCGCCGTGCGGTTACGCCGGTGGCTGCGCACCAAGCACAAGACGTGGGGGCGACGGGGCGGGAGTTTTCCACTCTCGCACCTGTACGGGTACTTCGGACTCGTACGCCTCACTGCTCGGGGACGCAGCCAGCCGTGGGTGAAGGCGTGAGGTCTTGTCCGAGAGCCGGATGCGGGAAATCCGCAAGTCTGGTTCGATGAGGGGGATGTCGAAACGGAGTCACGGCCAGGGTACTTGGGCACCGCCAGACGAAAGGGGCGGCAACAGACAACCCTAACCTACAACCACCGCGCGACATCTCTACTCTACAGGGTCCTAATCGGTACTGCGATGCAATTTGATGGGCAGCTAGCGAGTCATGCGCGCAGCCGAATGCGCAGTGCCAAGTCACTGTGAAAATCGGCAGTAGACAGGCCACCATCCTGAGAGTAGAGTCAGGCGTTACGTTCGGTAGAATTTTCTGTTACGCGGCTTACGACGCTTCGCCGACTAAAGCGGCAAGCGATCATCTAAGCGTAAAACGGAATTGCGCGAAATCGTGTGTCCGAGGGTGTTGCCACCAGGGAACAAGCGGCTAGGGTGGCACGATCCCTCCAGTTGGGGGAGAACACCATGCGCAAATGGGCAGCGATATCGACGATCCCTCTGTGCCTCGCGTTGTTTGGTGGCTCCTCCTTGGTGCAAGCCGGAGGCTCGTGGACCGACTTCAGTCCGATGCCTACTGCGCGCGATGAGCTTGCTACGGCTTCCGTCAACGGCATCGTCTATGCAATCGGCGGTTACGCCGGCAATGGATGCACGCCTGTCGGGACCGTTGAAGCCTATGACCCGACGACCAACTCCTGGACGACGAAGACGCCAATGCCTACGCCGCGCTACGGCGTCCGGGCAGCCGAGGTAAACGGCATCATCTATGCGATTGGAGGCGGCGCGAACTGCGGAACAATTTACAACATCGTTGAAGCTTACGATCCCGCAACCGACACCTGGGCCACCAAGGCGCCGATGCCGTTGGGCCGAGTGGCCAATGCGATCGGTGTGATTGGAGGAAAGATCTACGTGGCCGGCGGAGACGACGCTGGAGGGATCCCGCCATACGTCGGACCAGTGGCGATTTACGATCCATCGAGCGACACCTGGACGCTGGGTGCTTCGATGCCCACCCCGCTCGACGTCACGGCTGGCGCCGGTGTCGGCGGACTGTTCTATGTGGTTGGTGGAAGCGATGGCGTTACCTGCTCAAATTGCACGACGATGGAGGTATACGATCCGGGAACAGATAGCTGGACCACCGGGGCTCCCATGCCCACTGGCAGGGGCTACTTGTCGGCGGCCAGTGCAGGCGGACTGTTATATACCCTCGGAGGCTACGTCGAGCCTGCTGGTCACGCATCGACGGTTGTAGAATCATATGACCCGGCCACGGGCACTTGGTCGGAACAACCTTCAATGTTGCATCCGCAGTCGGAGTTCTCCGCCGTGGTGGCGAACGGAGTTCTGTATGCGGTTGGCGGCCAGGACAACAACAGCGGTTCCGGCGTGCTTTTGAATGTTTTCGAGGGCCTGAATTTCGGAGCTGCCGTCATCAGCGTGTCGCCGTCCTCTATTGCGTTCGGCCATGAGCCGGTAAATCACACAAGCAAGACGCGACAGATCGCGGTAAGCAACACAGGCACGTCCCAGCTTCATGTTGGTGCACTGTCTGTCATCGGTGCTAACGCGCGGGACTTCGCAGTGAATAATAACGGGTGTTTCTCCGCCGTCGCACCGGGCCAGTCCTGCACAATTTCTCTCACCTTCCATCCGTCGTATACGGGAGAGCGTACCGGAGCGCTGCAAGTGCCCTCTGACGCCTCCAACGGCCTCCAGTCCGTCCCGCTCAGCGGAACGGGAACTGGTATTTGCGTGCGTATTGTCCTAGGACCGCATGGCGAAAAGATATGCGTCGGGTTATAGGGACAGGTTCCGTATGGATCATCGGAGACGTACCACGATTGATTCGCAGATAGCCATCTATTGACGGTTGAGGCCGCGACGATCAAACCACTATCGCGCGTCGGCGCCGGTCGAGCAGTAAGCTTCCCGAAGCGTTGGCTGCCGGGGTCGGCGCCTGTCGCAGGCACCGGCCTTGCTTCATGGTACGCTCGCGCACAGAGTGGTTGGCATGCTCGAACTCGGCGTCGGTGTGTGGATTGGGCATGATTTTCTGCCAAAATCGATCGTGTAGGTGACGGAGTTATAGGCGCAACCCATGAAATACCTAGCCTGTTTCCTGCTGCTGAGCTTCGCAGCGGCAGCTGATCCTGACCAAGCCGCGCCTCAGACCAGCTCGGCGCCCGTTGGTGCCGCAGACGCGACACCTGCTCTCAGCGACGACGAACTCTTGGCGCAGCAGCTGGTGCATTGCGGCCTCATCGCCCAGAAGCTCGGAGGCGGCGCCCAGTCCATCGCGGGTTGGTCGACGTCTTACGATGGGGCCGCGATCGCGCTGACCTCTGCGGCGTTCGTCGGCGCCCAAGTACTCAGCCAAGCCGGCTCAGCCGACAATCTGTCGCGGGCGGATCTGGACAACGCCTCCGCTCAGTGCCAGCTGCTGATGCTCGCCAACATGCAGCAAATCGGTGCGGCGTTGAAGGGCAAGCAGGGCGGCTCGGTGAAGCAGTAGGTTTTTGAGCGGGATCGGCGGCCCTAAAGTCATTGGCGCTGATGCAATTAAAAATATGCTTCTCGTTGAATTCAACCTCTGTACCAACAGCCAGTCCTTCGTGTGTGGTTTTGCCGGGGTCGAAGCGGTCAATGGTCCCGCGAGATTGGTCTTGGCCGACCTTAACGACACCACGAACGAGGATTCGCTTTTCCCCAACTACTAGCTCCACTGAGCCACCGTTCGAGAATGCATATTTGACGCCTTGACCGCGCGATAAATCGCCGCTGAACAATATTGGGTAACCAGGCTCTCGTCCTGAGAATATTTTTGTCTCCTGTATCTAACGCAATCTACGCCGCAATCAGCCTACGCGCCAGCAACCATTCACGCGCATCCTCTGCGTCCTCTTCGAACCAGCGACGAGCCGAACCGAGCCTAAAGTGATAGCCCCACAAATCCATATCGGTAAACGCGCGGTTACGGTTGTACCCCGGCAGCTCGTCGGCAAGAAGGCATTGGAGGTAGCAGACGGCAACTTCTTCCGCGTCATCGCCGCCTGCGTTCGTGTGGAGCGTGGCTCGTCGCTCACTGTCCATGCAAATCCAGTGGCAGGCGGTATGTAAAACGGAATGAATAGGCGTGTCTGGACGCGCGTATAACATTTCTCCAATGATTCCGGCCTCAGGGGAGCCCCAATAGCTGCCCGGGATGTCCGCCGCCTCGGCGACAACAGACAATTGCAGTCCGCGCGGACGGAGAAAATCACTTAAGACATTTGCGGGCACGTCGCGCAATCGCGTGACTAATGGTTCCATCGCTTAGGGGCCCTATTTGCGTTCGTCACACGGCATTTTAACAGCTTCCTAAAAAGCTCCTGAAGATACGCGCTCATTTGTGATGAAGCTGACTGAGTCGCTGTTCGGAGCCGCTGATGTTCTAAACCCGCTCTTTTCTTCGCCGTCCTCTTTTAAAGGAAAGCCGAACGACGAATAAAATTGCGGTTGCGCGATTTAGGCATGCTCCTTGCAGCCGCAGGCCAACGCTGATATGTTTGAAGTAGCGATATACTTACGACAAGTAAGTTGAAATAGGCTGGCGGCCATGTGCTCGGGGGAGCAATCATGAAAACGTTCGCGAAATGCATATTGTTGATAGGCACGCCCCTTCTGATTGTGAGCTGCACGAGTACCCCTCCCCTAACACTTACACCACTCGATTCGCCACTAAAGGCCGCCGGCTTCATACTGTTGCCGATGACCGATAGCAAAATGACTCCTGGCTCCGTTATCGAAGTAAAGCGAGATAGCACTGGAGCAACGTCGGTCCGATGGCTGGCCGACATTCGAAAGTGTGGGTTAAAAAATAGTGATCTTGGGTTTACCCAGGGCACTAGCGGAGCGATCTCGTCAGACACCAACTATTCTGCAGATGTGGGTGCAACGTTAGCGATATTGTCAATTAAGGCGCAGATACAACCACAGCTTCAGGCAGCAAAAACTGTAACTGTAAAAGTGGACAAAGATGGTGCAGATGCAATCGATCTCATCGCAACATCGGCTTGGTTTTCTGATCCCGGACATATCGCAGCTATGCCGGCGATATGCAAGACATTTCTGAGCCAACCAGATACGTACTTAGTCAACGAGGCATTTCGCATTTCATCCGGGTCTTATACATTTAAGGACTCGGCTGGCGCAAAAATAAATCTGAGTGCACTAAGCGGACAGAATATCAGCGCGAACGCCGGAGTATCCGCTGCGGCAGACGGCTCCATAACAATTGCGAGCGACGTATATCTTGCCGTCAAGGACGTGAAGCAATTAAGCCTAGGCGCCTTTACAACAATGGGACAAACCGGCCCATCTACAATCCCCTCAGCCGACGCGTTGCTTGCAACGGGTGCCGTCAAAGTTTCCCAGTAAAATGGCGCAGCCGTGCAAAACTTATTGCACAAATGCCTTTTTTTGGTATGCGCGTTTACTCTTTCAGATTGCGCCGGCGTTTACTACGACAAAGTGGGGTCGCAGACCTATTTCGGAACAACATCAGTATTCGCCAGTTCCAGATATAACGTTTCTTACGATGTAGGACAAGGGTCGAGAAACAATCAACTTGCGGATGGAAAAGTAGTAGTTGCACGATTTTCCATCAGTCGAGAAGCAAGCGTGGCGCCGTTAGACAACAATGAGGTTGATCCAAGACTTCTCGCGTTAGTTAAGGGTTTACGTGGCGGAGAGTTCATCCCCCTGGATGTAACCATGATTTGCCATGTCTGCAAGGACATGAGCCCCGTCACTCGAACTCTGGACCTTGGGGCGGATGGCACTTCAAGTAAACCAATTCAATTTACCTTTGTCCCTGATGCTGCGGGCGCTTCCCAGAAAAGCGGTAGCATTACGTTTAGCGTTGTCCGGAACGGAACAGAATTCGATTTCATCAACGCCCCAGTCGTCGTTCTGAAACCTGGTCAAGTCGCAGCAGACAACACTCCAGAACCTTGTCTGGAAGGCGACATGATCGGGGACGACTTACCCTACGATTTGATTGTTCATGTGTCATATTCCGCCGACGGAAGATTAGTTGCATCGTTCCTCCCGCACGCTAAAAACGTTCAGGCAGCTCTGAATCCGCTCGTACTCGATCCAAGCGGACACCCACGCACGTTCGTATTGGGAGCCTCGCCGCAAGAATTGGCAGGCCAATTATCAACATCCTTTGTTGATTTGAAAGCGCTGATCGACCAAACCCCAAATCGATACGGGGTGCCCGACGTCCCAGCCCTGACAGATGACGCAAAGTTCGCGCTCACACAGGCCCAGGAACGCGACGTCACAGAACTCCTGTATGAAATCGGCGTTGATCTTTACGACGATTTGTTTCTCCGAAACGGAGGTCAGATCAACGACATTGTCTCCTCGTTGGAGGAAATTCAATCTGACCCACAACACCCGCTTCACATACTTTTCTACACGAACCAGGTCTACGTTCCATGGCAGATATTGCATGCCCCCGGCGGGAATATTCATAACCGTGATACAAACGGATTTTGGGGACTGAAATACGTCATCACGTCAGTTCCTGAAGATGGGAATAGAGCCTGTGGCGCGATGGCAACTGACATTCCCATGCCAACAACGCAAAACACTATTTACGTGGCATTTAGAGCAACAGCACCAAGACAGCCCGGAGACGTAGATGTTGTAAGTAGCTATGGAGTCATTTTTGGGGATGCGCTAAAGAACGAATTCTTAATGGGCGCACTACAACAACCGCTTACAGCACGAGACTTTCTTAGTGTTTTAGACGGCCAGAAGCAAGAAATTTCATCAATCATTTTTTACACACACGGCCATAGTGGGTCATCAATCGTACAAATCAATAATCAATCTATCGTCGCAATCGATCCGAAAGGTCCGCGTCTAGATTTTTCGGAGGTTGACACCCTCTCACTCTCGAATTTGCAAGCCGAGACAGCGGTAATAGATCGTACAAAGCCCTTTTTATTGAGCCACCCATTTGTCCTTCTAGATGGCTGCGAGACGGGCGCATCGGGGCTAGTTCCTGGCAGTGATAACTCTTTCCCGGGACTCTTTTTAGATCGCGGCGCTGCCATAGTTTTGGCAACTGAGTCTCCAGTATGGGATCAATTTGGCCTCGGCTTTGCTAACAAGATAATTTCCGAGCTTTCCGCCGGCAAAACCGTTGGCGACGCCGTCTACGAAACTAGGCGGTACTATCTAGAAACGGTTCGCAATCCTCTTGGATTAGTATTCACCGAATATGGAAGCGCCTACGCCAAATTCGAGCGCAATATATTCAGAACTCAAAATTGTCTATCACAGGATTCACACAATCCAAAGTCGGACGATTATGTTCAATGCCAGGCGGAAAGACAGGCGGAAAAGATCCTAACAGATGCCCCGCCTCACTAATTGATCGACCCTAACGAATATTCTATATCCGCCGTTTCACAGTAATAGCCACGTAAGAGTAGAGCAATGTGCTAGGGGCTCGTTACGGACGGTCGGGGCCATAAAGTCATTTAGGGGAGGTACAAGGGGATGAGTGGCAATCTGATAAAAATTATAGCCAGTGTCTTTGTAATGCTTGCTATCTTACTGGCGCTCGTTGCCTACAGAGTGAGTCACGATGCGTACGACAGTTCCAATAACGCCGCGCAGCAGGCCGCCCCTGAGGAGACTAATACGCATCCCGTCTCTTTAACATACAACGTATTTTACGATCACAGCGGAGGCTCCCTGCACAATCAGCTCTTCAGTGGGCAGGGTGCTACAGTAATTTTTTCAATAGGACTAGGTGCTGATAATGGAGCAGCCCCACTGTCCACAAGCCAAGTGGACGCCCGTATCCAGGCACTCGTAGAAAAATTGCGATCAGCGCAAACTCTCACCTTTGACGTAACTATGATCTGTCATGTTTGCAAAGATATGAGCCCCGTCACTAGACCTCTCGTCCTTGGTAGTGATGGAAGGTCAGTTCAGGCAGCTCAGTTTTACGTCATACCAGATATTGAAGTTGGCGACGAGAGAGTTGGGAGTATCACCTACAGCATTTCTAGAGCGGGCACTGAGTTCGATTTCATAAACTCTCCAGTGATTGTTCTACGGCCAGGTACCATAGGACCAAGCGCGTCGGCCCTGAACGAGAGCTCTCAAGGCTGCCGTGACACAAGTTTTAACGTTTCAGATTTGGCCTACGATTTAATCGTACATGCATCGTACGCGGCCGACGGAAAGATTGCAGTGACATTTCAACCTCACTCTGCATATCTCCGAACTGTTCTAGATCCACTCGTCTATGATTCAAATGGACAGCTCATAACCTTCAAACTCGGAGTTACAACACCGGAGGGTCTGGCTCGTCAGCTATCTACGTCGTTTGTCTTGTTGAAGGCGCTAGTTGACCAAGCTCCAAATCTCTATAACGTGAATGACGTGCCAAGCCTTAGCGACAATGCAAAATTTTCTCTTTCAGAAAAGCAAGAGCACGACGTTTCTGAACGTCTCTACGAGATAGGCGTGGATCTTTATGATGATTTATTCCTTGAGTCAGGAAAGAGCGTCCGGGACATCGCGTTGGCTCTAGACAATGCGTCGTCGTCAAATCAATCACCGATTCGTATCGCTTTTTTTTCCAATCAGATTTATGTGCCATGGCAGCTGCTGCATGCTCCGGGAG
>Ga0207037_10361_pt1 | contig 12223 bp, 16 predicted proteins | sample Alteio_BWMinCont_75_FD_153268 | JGI IMG/M metagenome (GOLD analysis project Ga0207037, IMG submission 153268) | Enriched cells from forest soil in Barre Woods Harvard Forest LTER site, Petersham, Massachusetts, United States -... | ecosystem: Environmental > Terrestrial > Soil > Temperate forest >... | reverse complement strand
GGAAAAATGTCTTTGTTGATACGAACCGAACCAGTTCGAGTGAGGTGAATAAGAAAGGGTGATAGGTCCCCACGCATTTGAAGCAACTGATCTTTATTTATCATCAACCCGCGAAACTCCTTGATGAAAAAGGCTCCTGTGGCATATCAATCCCCCTTGTGGTATAAGATTGTTCATACGCGAACACGGGAGTAATCCATGAAACTATATGAATTTACAGTCACAGACAACTTTAACCTCCCCGAATCTCAAATTCTTGAACAGGCTGATATAGAAATGCTCACTCAGGCAAGTGAAGAAGGCTGGGCTGAGGGTTATACATATAAACAATCTCAAGAGCCTGAGTTCTTACCCACTGGTGAGAAGAGATACCACTTCGCGGTCTATGGCGAATTACTCCAAGGTGTTGGCGAAGCTGGTTCTGCAAATCAAAAATCCACAAGCCATGCCTCGTCCGATGACGTTGCCGCTCAACCTCAAGCCGAAATCTAAAAATCCAAGTCCGACAACGGTCCGACGGAAGTCCGACAAAAGCTGTGATTTTGTGTGACTGCTTGGAAACACCTGTTGTGTTTTTCGTTACTTAACTCGTTTTTCTCTTTTTTCTCTCTGCTTAATTTGGGGCCGGTATCGCCACAAGGCACCGTTGGATGGCCTCCACCCAGATTGGTAATGGTTTCGCAGTTCCAACATATCCCAATCTTCAGGTCGAAGAGCTTCCTCCACAAGAAATACGTCATAGAAAGGCTCTCAATCAAGCAAATTGCGAAGGAAATTGTTTCCTCCAGAACCGCCGTTGCAAAGTATCTTAAGGAGCATGGAATCCCACTCCGTCATGACGATCCTGAACACAAATACCAGTCACGCCTCCGGTATGGGCGGATCATGCGTAGTAGACAACTCGCCGCCCACGGCCGCGAGCTGGAAACCGTCAAGAAAATGAAGGAGCTCAGAAGTCAGGGCTTTAGCTACTGGAAGATTGCTGATGTCCTTAACACCATGAAGGTGCCGACCAAGAAACAAAAAGGTCGATGGCATGCCCGGACGATACAGAAAATATTGAAGGCTGATGACAGTGAGGTCTTAGGGATTGATGTCTCGGGCGGCGTGGGGGCTGCGTTGGGATCCTGACGGAGCCTCGGAGTCTTCGGCGCGGGTGACGCTGTCGGTGTCAACATAGGTGCCCATCACTTCAAAGAAGTAGTTCTTTTCGCCGGCGGCGGCCTGTTCAGGCTTTTGACATTGCCGAAATTTGTAGTCCTGGGCCCACCCTTGGAGCTCGCTTTCCTGGGTAAGGAAATCCTCAACCCTGGCTAAGAGGTCTTCTTCACGAAGGTTTTGTTTGTCTGTATAGGTGAATTCGTATAATTTCATCCGGTCCAATCCTTTGGAGGATTTAATAGCATTATTCGGGCCACAGGCCAAGGGCAACTTGATGTCAGCGATAACCCGCCAGGAACTATTAGAAAAACGAGGGGACTTATCACCTTTCCTGATCCACCTCACCCGCAGTGGGGATCTTAAACTCGACAAAGCCATTTATTCTCTTCCACAGGACAAAGTAGTTCAGGTCACGGCTAAAGCAAGTCTTGAGGCCATCATCCAATCCAGACGCATTGAAGCCCGATCCGCTTTCGGATACTTCAACTACAAAGTTCCTTTCACCCGCGCCAACGGCGCAACTCTCAACCAACAGTCTCAAGTTCGACGGGACTGGCTTCGAGCCGTTTGCTTTACAGAGACACCCCTTGATCATGTGTATCTTCAGATGCAGACCATCTACGGAAGGCAACTTCATTTTGAACCTTATGGCCTGGCGTTTCGTGAATCAGTTGTCAGAGGTGCAAATGGCAATCCCATTTTTTATGTGCAAACCACAAATCAAAACATGAGAAATGCCTTTGATCAGCTTGTGGCGGATCCCTTGGCGGCACAATTTAAACCCATGATGCCGCTTGTGGAGGGTTTCGGGCCTCCTTGGTTTTCCCGTTATGGCGGCCCATCAGAAATTGATTTTCGTTGGGAGCGAGAGTGGCGCGTCGCCGGCGACTTCAGTTTCACACTTTCAGATGTGGCCTTTGGGTTTTGCCGCAATGGAGATATTGCCCAGTTTGAAAAATTAGTCGGTGGGGCTTTTCCATTTGTGGATCCACTCGCCGACACCCTGGCAAACAAAAAGAAGCTCAGGGGATCCACGCATCTAAGTGACCTGAAATAGTAGCGATTAAAATAAACTCAAAAAACTTCTTACTGCGCCGGGTTTACAATGTTTGCACTCAACACAATGTTCAAAAGAAATTTGCCACTGGCGTAGCTACAGCTTTTTGAGACAGTTACTGGCCTAGCTGTCGATGTAGCTTTGTAAACAAAGTCAGCAGTTTCTTTACCTGAAATAAGATGGAGGTCTATATCTTCTGACAACTGACCGAGCACTAACGGCATCCCATTGAGGCATAGGAGTTCATTGGTGGGAGGGGTTTTGAAACTCAAGCTATCTCCTCTTGGTCCAGCGGTATAGTTCACACTAAGACTTATATTGGCATTGTCTCCAATGGTATATTTTGTGACAACACCATGGCGATCTATGATGCTGATGGAATTGATAGGTTCCCGGAGTTGTCCGAAAAAGAAGCTAGGACCATCGGCATGAGCTTTTCCGAAGGCCGTCATGATCAGAACAAGTCCAAATATTGCTAAAAAACGCATAGTTTACTCCTTCACCGGTGATTTAATAAGGGGATCGCCATCTCTCACATCGATCTCGAGTCTTGTGATAACCTTCTTGGTCGGATCGTGTGCTTTGCAATCAAATTCACCAAACACGTTAACCTCTCTACTTGCAGTGGCTTTCCCAATAACGAGATTCTGGGGCTGACCATCTTTATCTTTGAAGGTTATTGGAAAATCTTCGGCAAGGACCCCAAGGCCGGTCATGCACAAGGACATCATTCCATCTTGAGACATAAAGAAACTTGTTTCGTTCTCTGTTGCTTTGTTCGTATCGGGGCTTATTGCATATTCTTTGAGCGCACCGGACCTATCGATAACCTTGACGGATGCCGGGACGTGATCGGCCAGACCACTGATAGGTTGAACCATCGGCGGAAAATCTTGCCTGACTTGAAATTTTAAACCGTTAACGGTTTTTCCGTCGGCACTAACGCAAGCAGCATCGACCTCCACACTTCTGTGCCCAGCCGAGGCTTTCATGATAATTGTGTGCTCAATTCCGTAAACGGTTTTCATTTTTATCGTGAAATCATTGGTGAGGTCGCCTAAATCAACACTCCGTTCATTCGAACATTTAGGGGCATTGAATTTTCGCTCAATCGATAAATCCTCACTTTGAAAAGTGTTAGAATACATGACCTGCTGAACTTGGGACGGATCGACCTGGTAAGATTTCACGTTACCGTCGTCATCTTTAACCTGAAGAGTGGCATCGGCGCTGAGAAGCTGAAGACCATCATAGTGAATGTTAATCGCGTGGCCGTTACTTGAGTGGACGAATATGAGAGCCATCATCCACATAATCATTGAGTTTAAAAATAATTTTCTTTTCTTCACATTTGACTCCTAGTTTGCGATGGTTTCTTGGGTACAAGTTGGAGGGGCAAAGACTTCCTTTCGAGCGTCCCACGATCCACCGGGGACCGCCTCCATATGAGATACTGCGGTACAAGTTTTTTCAGTTGGTGGGGATTTAGCGAAGTCTATGACCTTAAGCCTAAATTCACTTTTTTCTCGGTCGTAACTTTGCATATAAAGGCTTTGACGACTTGTCAGATGTAAAACCGGCCGCAAAGCACAGGAAGAAACTTGCATCTCAATTCCCAATACTCCAGCAGCTTCCACGGGATCAGAGGAGCCAGGTCTAACAGCATGTAGAGTGTCACAAAAATCGTTAGCTTTGTCGGCGACCTGTTGAGCAAAGCCAATACTTCCAAATAAAATCATAAGCACAAACGCCTTCTTCATTTTCTTTTCTCCATCATAAAAACTTTTCCTTTAAACACTTCAGAGTTAACTGCACCACGTCGCTGACGGTTCTCATCGTACTTTTTGGTTTATTTTGGAGTCACTCGATACAAACCATCACTGCCTCCGTAATAAACTGAATCAGAATCAACCGCAAAGACTTGCCCCAAGGAATATTCGGGAGCTATACGAATTGGGTTGCCCCCGTTCACTGAAACTTTGTAGGCGCGGGTTGGACCTTCATCCGGCTGCCATGTTGTCCAATAAACTGAATTTCCGTCTGTTACGATCGAATAAGCCATATTGCGTATGCCTTCTACCAGAACGGTTGTTTTTCCATCGGCGGATTTCTTTTTAATTACACTTGCATAGTTTCCAGGACCGTACTCAACGACATCGCTCCAGTAGATATTTGACCCGTCGGTGGCGAGATCACATGCGCATTGGGCACCGCTAATAAATTGTTTTATATCTGACGGGTTTTTGAGTGACATTGACTTTATTCCCACGATGTCAGCCCAAAAAAGTCGGTCTCTCATAATCACAAGATTTGTCGCTCGTTCGTCGGTGGCCAAAACTTCTATTTTTCTAGATTCACGATTGATCCTGATAATTTTTGCAGGAGTTTTTTCATATTGATCGTCATCGACCGCAACGTAGATAAATTGAGAGTCCGCAGCCATGGCACGTACGTACATGGCGTTACCCAATATTTTGGTAGTTAAAATTTGATTTGCAATTTCCATAACAGGGCGTGGAGGGTTGGGAAGTCCTGATGTGTAAATATATCCTGGATCAAGGAGGACTGAGCCCACAGGGACAGTGGCGAGCTTTGTTACAGTTACGGAAGCAGTTGATTTTTCTTCCTTGAAAACAGGTACATTTGCAGGAAGTTTCCAGCAGTAGAAATATTCTAGGGGTTGATTTCCAATGGTGCCTCTATACACAATGGCCTTGTTCCCAATTCTTCTGTAGAGATATTCTTGAGGAAACGCTGAGCTCCTAATGTCGTCAAATGGCTCTGATATATATTCGCGTAAATCAGTGGCTGAAGTTGAAATTTGTTCAACCTGAACTTCAGCTCTCTTTTGACGAAGTATAGTATTGAATCCAACCAATCCTACTTTTCCAGCATATCTATAAATAACCGGCTGCGGAGTCAGGAAAGGACCATAAGCAGGCATGCCCCCTGTAGCTGGGGTTGCGCTAAGACATCCCATCGTGGGACCGTCATGAAAATCAGTGAAATCGTCGAAGTCAGTGAGTTGAGCAGGGCTATCAGCTTTGAGATAAAGTTCTTCAAGAATCCTAAACGCCGCGGTAGAATCTGCAGCGGCCTTGATCTTGGGCACCACACAATCTGGTGATTCATTGGAGCAGTCGCTTCCCGCCATCGTGGGCCGGGATAAAATACTGGTGGGCGAGATAATTTTTATTTTTGTCGGTGTCTGTTGAGCAAACGCAGCGACACCCAAGAACGAGATCACCAAAACCATTTTTTTCATTTTACGTCTCCCTAGTTCCAAATAAACACTTCAAAGCAATCTATTTCCTATGACAGCAGACCTGATGATCGTTCCTCGTGAAAGAACAAAACCCATTGTGATGATCGGTAAAGTTGTCACGATCACGATTGTAAGCACAGTCAGTTGCTTGAGGTGAATCCGCAGGGGTAATGTCAACACCTTTCGACTGGTCACAGTAGTCATTCACATATTTATCAACCATATCCTTGTGGTTATCGTCGCCCACTACGTAACAGAATTTTTCGTTAGAGGCTGGGCAAGCCTGTCTTTGATTATCGGGAAAGCCACTTGGATCTGTATGAATCTGAAAGTCAGTGGCAACCGCTGTACCACTATAGTTAGGTCCGGCTTGCCAGTCGCCAATACATTCCAGAGTGACGTAGTTATCTGGCGCATAATTTCCCCAATAACAAGAGTTTGGGTTTTGACATTGAAGTTTTTTATGTAGGCTTTGGGCAGTGTATCCTTTTTCGGCTACAAGGCTACGAGGAATGAGACACTTGTCACGGCCACCACCGGTCGAGATGACAACATAATCTTTCGTGTCACGGGGTTGAAAGCCTTCGACGTTACCTTCATCACTATTTCCATTGAGATTTCCAGACGGAAAGTGAATATTTCCGCAATCAAAGTGTTGAATGGGCTCTCCCTTCTTCCCATTATCTTTCACCTTCGCGGGTTGTGAAAGAACCTCTGACGCAGGAAGAATTTTTATTTGCTGCGAAGCCTGTTGAGCAAGGGCAAAACTGCTGACTAAAATTGAGAATGCAATTACTGTTTTCATTTTTATCTCCAATAACAAAAGTTAATTCTTATTCACTAAAACAATTATTTCTGACTGTTAGCACCGGGACCAGTTTGCACTTTAATGCTAAAATCTGTCGCCGTTGTCGTTATGATCTGGCTAACTTCGTTAGCAACGCCGTCAATCGCCCCGTAGTTCGTAGTCGTGGCAAAGTCGAAGTCAGGAATGACCATTCCACTGGTGAACCCGCCTTTTTTGCTTCCCCCAGAGGTAAAACCGTCGCGTCTTGCATCTCCAATACAATTAAGAATCACGAAATGGTCTGGTGAATAGAAGTTTGAGGTGTCAGCGTTAGGATTTCGACACAGTAGTTTCTCTTTAAAGCTCTCGATGGTGTAGCCCTTTGATTCGACGAGGCTACGGGGAATGGCACATTTCAATCTTCCACCGCCCGAGGTTAACGTGATGTTACCTTCATCAATTTGTGTTTCGAAACCACTTACATTTCCGTCGTCGTTATTTCCGAACGTACGCAAAGCCGGAAAACTTATAATTCCACAGTCGAAATGCTTTACCGTAGGCTGAGGGAGAACTTCCCCTTTGGGAAGAACTTGGACTCGCGAATCCTGTTGGGCAAAAGCAAAGCTGCTAATCAATAATGGCAATAACAATAATACTTTCATTTTTCACTCCGTTTAAAAACCTATGCGGTTAATCAATTTAATAAACTCTTCAACAGGGTAAGGTCTCTCTGGAAATCCCTCTCTGTTGAGAAGAGAATTCCAACGATCTTTCTGGTGCGCACAGAGTCCTTGTCATTCCATGGATTGCCCCGGAAGACTTTATAGATTGACTCGTGCATGAAAAGAGCAGCCTTATCTGTTTCAGAAAACATATGATTAAAGTATTTCATCTTAATCCAGAGGACTTTCCATTCGTCCCAGTAGGTCGCAACGCCATCAAGAGGACACTCCGTAGGTGCTAGATCGGCATCGACATCTGTGGGCTTATTGATGGTCCATCCCTTCGGGACATCAGTATAATGATCTTGGATGAACCGCAGCTCTCCTTCGACTTTCTGGGCAAACGCATAGTCAACCAAGGAAAGTCTTTTCACAGCCGTCGCTACCTGATTTTCTAATGGTTCATTGGTTCGAGGGATCGGTGAATAGCCCATAAACTGGCGAAGATTCGCTTCCTCAAGATCCACGAGACGAACGTGAACACTACCATCGGGATCAGTGCACACATAACCGCCACCACCATGTCCAACGTCTGAGGCCATCGTTGGGAGGCAGCAGATTATTGCCACCATAAAAATACATAACGACTTCCACTTCATACTATTTGCTCCTGTTTGAAATTCTAAAAAAACTGACACTTAAACGATAAACATCTGAATTATTTTTTCCACGCAAAAAGGTATTCATTTTCTTGCGAAACTCTTGAATCATTTTCTTGGCCTCTGGCAACTTTTCTGAATCGACGGGGACGATGATCCCGGAGAAATCGCACTCGTCATGGGATTGTTCTTGGATCGCCTGAATTGCTTTTTCCAAATATTGCCTGTGGTGACTTCTAATGGCCTCAGAGGGAACCTTGTCACCCGTGTGAAGGATGCCATCGGTCTTGTAGGGTTTCCCTGATCGATATTCGATCAGTTCCAGTTTTTCTAAGTGATCAAAAGCGACTTTAACTTGGATAGTGCCAATGCCAAACTTTTCAGCAATCCATTTAATAACATCATCTTTAGTGACTGCTTGATAATCTTTGGTTTCTAAAAGTTCTAAGATCGCCAGGTGGTACCAATCGGCAATAACCCGAAAAGCTGAAACAGACAGATCGTAATATTTGTCATTTTGTTTTCTGTTCGAATGATAAGAATCGAGTTCTTGACTGTAACGGAGACGGACTTCCGGCGTGTCTCCGTCGATTGAAAGGACCATGGCTCTAAAAACACGCGACTCTTCTGGATCGAGTTGTAGGGCTTGAATTATATTTTGGATGCTCGATTCACTTAGGCTTCTTTTATTTTGTAAAACCATTGATAAGGTGGTGGGATTAACCTTGAGGGCTTTTGCAAAAGCTCTTAACGAATAAGTCCGATTCTTGTTCTGGCGCAGAACAAGTTCGCCTCGCAAAAGCTCTCGATAGTCTCTGCCATGCATTTCCATAATAGTGGCGGAGTATATGCATTCTTGACGAACCGCACAACAATTAAGGAACAAAGTGTTTCTCGATAGAAACATTGGGAAATTTTTTCACGGTTGGAAAAGACTTCGAAGTCAAAGTTTATTAGAAGAGCGTCCCTATAATCACATAAAATGCATTGTACTTCCAACCCTCGAATCCTATATTCTTGACATGCTTGTGAAGGTGGCGAAGGTGATCTCTTTATCTTGTTTACTTATGGGTTGCTCGGTTGCCAAACTGACTGAACCCTCTCGAGCGTCAGAAGATGCTCCTGTTGCCTCACGGCTGTCAGCGTCCACTTCTCGACAGGTCGTTGTCACCTACCATCCGATGGCAACAAAAATCGGCTACGATATTCTAAACCAGGGCGGCAATGCCTTTGATGCTTTCGTGGCGGCCACCGCCGCTGAATATGTGTTGGGTGAGGGAGTCACGAGTCTTGGCGGACCTCTCGGTGCTTTATTGTACGACTCGAGAACAAAAAAGTCTGTCTTTCTTGATGCTGGCTTTAATGATCCGTTTAACCCGAAACAAAAGTGGGATCCCCAAAATCCGCTACCAGGAACTTCCGTCCTAGTTCCTGGCGCTGTCGCAGGACTTGAAGCCATCTCCACAAAATATGGGAAATTACCGTTTAACACCGTGTTAGAGCCGGCTATCAATCTAGCCGAAGGCGGCTTTCCATTGAACAGTCTCTACGCCGCTCTTATTCGTAACCCCGAATACGGTGCACGACTGAAGCAAAGTAGTTATGGATCTTCCACATATTTCAAAGACGGCCGTCCCCTTGTTGAAGGGGATGTGTTGAAACTCCCACTTGTCGCGCAGTTTTTGAAAAAAGTTGCCAAGCATGGGAGCAAATATGTCTATACGGGCCCGTGGGCAAAAGAGTGCATCAAAACGGTGAACGCCCAAGGTGGTCATCTTCTGACAAAAGACTTTTCATCTTATAAGGCAAAATGGACCGAACCGTGGAAAATCTCTTATCGGGGCCTTGAAATCTATGCTCCACAAAATAATGGTGGTCTCAATACTTTACTTTCACTAAAGGTTTTGGAGCATATCGACATAACAAAATTTGGGAAGCATTTCTCTGAATCCGCTGACGCTCTTGAAGTCATGACCCGTGTACAGAGCGAGGTTATGGCCGAACCATGGCTCTACGATAACACCAAGATCAATGACAGCGAAGTCATCTCTACCGTTTTTTCAGCACCCCATGTGGATGAAGTATGGTCTCGCGTGCAAAAGAAACTACAGTTGCCTCATGTCGCAAGTCTTGGAACTCACAGCTATCATGTCATCGTCATTGACAGCGACGGGAATGCCGTTACCGGAACCAATACCATTGAGTCGTTTCCGTGGGGGAATGGGATTTTTGTGGAAGGCATACCTCTCACTGCAGCGGGTACACTTCCTTTTAATACCAAGCCTGGTGAGCGTAGACGCAGTCCACTATCGATGCAAATTGGAATAAGGGATGGGAAGTTAAAGTTTGCCAGTGGTGCTTTCTCGGCATCGTTAATTCCAACGGCTTTTGAGTTTATCGTCAACATCGTTGACTTCAAAATGTCGGCCGATGATGTGGTCAACGCTCCACGATTTGGTGCCCAAGCGTGGGATCTGCACACTCTAAAACCCACGGGTGGGCTATGGCTTGATCCTCGAGTTGACCAGGATGTTGTGAAGACCCTGACAAGTAGAGGATTAAAGTTTATTCAGCAAGGTTATCTCGATACGGGGCTTGGCTCAGTCGCTGTTGTTCATGATAATGGCACCGTTGAAGGGGCTATCACGCCGTTGTCGGCTGTAGGCCCAGTTCGCCAAGAAATTGTTGGAGTTGGGATATCTCTCGAAGCAAAGGACAACTCCATCTATGTCAATGGCATTGTGCCCAACACCTCCGCTGCCTCTGATGGAACGATTCATCCGGGCGATCAGCTTTTGGCAGTACAGACCAGTGGTGATCCCAACGGCAGTTGGATACCGATTTCGGACCTTAAGATGGAAGATGTCTTTGCTATGATCCGCGGTGTGGCTGGAACACCGGTGGCCCTTCGTTTCAAGAGAGGGGTAAAAGATTTCGTGGTGGTGTTGATTCGACATAAAATCGTACGGCAACAATAGGGAAAATCTTCTGCCTCGCTTTCTTTTGTCTTTAAATTTTCAGTTTGTGCTATTTGGTTAAGTGGCGATAAAGAGTCGCTTTGGAAATCTGCAGAGTTTGGCAAACGTCGGGCACAGAAACCCCTTTGTCAGACAATAGCTTCTGCGCCATTTGCAACTTTGCCGATGTAAATTTTGTCGGCCTTCCACCAAGGCGGCCCCGCGCCCTTGCCGCTGCCAAACCGGCCAGCGTTCTATCCTTTATCATCGAGCGTTCAAATTCTGCGAGGGCCCCAAAAACGTGAAAGATAAGGCGGCCTCCAGGTGAAGTTGTATCAATGCTCTCCTGAATTGACTTAAACCCAACTTCTTTTTTCTCAAGAGAACTGATGCTGTCGACCCGAAAAGCGATATTGATCAGGTAAAGCGAAAATATCCGGCTCTTCACTCTTGGAGGTGGGAAACGCGGCGTTAAAGTAATGGGCATGAACTGAAATCTTTTACTAAGATTTGGGTATCTGACAACTCAAACTTAGGGAAGGAAAACAGTCATGCCCAGAACCAAAAATCTTACACGTTTTGTACTATTGCCAGAAGTAAATTTTATTTCTTCAAGAAAGGCAGGGAAGGCCCACACTGTCATAGAGGGAGAGAAACAATCTGCATGTGAAGTTTGCCCCAAATGTGCGACTCCAAGTTTTTGGGTTTACGACCGAAGAAAAGTAAAGATTAAGGACTCTCCAATAAGAGGGGTAAGCGTAAGGCTTCAGATCACCAAACGCCGGTTTTATTGCAAGACCTGTAGAAAGCCCTTCACAGAGCCTTTACCTGGCGTTGGTAAGGGGCATAGAACGACCCAAAGATACCGGAAAGAGGTTTTGTGGGCTGCCGAGAATTTTTCAAATCTCAAGCAGGTGAGGCGTGCCTACCGATGCTCTACAGCTTTCTTGTACAAGATTCTCTATGAGCAATTAGAGTTAAGAGTTTAAAAAAATATTAATTACCCCTGGCCAAAGAGTCTTGGAATTGACGAACATTTTTTTAAACGCACACGAGACAAAAAAAGAGTAAGAGAGTTTGTTACTGTTTTTACAGATCACAAGGGCAGACGCTTACGGGAGATGGCACATGGTAAGACGGCGGCTGAACTTGAAGCCCAGGTTAGCCACATAGAGGGGCGAGAAAACGTTCAAAAAGTGACTCTAGATCTCTGTGACCCGTACAAAAGTTTTGTTACAAATTTTTTTCCAAATGCTGAAATGATTGCTGATAAATTCCATGTTTTACGACTCCTCACGCCCCATATAAACCGCCGCAGAAAAGAGATTACAGGATTACAGGCGATGATAGAAAAAACCCAGTGCGCAAACTTCTTCTAAGAAATGGGAAAGATTTAGAATATTTTGAGAAAAAAACACTTTATCTCTGGTTGGATCAGCACCCAGAATTAAAAGAAGTTTACCACTTCAAAGAAGCCATGCACGGCCTTTACAGAACCAGAGGATTGAGGCGGGCAAAAAGGGCCTTTGCGGGTCTCACAGATCGAATGGCTCACTCAAAACTCCCGGAGATCAAAACTCTCAGAAAAACCCTCTTAAAATGGCAAACTGAAGTCCTCAACTATTTTAAATATAAACTGACCAACGCCAGAACCGAGGGTTTTAACAATATCGCA
>Ga0207037_10356_pt1 | contig 12338 bp, 12 predicted proteins | sample Alteio_BWMinCont_75_FD_153268 | JGI IMG/M metagenome (GOLD analysis project Ga0207037, IMG submission 153268) | Enriched cells from forest soil in Barre Woods Harvard Forest LTER site, Petersham, Massachusetts, United States -... | ecosystem: Environmental > Terrestrial > Soil > Temperate forest >... | reverse complement strand
GCTTTGTGCCGGGAGACGGGCCTTCTAGCGACTATAGGTTCTGTTATAACCCGGGGGGCCGAGAATTGATTTCGGCTGTCAAAACGTTAGACATGGCCTGGTTTTTTTTAGGTAGTCTTTGTTTTGTGAGTTAATAAAGGAGAATGACATCAATGAAGAAGAAAATCATCACAACAACCCAAGCCCCAAAACCCGTTGGTCCCTATAGCCAAGCTGTTCAGGTGGGGAACCTCCTTTTTTGTAGTGGTCAAGTTTCAATCGATCCCAAAGATAATCTCGTTAAAGGCGGGGATATTAAGAGTCAAACCAAGCTGACCTTAGAAAATATTAAGGGCGTTTTGACGGCCGCGGGAGGCAGTTTTGAAAATGTGGTTAAAACGACCATTTTTCTTAAACGAATGGGGGATTTCGCCCATGTCAATGAAGTCTATGCGAGCTATTTTCTTAACGATCCACCGGCGCGAAGCACAGTAGAAGTTTCAGCCCTTCCTAAAGGTGTGGATGTAGAAATCGAAGTGATTGCGTCTCTATAATTTTTTAAAGAATTTAAGCGGGAGTAGCTATCTTTTGAGTTTGCGCAGATCGAGGAACAGGACGAGTCACTTTGCCGGAGCGAATGCAGCGGGTGCAAACCAAAATGCGTTTGATCTTGGTTCCAACCAAAGCTTTAAGGCGCTGGATGTTGGGGTTATTTTTTGTGCGGGTTTTGATATTAGAGTGACTGACTTTGTTGCCGCTCACTTGTTGTTTTTTGCAGAAAACGCACTTTGCCATAACCTAAAAGCTCCTTAAAATGAATTCAGAAGATACAGTTTCTAACACACCTGAAATGCCCCCAGCAAGGAAAAAGCCTCGACTTTATCTGGGGGTCATCGTTCTTTTGGCCGTTTTAATCATTCCCACAGTTGGTATTAAGAATTATGGGGAGATTCTCATTAGCCAACCTCCCCCTATCCGAGCTGCCCAAGCCCAGGCCGATTGCGGAGTTGTGCTCACAGGTGGCGCAGGTCGAATTCGAGAAGGCATTTCTCTATTGAGTCACGGCCAAATTCATAAACTCATTATTTCAGGTGTGCATCAACATTCCACGTTGGCGGATATGTTTCCTGAAATCTTATTTTACCCCGAAATTAAATTAGAGAATGTCATTTTGGAAAGGCGTTCGAATTCCACGGCGGGCAATGCTCAAAGTAGTTTACCTATTGTTGAGGCCTTAGGTTGCCAGTCCATTTTACTTATCACTTCTGACTATCATATGTATCGGGCCTTGAAGACTTTCAACCAAATTTTTCCAGGGGCCGTTAAAATCATTCCCTATAGAGTCAACAGTGATCGTCTTTATTTAAGACAACATCTCTTCTTTGATACGCGCTATTGGGGAATTGTTTTTGAAGAGTGGTGTAAATATCTTTTCTACGAAGTTTTCGTTTTCACGGGTTAAAGATGATTTCATACTGGCTGACACGATTTTATTTTCAACGAGCCTTAGGTTTTATTTATTGTCTCGGTTTTCTCATTGCCGCAAATCAATTTCGGGCTCTCTGCGGTGAAAAGGGAATTCTTCCAATCAGGCTTTTTGTTAAGAGAATAGAATTCTGGGATTCTCCAAGTTTATTTTGGCTTAACAGTTCTGATAATTTCATTTTGATTTTGGCCTACCTTGGTTTAGTCCTAGCAGTTCTTGCAACAATTGGAATTTCCGATTCCTTTGGCCCCTGGGTCTCAGGAATTTTTTGGTTTTCTTTATGGCTTATTTATTTGTCTTTCGTCAATGTGGGGCAAACTTTTTATAGTTTTGGATGGAAAACTTTACTTTTAGAAATGGGTTTTCTGTCCATTTTTTTGGGCTCATCGAATAGAGCCCCCTCCGCTTTGGTCATTTGGCTTATGAGGTGGATTTTATTTCGCCTCATGTTTGGGGCAGGTCTTATAAAACTTCGTGGGGATGAATGTTGGCGGGATCTCACCTGCATGAATTACCATTACGAAACCCAACCGATGCCAAACCCCTTAAGTTGGTATTTTCATCAGCTCCCTGAGTGGGTGAATAAAGGTGCAGTACTTTTCACTCATTTCGCAGAACTTGTGGTTCCATTTTTCTATTTTGCGCCGAAACCCCTGAGGCATTGGGCTGGAGTCATAACCATTATTTTTCAAGGCATGCTTATTTTAAGCGGCAATCTCTCATGGCTCAATTACATCACCATTGTCTTATGCATTGTCTGCTTTGATGATTCGATTCTTCCTCGATTAGAGATGTGGACAAAATCCATGGGACTTAGTTTTACCGAAAGTACTGACACAGTTATCGGGACCCCCCTTGTCTATGTTGTCGCCTCTGTGATTTTATTATTAAGTATTAAGCCAACGATAAATTTACTTTCTCCAAGACAAATGATGAACACAAGCTTTGAACCTCTTCACCTGGTCAATACCTATGGCGCGTTCGGAAGTATAACTCGAAAACGGTTTGAAGTGATTATAGAGGGGAATAATGATCTATCTTCTGATCATTGGCAGGAGTACACTTTTAAGGGGAAACCCAGTGAAGTCGAGAGACGACCTCCGATTATTTCACCTTATCACTTGAGGCTAGATTGGCAGATGTGGTTTGCAGCAATGTCCAGTTATGAATATCACCCATGGATTTTAAGTCTTATCGGAAAGTTGCTTCAAGGTAATGCGCAGGTGCTTTCGCTTTTTCGAGGAAATCCCTTCGGGCAAAATCCTCCGAAATACATTCGCGCCTCCCTTTATGAATATAATTTTGCGGATCCGAGCAACAAGAATTGGTGGGTACGAAAATATGTTCGAGAATATTTGCCAGCCCTTTCTTTAGATAATCCCAAATTTAAAACTCTGCTTTTGGAGCAAGGGTGGAGCGAGTAGTGGAGGCATCTGCTGTCATTGTTGGTTCAGGCCCCAATGGTTTAGCTTGTGGAATTGCTCTAGCGAAGGCCGGTGTTAAAGTTGAAATTTTTGAGAGTTCGCTTATCGCTGGCGGAGGGCTTCGTACTGAGGAGTTGACCCTTCCCGGTTTTCATCATGATGTTTTCTCAGCGGTTTATCCTATGACTTTGGCTTCACCCTTTTTTAAAAGTCTGCCTTTGCACGAACATGGTCTTGAATGGGTTCACTCTCCAGCCGTGGTCGCTCATCCCTTTGACGGGGGAACGTCAGCGCTGTTTTTCCGCTCTGTTAAAGAAACGGCTTCAAGACTTGGAAAAGATCAAAATACTTACGAGAGTTTTTTTCAAGATTTTTCAAATCGTTCGGAAGATCTTATGGAAGAGATTATGGGACCCGTTATTCATGCGCCAAAACATCCTTTTCTTCTATCGCACTTTGGATTGAACGCTTTGAGATCGGCAGAGAGTTTTTCTTATCGTTTTCTGGATGAAAGAACTCGCGGATTATGGGCGGGGATCGCGGCCCACGCCGCCATTCCCCTTACCAGTTTGGCTTCCAGTGCAGCGGGTCTTGTTTTACAAATCGCAGGACACGCGGAAGGCTGGCCCATCCCTAAAGGTGGAGCCAAAAGTTTAGCGGCGGCCCTTATTTCATATTTTGAGTCTTTGGGAGGTGTCATTCACACTGGGGTTAAAATAGATTTAGTAGATCAGCTGCCTAAGTCAAAGTTTATATTTTTTGACTTAACTCCACGGCAGATTTTAAAAATTGTGGGAAGTACTTTAAAACCCAGTACCCAAAAGAGATTCCAAGAATATAAATATGGTGTCGGTGTTTTTAAAATGGATTGGGCTTTGAGTGGGCCTATTCCCTGGGCATCAAAAGAATGTGCCCTTGCGGCAACGGTTCACTTAGGCGGAACATTTCAAGAAATCAAAGACTCCGAAGATGGTCCGAACCTCGGAAAGACATCTTCCGCACCCTACGTTCTTTTATGTCAGCCTAGTCTTTTTGATTCTACACGGGCCCCCGCGGGAAAACACACGGCATGGGCCTATTGCCATGTCCCTAACGGCGATATTACTGACGTCAGCGAAAAAATTGAAAAACAAATCGAGAGATTTGCCCCAGGATTCAAAAAATTAATTTTAAAGCGAAATATTTTAAATCCCTCTGCCCTTGAAAACCTAAATAGCAATTTAGTCGGCGGAGATATTTCTGGGGGTCTGATTAAGGGCGGGCAATTATTTTTTAGGCCTGCATTTAGTTTGACCAGTCCCTACGCCATAGAGGGCGGAAAATATTTTATTTGTTCCTCATCTACACCCCCTGGCCCCGGAGTTCATGGGATGTGCGGCTTTCGGGCGGCTCAGACGGCTTTAAAACTGTAGATTCACCGACCAGCCATAGTGATCACTTAATTGGTCATTCCGCTAGCAGAGGTTAAGAATTAACGACAATGGTAGGTCCAGGCATCCTGCAAACAAGTGACATCTCTATTGCGATCAACGTCTTGCAACACATTGCGATAAAGAAGTCAGCGCCCTGACGATTTTCACCGAGAAAGTCGCAGAAGAAAAGTTTATTTGTTTAGAATTTCACGTGGGGCCACCGAACCTCTATGGTGGCGAAGTCCCTTCGTACTCTTTCAACTGATTCCAAGCATAGAAAAATCTAGCTTGAGGCCTTTGAAATCCAAATCCCTCAAGTCTGTTAATTTCAATGTAATCCCTTAAATTAAGATAGGCCTTGTAACTTTTAACAACTCTCGTAAATGGTCTTCTGTCCCAAAATCGATCTTTAGGTTCATGCTTAAATTTTTTAATTTTACTCGCTCCAGTGACGGCCATGGCAATTGCGGATGTAACAGCCCTTATAAAAGGGTCATAAGTGAATCGATTTGAAAGTTTGATTTGAAAATGAAGATGGTTTCCAACATTAGCCATGGAGTAAATCCTAACTCCATATTTCTTCGAGAATTTTGAAACGATTTGTTTAATCTTATTTTTATTTACGGGTTTCCAAAAGGACCAATCTCTTACGGCCTTTGTAGATCTTAAAATCAGATGGATGGTATTTTTGGTATCAAGGGGTCGTCCCTCGGAACGACCTTTACGTGTCTTAAGTAAATCGCCACCATAAGCTTTGGGGGAGTCTTTAAGAAATTTATACTGTTTCATTCACTCCCCTTTGCATATGGCCCGGTCATTCTTGGAGTTATAACATGAACTTTGATTTTTGCAATAGGGATGTGAACGATGGTATTAATTTTCGGGGATGGAAGGGGACATTTGAAGGCAGTGAGAAATTAGCCAACTAGAGAGCCTTTTTTGGAAGTACGGTTGGAGTGACGATCTACAATAATGTTCAATCTTCTTCGACAACCGTGTGCTCCGAAAGACGTAGCATGAACGTAGATATCGTAGGCTAACGCGCTGATAGAGTATCAGGTTTCATGTGGAGACCTCGGCAGCTTGTTGACTTCCAAAAAAGGCTCTTTCTAGATGAAGAATGTTGTAGGTTGAAGTTCCAGAAATTGTTGACGCTACCGATTCGAGGCGATCATCTGACCGCAATCTTCACTTACAATAGAATAATTTGGCGGTAGTGGTGTCCCCGATGGCTCTGCGATATATGAATTTGGCAGATAGGTCTTAACATTATCAGTCCAAAATAACATGGGGCGCTTTGAGAGATGACTCACCAACGGATCTTGGGAGTAAACGATGGCGTCAGTTGGAATTTTTGCTAAAAGTTGGAGATAGCACTCTCTGTTTTTCCACCCTTCGCTGTGGAGATAGTTTTTAATTTGTACAGGCTCTGAATAAACAAGTTGGCTTAGGGCAATGGCCATGGCAGAGATCAATAAAATTTTCTTTTTTTGTACGGACCAATTAAAAGAATCAATTCTTTGAAGTCCTTTGAAAGCAGCAAAGAATAAGGGGCCTGCAAAGGCAATGGCATAATGATTATTAAAACTGAGCATAGCGGGATTCGTGGACAACGCACATTCCATGAAAGTAGGGATTATGGCCACGATGGCCCAACCTCCGAAGACCCAAAGGCCACCAGAGACCGTCAACACTTGGCCAATAAAAACAAGTGGCCCGTGAGTCACGAGATGTTGAAAAAAAATAAACGGGTTGTGAACTAGAGTGGGAACAATGTCTGAGAAATTGTTGCCCAAATAGGCGTACCGTTGTGGTAAAAGGTTTACTTTGTTAAAAAACATTCCATAAGACGCATAAATTGAAAAACCAATAGCAAAAGAAATTATCGCAGGTATCCATTTCTTTTCGTTTGAGAAAAAATAAAAAGCCATGGCTCCCGCCAAAACCCAAGCGTCTTCTTTAAAAAACCCGATGGCCAGCGTGAAAATGAAAACCAGAGCCCATTTTCTCTTCAAATAAAAATAATAAGCCCATAGACTTAGCATCGGGAGATAACAGGCCTCGTGGATATCCCAAATATTATTTCTATGAATAGTATCCCAAAGCCAAAATAAAATAGGTAAAATAATCGGCGGCATCCATTTTGGTAGAAATTCATTGGAGATTTTCCAGAGGGGAATCAGAGTAAGAACTAAGGCTGCACTTTGTAAAAGAAGAAGAGTCTCAGTATAGGGAAATAGCCGATAAATTCCTGAAATTGGAATGAGCCAAAAATTAAGATGTTGACCTTTTAAAAAGTCCAATGGGGGATTAAATTGGTTTGTGATGGCTGTAGATGAGAGGCCGTATCCAAAGGCCTTACGCCAAATCACTTGCTCCATCACAGTCAAATCCCAGAAATAACTGGCAAAGGAATGGTGGCGGATGATGGGGATTGCGAAAAATCCCATTATAAGGATGGCGCAGCCAAAAAGAACAAATCTTCCACTAAAATTTAGATTTCCTTTTTTCTGAATATACTTTTGAAGGTTACTGAATCCTCGAAAAACGAAAATTTTATTCAAATCCAAACCAAAGGCAAATCCGATTAAAACCGATAGAGATGTGACGTTAAAGAGATCTGTGACGTAGCTTAGACCTCGAGTTCCGTCAAGGGAGTAGCCTCCAATAATGTAAGTAAAAAAGCAGAACAGGCAAAGTGCATTTAGAAACTTTTCGCCAATAGACCTTATTCGCATTTACGACCCCATTATGGCTGTTTAATTGGGAAAGAGAGGATATTTACTTGCAAAGGATACCTCGGTCCAGATAAATAATCCTAATGGATAATGCTGAGTTAGGTGTTGTTATCCCTTCTTATTTGGAGGGGGCCAATATCACAAAATTGATCACAGCCATTGGGCAGTTTTGCCCAGGGGCAAAGATCGTTGTTGTTGATGATTCACCTAACACGGAGACAGTAGATGCTGTTAATGCCATGAACCTTCAAAATGTTCATTCCATTCACAGAAAAGAAAAAGGCGGCCGAGGTTCTGCGGTGATTGAAGGAATTCGATGGGTTCTCGATCAAGGTTGCACTTGGGTTATTGAAATGGATGCGGATTTTTCCCATCCCCCCTCCCAACTCCCAGAACTTCTATCTGAGGCCAAAAGTAAGAGATTGGATCTTCTCATTGGGAGCCGTTACTTGCCTGAAAGTAGGATTGACAATTGGCCCCTATCTCGAAGAATATTTTCAAAATGTGCAAATACTCTGGCGCGACTTCTGCTCCAAGTTCCCATTCACGATTACACAAACGGGTATCGCGTTTACTCTAAGGGTGCCGCCAATCTTGTTCTCACAACCTGCGGGAAATTAGGCAAGGGGTTTATCGCCCTGAGTGAAATTTTAGTGAATGTTTATTATCGCGGATTGATTGTTGCCGAAGTGCCCACGAAATTTACAAATCGGATTCGAGGGCAGAGTTCTCTTAATACTTCCGAAATCTCAAATGCCTTTGTGGGCTTATTTAGAATCTTAAAATTAAAATTAGAATTAGTTTCGAGCGAGAAAAAGAAATGTCAGACTGGCAATCATTAATAAGGCAAGAGTGGAAGCGAAGATCCGACGCCGTTCAAAAAAAGGAAGGCTTCTTTCCCCTTATTGCTCAAAGTTTTGATGACAATGAAATTGTGGCGGTCGTTGATACACTTCTTACCGGCCAGTTGACCATGTCAAAAAAAGTTAAGGAGTTTGAAACTCAATTTGCAAAATATTTGGGTTCTCCTTATGCGGTTATGGTTAACTCAGGTTCGTCTGCAAATCTCTTGGCTTTTGCAGCTGCCGCAAATCCTTTACGAAAAAAATATCTAAAAAAAGGCGATCAAGTCTTAATTCCCGCTGTTTGTTGGTCTACTTCGGTTTGGCCCATAATTCAAATGGGGCTAGAACCCGTTTTTGTAGATGTTAACCCAGATACGTTGAATGTGAACTTGGAAGATTTCGAAAATAAAATTACCCTAAAGACAAAAGGCGCGATGAGTGTTCATATTTTAGGAAATGCAGCTCCAATGTCAGCATTTCAAAAACTCTGCACAAAACATGATCTTATTGTAATCGAAGACACCTGTGAGTCTTTAGGGAGCAAAGCCAATGGAAAGTATTTAGGAACAATCGGAGATTTTGGCTCCTATTCTTTTTACTATTCCCATCACATTACCACCGGTGAGGGCGGAATGGTGACTTGTAAAACACAAGAAGATTTCGATTTGCTCAAATGCCTCAGGGCCCACGGTTGGTCCCGTGAGCTTTCAAATCGCAAAGAGCTTGAAGAACAATATTCCGATGTTGATCCGAGGTTTTTATTTGTGAACGTGGGTTATAATTTTAGACCCATGGAAGTTCAAGCGGCCTTTGGTATTCTCCAAATTGATCGACTTCAGAACATGAATGAAAACCGAAATACAAATCGGAATAATTTAATTAAGGAACTAATGAAACACCCTAAATGGGATAATCATTTTCTTTTTTCTAGTTCGCCAGAAAATATTGAAGCCGCCTGGTTCGGATTTCCCTGCATGCTTAATTCAAAAATCGCAAAGTGCAAAAAAGATTATCTCGAATATCTTTCAAAAAAAGGTGTAGAGAATCGACCCATCGTCAGCGGAAATTTTGCAAGACAACCGGCCCTAAAGCTCTACGGCATCAAATGTGATCCCTTAGATTTCCCGGGCGCTGAGCTTATCAATAATAGTGGTTTTTTTATCGGCCTTCACACCGAAGTTTTAAAAGACGAAGTCATTAGACACTTAAGTGATGTTCTCTTAGGATATGATTTCTAATGAGACTTGGGCTAACGGGCTCCACAGGTGTTTTGGGTCAAGCGCTTATTTCATATTGGTCTTCGGCTGAGTTTTTTCCTTTTAAATCTGATATCAGTGAAATTAAAAATGTTCAGGAGTGGTACGAAAAAACTGGAGTCTTAGACGGAGTTATTCATCTGGCGGCCCTTGTGCCTGTGGATTTAGTCAAGGCTGATCCCTTGAAGGCCTTTGAAGTGAATGTGGGGGGAACCTGTAATCTCCTTGAGGTGGTAAGAAAATCTGCCAAAAAAAAACCTTGGATTTTTTATTGTTCAACATCCCACGTTTACGAAACGTCTTTAAATCCTTTAAAAGAGACATCACCAATTAACCCCGTTTCCTTGTATGGTCAAACCAAAGCCCATGGGGATAAATGGTGTGAGATTTATAGGAATCAATATAATCTTCCAATATGTGTGGGTCGTGTGTTTAGTTATAGCTCACCAAAACAACCCCAAAGCTATTTTCTTCCAGCCATAATTCAGAAAATTAAGAATGCAGCACCTGGGGCAACTCTTGAGGCCCGCGGACTTCATGGGACCCGTGATTTTTTAACCCCACTTCAAATTGCACAAGCTATCGGGTTTTTATTTTCAAAAGGGGCCAATGACACATTTAACATTGGTACCGGGCGTGGCGTAAAACTCTTAGATTTCGTTAAAGCCCTTCAAGGACGCCTTGGTCGGTTGGATTTGAAGATAAGTGCTCCCGAGACTGATACAAATCATCTTGTGGCTAACGTCGACAAGCTTAAAGGGCTCGGGTTAAACCTCGAATTTAATATTGATTCATTTCTAGATTCTATTTTGGTCAATGAATAATCAAAAAAATACACTTGTCTTTTCATTTCTACTTTTTTTATTCTTGTGTGTTTTTTTTAAGTCCTTAGGCCTATGGCTTAATATAAATTTAAGTCACGACGATCTTTACTTTCGGCTTGCATTTGTAATCGTTGCTCTTTTTATGTTTCAAAGTCTTGGGGATAAGAAATCAAAGATCACCGTGAGTCTTTTTTTTGCGATTTTAGTTTTTTTGAGTTTTTGGATTAATAGTTTTCTCCTTGATGTTTCCTTTGACGGGAACTGGTACCAAAAGGAAGCCATTCTTCAAATGGCCAAGGGATGGAATCCTTATTTAAGTCCTGCTCTTAACCCTGCCGATGCCCCCTCCGCAAGTCAGTGGATTAATTATTACGGCAAGGGCACCTGGCTTTTCGGTTCACTTATTTATAATATCTTTGGAAGAATTGAATTAGGCAAGGCCTATAATTTGATTTTGATTTTTGCCGTTTATTTTGTGACGGTAAGTTGCCTTCAAATGGTTCTTAAGACGCGAAAAAACTTGAGCTGGATCATAGCTCTTTTCTGTGCTCTGAGCCCCGTTGCCATTTACCAAATGTTTACTTATTTCGTCGATGGGCAGATGGCTTCACTTATAGCTTGTGTTTTCTTATTTTTGTTCTTGGTCTTTAAAACCGAGTCAAGGATTTCCTATTTGGGGTTGGTGGCATCAGTGGTCATGCTGATTAACACTAAGGCCACCGGTCTAGTTTACGGGGTTGTGGCTCTCGGTGGTGCAACAGTCTTTAGTTTTCTCTTTAGAAGGGAGATTTTTAAAAATATTTTCAAAGCTTCAATCTTGATCGGGATAGTGGGGGTGATAATGGGATACAACCCATATATTACGAGTCTTCAGAGATACGGAAGTCCCTTTTACCCTTTTAGCTCAGGCTATTCTTTTTCCGGGGTAACACCGCCAGGGGCGCTGATTTACGATCATCTTCCTGAAAAATACAAACCCATGAATCGTTTCCAAAAATTAGCACATTCGCTTTTTTCAGCTTCGGGATTTGCTGAGGAACCGCACTTAAAAATTCCCTTTACAATTGAGAAGGGGGAAGCCGGTCGTTTTTGGAATAATGATTTTAGGTATGGGGGATTTGGACCCCTTTTCAGTGGGGCTTTGATTTTAAGTTTAGGCCTATTTATTTACCTTGGTCAAAAATTGAGTCGTAGAGAAGCCAGTATTCTTGTCTATTTTCCGGTGAGCGTGATTATATTCTCGACACTTCTGAACCCTGAGGCGTGTTGGGCTCGTTATGCTCCTCAAGTTTATCTTTTAGCTCCTTACGCTTTGATTTTGGCCCTATTTTATTTTCCCAAGGGGAAGATCTTCGCTGCAATTTTGGGAGTTTTGCTCATGATCAATTGTGAAGCCATTTTAGAGAACAACCTGCGCTATGAAATTGGCCTCTCCTCTGGTCTTGATAAAATATTATACAATCTTCGAGGAAAATCCATTATTGTAGATTTTGGCATTTTTCGAGCCCTTCGTGTTCGCCTTGATGAATATGGGATCAAATATACTGAAGTGACGGGCACCAAAGACAGGGGTGTTCAAGGGGGAACGAGACTAGGATATGAAATGACCATTTTCGAGAAAATTCCCTAAAGCTCGCCTGAAAGCCTTCCGAAATATACTGTATGAACTCCAAAACTGAGGTGTCAGAGAAGATCCTCTCTCACTTTTTCAATGGTAAGAGCATCGGTAAGAGTCTTAAAGAGATGTCAGTAGACCTTGTTAAGACCGAAACGGAGGACGTGGTCAGCCGCTGGTACCACGCCCCGAGTACCGATCTTTTTACTTGGACCGATCGCGGTCACCATATTATCAAGCAACAGTTGCATTTTAATGGCCAAGTTGTTGAATGGAATTGCCTTGAAGGGATAAGAACGGGCCTTATAATTGAGGCAGACCTAGGGCTTAAGCCCACTTATAATGCCGAGGGTAAAATGGAGAAAGACAGGGTTTCTCAAAGCATAAAATTCGATGCCCTCCCAATGAATAATTGTGTGGAACTGGCCTTAGAAATCTTAGAGAACGTTGATTTTGAAAAACCAATCCGCCTTCAACTTGTCGATAATTTTAGGAACCCCCAAAATCTTACGAATATGGATCCTCAGCTCTTCCTAGACCGCTTTGGAATGGCTCTGGCAGGGGCCCGAAGGCCTGGGGAGACCGTCCTTTCTCGCTTTAAAAAATTACTGAAGTAGATATAAGATGCATCATGCTAGAGCGACTTTTTATTTTGCGCTACATGTGGGGCTCTTCGAAAGCTTCTGTAGTTAAAACCATTGCCACACTTTCTGTTTTGGGAATTTCTCTGGGCGTTCTCGCCATGGTCGTAGTTCTCTC
>Ga0207037_10097_pt1 | contig 12338 bp, 15 predicted proteins | sample Alteio_BWMinCont_75_FD_153268 | JGI IMG/M metagenome (GOLD analysis project Ga0207037, IMG submission 153268) | Enriched cells from forest soil in Barre Woods Harvard Forest LTER site, Petersham, Massachusetts, United States -... | ecosystem: Environmental > Terrestrial > Soil > Temperate forest >... | reverse complement strand
AGCCGCCGCCATAGCAGGGCGATCACAAGGACGACGATGCCAATCACCATTGCCAACGCTCGCGGTCTGTTAGGCTTTTCTGTCATAGGTTCATCAAGCGTCTACTGCCGGAGGGCACAGATCGAAGCTTGTCCTTTGCCCGCCGCGGACAGTCGAGCACGGTTCCGCACGCGAGCCTCTATGCCCCTCGCTTGGTTTTCAACTCCACCAGTAACTGCTCGATGCGGTCTTCTTTCTCGAGCGCGGCCAGGCGCTCTTCCATGTTGTCGGCTGCGATCTCGGACTTTGCCTGGCTGAGCGCTTCCCTGTACCCAACCTTGACCTTCATGCGGTCGAAGGCTGCGGCGCTCGCGCCATTGCCGGCGGCTATCTTCGCGTCGCTGGCCTTGCCCACGGCCCGCGCCCGGCGATGCTGGGCGATCAGCAGATCGGCCTTGGCCTGGGCCTCGGTGAGTTTTTGTTCCAGTTGCCGCAACGCCGTCTTCAAGTTCTCGACCTGCGCTTTCTGATCGGTGATCTGTTGGGCAAATCCGTCGGTCAGCTCGCGGTAGCTTTCTACGCGTTCGAGAGCGACGCGCGCCAGGTCGTCCTGCTTCTTGTCGACGGCCAGTTCGGCCTTGCGCATCCACTCGGCGACTTTGTCTTCGTTCTCCTTGCGCCGCTTTTCCAGCAGATGCTGATCGGCGATGGCAATCGCCACCTGCGTCTTCACCTGCAGGAGTTGGTTGTGCATGTCGAGGATAACTTGCTTGATCATTTTTTCCGGGTGCTCGGCCTTGTCGATCAGGTCGTTGAGATTGGCCCGGACCAGTGTCGAAACTCTCTCTAGTAATGCCATGGTGAACTCCTTTGGTCGTTAGTCTTATTAGAACTGGTGCGAGGGATGGCGACGCCGATTCCGATGCCCACGGCGATCCCCAGCGCCAGCCACGCGCTTCCCGCCCCGAGAGCGATCGAGAGAGCCGCGCCTAATGCGGCTCCCAGCGCGATCCCGAGTCCGATCTGCGTGATTGTTTTTCTCATGTCTTTACGCCGTGTCTGACGGAGAACGGTCGCGGACGCCCGTTCTCCATCATTCGTATCGTTCGCCTCGCTCGCTTACTTCGCCGGGCTGGGCGCTGGCGGAAGCATGTCGGGCTTCGCCGGTTTGTCCCCGGCCGGTTTATCGCCGATCATTCGCACCTTCGAGAGCAAGTCGGTCATGCTCATTCCGGAGAGCGTTTCAAACAGCGCCGGAACTTGCGCTGCCATCTTGGTAATGTCGCCGGTGATTTTGTTCAATCCCGCGGCGTCGCCATTGCCGGTTGAGATCACGGTGATCTTGTCCACGTTCGCCAGTGGGCTGGCTAACGCTCTAACGATCTCTGGCAAACTGGTAAATAACTTGTCGATCACCGCGGCCTGGTTGTACTCCTGATAAGCCTCAGCTTTGACGTTCATCGCCTTGGCTTCGGATTCGCCTTTCTTGAAAATGATCTCCGCTTCAGCCTCGCCCTGCGCGCGAATCGACGCAGCATGACCTTCGGCTTCGGCCGTCAGACGCTGCTTCTCGGCTGCCGCCAGAGTTTCGATACGCTGACGCTCAATCTCCGCACCCTTCAACACGGTCGCAATCAGTTCTTTCTCGCGGCGATTGATTTCCGCTTCCTGCACTTTGACCTGCTGCTCTTTCTCGACCTGCTGCACCTTCACCTGTTCAGCCACAACCTGCTGCTGCATGATGTTGGTCTGAATGTCGTACGCTTTGTCGGCCTGGGCCTGCTGGCGTTTCGTGATTTCGAGGTACTGCGCTTTCTTGACTTCGAGATCGCGCTGCGACTCGGCCTGTTTAGCCATGGACAGTGTTTCGGCCAGAACTCGCTCCTGATCGGCTTGCGCCTTGGCTACGGCGGATTCGCGCTGCGCCAGCGCACGTTTAATGGCGGTGTCGCGATCCGCTTCCGCCGCAGCCACATCGGCATCGCGTTTAATCCGCGCGACGTCGGGACGTCCCATGTTGGTGATGTACTCGTTCTTGTCCCGCACTTCTTTGATCGTGAAGGAAATCACTTCCAGCCCCATCTTGGAAATGTCGTCGGCGCAAGTGGAGCGCATGCGGTCGGAGACCATTTCGGGTTGCTTGACGATTTCTTCGACCGTGAGTTGGCCGATGATGCCGCGCAGGTGGCCTTCCATTACCAGGCGGATCAGGCCTTCGCGCTGCTGATCGGTTTTGGTTAGGAATTGTTCCGAGGCGGTCAGGATCGATTCGGTGTCGGACTTCACTTTTATCTGAGCTACCGCTTCGACGGTCACCGCTACGCCTTGCTTGGTGTAGAGGTCCTGTTGCGGAGCTACGTCGAAGGACATCAACTCCAGCGAAAGGCCGCGGCAGTTTTCAATCATGGGAAAAATGATCGTGCCGTGTCCTTTGACCACGCGGGTGCCGCGGAAGCCGTATACCACGAGGGCTTCGTGCGGGCCCGCCTTCCGGTAGAGCTTTGCCAACATACTGGTCAGGAGCATGACGGCTAGAACCATCAGCCCCACGATCACCCAAACTTCGATTGCCATGCCGAACATATCGCCTCCTCTTTCCAATCCTCTTGCCCAACAAAAACCTTAAACCACAAAGGACACAAACGTTCACAAAGGAAACCCGGCGCTATCCTGGTGGAACCTGCGATCCCGTGCCGTTCAGTGTTATCGAATCCAGATCGCGGACGATGCGATCTGGTTCGCTGTGCCCCAAGAACACTTCGCCTTCTGTGGTCCGAATGCGCACCCCTTTGTTGCACCAAACATAGGCGCGACGATTGCCGATGCCGCGAATCCCGTAGCCGCGTAGCGGGTTCCAGTTCTCCACCTCGTATTGCTTGATTTCGTCTCGCGGAATGGACCTCAAGCGAAACCCCAACGTGCGGATCTCCACGCCTGCATGGGTGAAGCGGTACTGGAAACCGGTCCAGATATGGATGGCTACGACCGCGAAGAGTAGGCCCAACAGAGTCGACGCGATGCGGGCTGACGGAGCCGGTATTGCGACGGCCACTGCGAATTGTGCCAATAGCAATGCAACGAACAACAGGCTCCAGGCTCGTGAGCCGTGCGACTCTTCCGCGATGACGTCCGTGACCGGCAAACTGGCGCCGCGTTTTGAGCCAACGAAGATCGCAGTCAATGCGATCAACGCAACCGGCACGAGGACAGTCCAAAAGTCTATTTCCACGGGCCGTCCGTCGAGATTGAACTGCACGATGCCGCTATTCCCGGCGTAGACGAAAGCGATCACCAGGTAGAAGAAACCCAAGAGAGACCAGGAGAAAGCATCAGGAGCATGGGTCTTGTGGGCAACGTAGGATACAACCGTAAACACCACGACCATTAAAGCGGTGATGCCCAGGGCGGTGTAAAACGCGGTTTCGCGCGGCATCCAACCGTTGGGTCGACCATTGATATCGAAATGCGTCGCCATTCGAGGCGGCAGGTGATTCCATGCCAGACCGAAGCGCAATGCTGTTATGGGCAGCGCCAGCCACATCAACCACGTGAATGTCTGAAACACTTTGTGCTTCATCGGGCTCAACCTCTGCTCCACCTAAAAACCTGCGGAGCTTCGCTCCGCAGGACGGGCGAGACGCCCGTTCTCCATCGAAGTTAATTTTCCGCGGCCTCGACGGCCGACTGTTCCCCAGTCATTTCAGTCCACAGGCGCACGTAGGCGATTCCTTTTTCGTAGCGGGTTACGATTACTTCGCTTCCCTTTGCGATGGCTGTGCCATCTTCGGCACGGGCTCCGCAAGTTTTGCGGGTGCCGGCTTGCGAGTAGATGATTTCGCCCGTGCCGCCCTCGCGAATGGGAACCGAAGTTCGCCCTAGCACGCCGGTCATCTCGTAGTCGGCGGGATCGAGATTTTCGTCTTCCGATATCAGCACCTTGCTGAGAAACAAGTAGATAATTCCGGCTCCCGTCAATCCGCTTAATACCGCGATTCCGAGTCCCATGGCGAACCAGATCGTCCAGAAGCGCGTGAGCAGATAGCCGGTGCCGCCGAACCATGCCAGAAATGCTGCGAGAGTCACCGGATTGAAAGGTGAAACCTGCCCAGCCTGGCCATGTGCCCCACCCTTTCCCGCGACGGGATGTCCGCTCGCTAGCGGACCGTGTGTGATGGGTCCGTGCATGGCATGCGGCAGATGCCAGCGCATGCCGGCGGTGAAGAATGAAAGCACGCTGAAAGCGAGTCCCACGGCAAAACAAATGAGATAGAAATTCGCCCAAGTCATTGCGCACACCTCCCGCCGCTGATGCGATTGGTTGAGACTCGTGCGGCTTGCGGCTTCAACGCCTCGAGCAAGCGGTCGGCGAGGCCGGGCGTGTCGAGGATCGCGCCCAGCAGGATGAGGCATCGCCGCGTGTCTTTCTCCCGGGCCGCCTTGATCATGACCTCGCTCACATCCGGGTCGCTGGCGAAGCGTTCCGAGCCCTGCAATAGCCACACGTCGAGTTGACCTTCCGTGGTGCGCAGGTCAGAGACCAGTTCGGTGTGATAGCCCTCCGGATCGTCGACCAGGAATCCGGGATGCACTTTAAAAAACTTTGCCAGCAAGGTGCGCGTGGATTGAGTCATGTGAGGCCGCGTTCCGCTTTCTATCTGGGACACGTACGACTGGCTGATGGTCTTGCCCAGCTGTTTACGAATAGCGCGCACCAGTTCGAGTTGGGTCAGAGGACGGTCCAAGCCCCGCAGTGAGCCTTCCACTTCGCGCAAGTAGCGGATTTTCTCGCCCAAGGTCATATCAATAATCGCAATATTTATATTGCAATATGTAATTTATGTCAAGAATTGGATTTGGCTTGTTTACAAGCGGTTGGGCGCGTGCAGCGAACCACGCCATGAGATTCCCAAGCAGTACGGCGGTTCCCGAATTGCGCGTGATCGGGCGCGGTGTTTTGAGTCCTATGTCCTGATGATTTCGTCACTTGACAAATCGCAGCGTTGACGCTCGATCCTAAGCGACGGATAATGTCCAAGTAATTCGGATGGAGGTTTTATGAGGCGCTCATCCCGGTCTGTTAGGCCACCCTTCAGCCTTCCCGTGTCGTTCCATAAACTCAACATGTACGCGCTCGCGGCAGTTGCGCGAATCCCGGGCGCACGGTTACTCGTCGTGCTCGTAATTCTGGCGTTCATGCCGGGCGCGTGGGCGCAAAGCAACTACAAGACGCTGCATAAATTTACTGGTGGGGCCGACGGAGGCGGTGTCTTTGGGGGCCTCATCCTTGACGCGGCAGGGAACCTTTATGGCACGACTGGCGGCGGTGGCGCTAATCGTGACGGCACAGTCTTCAAGCTGACACCGAATACCGACGGAAGCTGGACGGAGAAGGTGCTCCATAATTTCATTTACAACCAAAAGGACGGAATAGGACCCAACGGACCCTTGATCTTTGACCAGGCTGGGAATCTCTACGGCACCACCGATGGAGGCGGCACTTCCAATTGGGGCACCGTCTTCGAGTTGACGCCGAACCAGGACGGAACCTGGAGCGAGAAAGTGCTCTACAGCTTCCTCGCAGGAAGTGATGGAGGCTATCCGCTGGCCGGCTTGGTCTTTGACGCGGCCGGGAATCTCTACGGCACTACATTGATTGGCGGTAGCGGAGTCGGCGTTGTTTTCAAGCTGACGCCGAAGGCGAGCGGAAGATGGAGAGAGGACGTGATCTACACTTTCATCTGCTGCAGCAACGGAATCGGGCCTGCCAGCGGCCTGGTCTTTGACGCCGCAGGAGATCTGTACGGAACAACCAATGGCGGCGGTGTCTATAACTGTGGCATCGTCTTCGAGCTAACCCCTAACCAGGACGGAACCTGGAGCGAGAGCGTGATTCACAGCTTCACCGGGCAAGACGGAAGCAATCCCCGATCCTACCTGATCCTCGATAAGGCAGGGAATATCTACGGGACCACACCCGGCGGCGGCTTTGGACAAGGTGTCGCTTTCATCTTAACGCCGAAACAGGATGGAACCTGGACAGAAAAAGTAATTCACCATTTCAATGGCATGGGCCAGGGAGGTCAACCCTATGCCGGCCTGACCTTCGATGGAGTAGGGAATCTCTATGGTACAACGCGATTTGGCGGCGCAGGGTATGGAGTCGTCTTTAAGCTCTCGCCCAACTCGAATGGCGGATGGCAGGAGACCATCCTGCATAGGTTTTTTGACCATCCTGGAGCTGAGTCCTACGCCAGCGTGATTTTCGATGCAGCCCAAAATCTCTATGGAACGACCGGTGGCGACGGCGTGAGTAAGACCTTCGGCTCGGTGTTTAAGATCACGCCGTAGCTGGTTTCTTCGACCCACTCAGGGTTTGGGTTATCGAGTACGAACCAAGCGATGCCTCATAGCGGTTCACGTCGCCATTACACTCATCCTATGAAAGAGGATGTCAAGAAAAAATACTTCACCCCGCCCCTGGGAGAGATGCGGGTGTGGTGACTTACATCCAGCCCTCTCGTTCTCGCAAGGGTGATTGGTTTGGCCTCTTTGGCTCGTCGCAGATTGCAGCGGCGATGCTATCCCCAGTTGCTTGTCCCTACTTGACGGTTTCATGAACCTTGGTGCTCGACGCCATTCGGTTCTGATGCTACGCAAGCGAAGGGTTGGCTCAAGTGCCAACCATGATCCTATGTGAGACTCGAGGCCTATAGCTTTTTTGGGTTATCCGAGGGGGCATAGGATTGACCCGGAGACGCGGTGCGAAACTACTGCACCCAGGAGCGCCTAATGAGTGTATCGATACTCACCCTCGAACCCGAGCATCGCAAGAACCGCTTGGCCACCACCGAGGCATGAAACCTGGGGAGATCCCGTGGGTTCTGTTCGATACTCAAGCGGCTTGCGTTTTCAGTTGTTCTGGGTCGAAACGTCCTCCCTTCTTCCACAGGGTCAAAGTAATGGCTGCGATCTTGCGTGCCAGCGTCAGACGAGCCATCTCCGGCTTCATGCCCTTGGCCAGCAAAGCCGCGTAAAAATCGCGCAACGGTCCCCGGCCACAGCTGGCCCGGATGGCCGCACTCTTGAAGATCTCTTTCATCTCATGGTTGTGATTTTGATTCAGACCACGAAGCTGCTGGGGTTTTTTAGAACGTTGCAGTTGTCCGCCCACATAACGGTATTGCGCACTGTCGTGGGTCTCAATCCCCAGACCACTGTAGGTCCACAGTTGCCGCTTGCTGCGGAAGCGGTGCGGAGTTTGTATCAGTGCGATCAAGCGGGCGGCTCGAATCGGACCGATGCAGGGAATCTGGCGCAGCAGTTTCGCGGCTTTATGTTTGCGGCTCTCGGCCAATAACTCGGGGCGCAGGGTTCGTCGCAACCCCTGCAAGCCATCCAGTTGTTGATAGAGCAGTTCCGCCCGGCGGCGCACTCCGGCTTGCGCAATCTTGCTCAACCATTCCTCGCGACAGCGCGGAGCATAGACCTGGGTGCCGGCACAGGCGATGCCCCACCCTCGATACAGCGCCTTCAGCCGATTCATCACTCGCGTCAGATCTTTGCTGATGGTCTGATAACTGCGCCCCAACTCGCGCAGCGTTCGTAGCCCGTTTTCTCCGTGGTAGACCGCTCGCAGCATTCCCGTGCGCAGTAGTTCGGCCAGCTTGCGCGCATCCACCTTGTCGCTCTTGCTGCCCTCCTTTAATAAGGCATTGCGGCGCGGATCGCAGACCAGAACTTGCTCCACCTGCGGCTGCAGCAGATCATACAGCCACGCCGCCCAGGTTCCTTCTTCCCACGTCACATGCAGCTCGCCCCGCAGACCGTGGATCCACTGCACAATGCTGCTGGCTTGGGTTTCGACGATGGTCTCCATGACCAGCTTTCCTCTGCCATTCAGAACGGCGATCACAATCGCTTCCTTATGCACATCCATGCCGATATACTTGATGTCGCGACTCATCTCAGTTGCCTCCTTGGGAGAAGATCATTCGTGCCAACGCTTATCTTCTCCCGAGGTACTGTGCCATTCTCCCGCCGATCTGCCTATGCCCTCTTCCCCTTCTTTCTCACCGCACACACTTACTCTCTCGCCGCCGGAGCGGAGCGAAGCCCTGCACAGCGTAGCGCAGCGCAGGCGGCGCCCACCCATTCGCCTCCCTCAATCGGGGCGCTCTTTCATAATGCATTGAGAAGGGCATGAGAGGACTTCGTAGTGGATCACGCGTGGCCCTCTTTCCAGCAAGAACTTGTCGTCCTCGGGGTAGTAGACTGCGTTCTCGTAGTCGGGGCCGGCGAAGGCTTTGATGGCATCCCATGAATCCCAGAGGGAGATTAGAGTGAACTCGGTTTTGCCTTCGTACACACGCCGCAGGACCCATACGCCCTGATTGCCGGGAATGGCGGCGTACTCTTTCAAACCAGTTTTCTGGAGGTATTCGAAATACGTATCTTTGTCGGCTTCGCGTGTCGCGCCTCGCCAGATGCGTGCGATCATGATTTCTCCTAGAGTGGTTCGGACTTGCGAATTGGATGAGTTAGAGACCGGCTTCGATGCGGGAGCGCGGATCGAGGAAGTCGCGCAGGGCGTCGCCGATGAAGTTGGGGCGCTTTGCGGGCGTGAGCGAAGCGAGAGCCCGCAGCCGAAATCCCGAGCGTAGCGAGGGATCTTTCTAGAGACCGGCTTCGATGCGCGAGCGCGGGTCGAGGTAATCGCGGAGTGCGTCTCCGATGAAATTGAACGAAAGCACAGCGAGCATTACGGCCATGGCAGGAAAGATCACGAGATGAGGCGCGTCGAACAGATGGGCGCGGCCGTCGTTGAGCATGGTCCCCCAGCTGGCGGTGGGCGGCGGTACGCCCAGGCCAAGGAAGCTCATGGTGGCTTCGGCGAGGATCGCGCCTGCCATGCCGATGGCGGCTTGGACAATGATTGGCTGAATGATGTTGGGCAAGATGTGGCGGACGATCACGCGGAGATCGCTGGCTCCCAGAGCGCGAGCGGCCTCGACGAATTCACGCTCGCGGGCGGCAAGCACCTGGGCTCTAACTAAACGCGCGTAGCCGACCCAGCCTCCGAGCGACAGTGCCAGGACTAGATTGAATATGCCCGGTCCGCGGAAGGCTACGAACGCGATGGCCAGCAGAATTCCGGGGAACGATAAGAATGCGTTCATCACAACGACATTGACGAAGCGGTCGATGCGGCCTCCGTAGTAGCCTGCGATCGATCCCACGACGAGGCCTAACGCCAGCGAGGCTGCTACCACGCAACTGCCGACCAGCATGGAAATGCGCGATCCGTAGATCAGGCGGGAGAGGATGTCGCGTCCGAGTTCATCGGTGCCGCACCAGTGGGTTGACGATGGTCCGGCGAGGCGGATCGGCAGGTCTATGTGGGCCGGGTCTTGCGGGGCGATCCAGGGGGCGAACAGGGCGCAGATTACGAAGAGCGTGACCAACACTGCTCCGGTGGACGCCAGAACGTTGTGGCGGGCGGCGCGTTGGAGTGAGATGGTGGTGGTCGACACAGTTAGCCTGTGGGAATTCTACTCGTGAACGACAAATTCAGCTCGACGCTGCTTCCGAGGGGCCGAAAATCACTCACCGGCACCCGGCCTTGAGATCGATCACATATTGTGTTTTCATAAAGGAATGCCGCGACCGCAACTCCAATTGGCATGCGCGCCGCAAACCTTTACCCTTAGCCTACATTCTGAGGAGAACAATCATGAGCAAAGTCTCGTATATTCCCAAGGATTACAACTCCATCACTCCCTACCTAATCATCAAGGGCGCCGCTCAAGCCATCGAGTATTACAAGAAAGTTTTTGGCGCGACTGAAACCGTTCGCATGAATGGCCCGGACGGCAAGGTCGGTCACGCCGAGTTGAAGATCGGCAACTCGCACATCATGCTGGCCGACGAAAATCCCAGCATGGGACAGGGACACACCAGCGCGGCCACCATCGGCGCGAGCCCGGTGAGCCTCTATGTATACCTTCCCGACGTGGATCGCGTAGTCGAGCGCGCGGCCGCCGAGGGCGCGAAAATCCTGAAGCCGGTTCAGGACCAGTTTTACGGAGACCGCAATGGCTTCCTTCAAGATCCATTTGGACATCTCTGGGGCATTGCCACTCACATAGAAGACGTGTCGCCGCAAGACATGAAAGAACGGCTGAAGAAAATGATGCCGGCTGCGTAGCTTGATTCACCCGGAGCGGGGCAGCCATGCCCCGCCTTGTTTATTTTCTATTGCTCCCTCCAGCTTTGGGACGCTTTGGTGAGACTATCTCTCGCAAAGCCACGCGAACAGCTTCGGTGCGCGATTTGACACCTAGGACTCTCACAGCCTCGTCGGCCAGTCGAGTACCCAATCGGATCGATGTCTTAGCTACGGCGGTCTTCGTTCCTCGATTCCCTTGCGAATTTCTGGCCATTGTGATGCTCCTCTCAACTACTTCGTCAGTACGGCAGAGGAGTTTAGTTTTCGGCTTTGAAGTGCCATTCGCTGTGTCAGTGAATTCGAAATCCCCACTCTGTCGCCGGCCCCTGAATCGAATTGCCGCTCCAACCAGCAGGTCCCTCCACTCCGCAATGCGATTGGCTTCGCCCATCGCATTGCTCCGGTCGGGATGAAGAGTTTTGCAGGGCTATTGCCGCGCTTTGTTCGCGATGCCGACTATCTGTCATCCCGACCGAGACAGTTGATCCGCGCCAGCGGATCAACTGGCGAGTGGAGGGACCTGCTTGTCGGGTTTGTAAATGTGCTTGGTAAACAACTCGGCTGCCAAGTCCTCCCATGTGGGATTGTGGCGCTCGATCAGCCAAATCTTCTTTGTCCTGTTCCAACGCTTGAGTTGCTTCTCGCGGTCAATGGCTTTAATACGTCGTCGAACGACTCGTAATAGACGAGACGATGGCAGCGGTATTTCTTGCTGAAGCCATCCGTCAAGTCGTTCTTGTGTTCATAGACGCGACGCTCCAAGCTGCTGGTCATTCCGATGTAGATCACGCGCGATTTGCTGGCAACGATGTAGACGCTGTAAGTATGAGTTTTCATTGCGTTCCCACCAGCAGGTCCCTCCACTCCGCATTGCGATTGATAAGGCCAATCGCAACGCTCCAGTCGGGATGACAGATTTTTAGAGGTCTTTCATTTCTCATTGCCTGATCCTCGGGTTGGCTACCGAGTACAGCAAGTCGGTCAGGAAATTTACGGCGATGTAGGTTAGGCCGATCGCCAGGATGCATCCCTGCACCAGATAGTAATCGCGGTTGCCGATGGCTTGGATGGTTAGGCGGCCGATGCCGGGCCAGGAGAAGATGGTTTCGGTGACGATGGCGCCGGCTAGCAGGGCACCGAATTGTAGTCCGAGGACCGTGATCACCGGGATCATGGCGTTGCGCAGGGCGTGGCGATAGACTACCGTGCGCTCCGGCAAGCCTTTGGCGCGGGCGGTGCGGATGTAGTCCTGGCTTAGTTCTTCTAGCATGGAAGTGCGGACCATGCGGGTCAGGATGGCGGCTAATGCGCCGCCCATAGTGATCGCTGGTAGAACGAGGTGCGCTGGCGATCCTGAGCCTGAGACCGGGAGCCATCCCAGCTTGATGGCGAAAAACAAGATCAGGATTGGGCCGAGGGCGAAGTTTGGGAACGATAAGCCAAAGAGGCTCACTACGCTGAGCAGGCGGTCGTCCCACCGATTGCGTCTTTGGGCGGAGCGGACGCCCGCTGGAATCGAGAGCAGCACGGCTACCAGCAAAGCGGCGAGCGTCAATTGCAACGTGTATGGGTAGCGCTGGGCGATTAGAGTGCCAACGTTTTGATTGAAGCGCAGCGATGGGCCTAGGTCGCCGTGAAGGACGCCTTTCCAATAATGAAAATATTGCTGGCCGAGCGGAACATCGAGGCCGTAGGCGTGTCGCGTGGCTTGGATGTCGGTGGCCGGGGCTCCTTCTCCCAGCATCTGTAGGACGGGATCACCTGGAACCAGATGGATTAGGAGGAATACCAGCGAGACCACTAGCCAGACGACCGGTAGCGTGTATAGAACTCGTAGCGTCAGGTAGCGGAGCATTTTTTCGTCAAGTTCAGGCGTCAGGCTTCGGGCTTCAGGTTATCCACTTCAATGCCAATGTGCCTCAGGTGGTGGATCATGTGTTCGATGTAATCTTCGAAGACGAATTTCAGCGTTAGCGCCTGGGAGTCGGCGATGGTGCAGGTTCGCGACCAGGCAGGGTCGGGCACGGCTTCGGCAGCCACGAGGAGTTGCTGATTGAAGGCTCGCCAGAGGTCGATCATTTCCGGCCAACTGCGCTGCTGATATCGGTGGAGCTTGACCCAGGCGTTGCCGTCG
>Ga0207037_10348_pt1 | contig 12608 bp, 9 predicted proteins | sample Alteio_BWMinCont_75_FD_153268 | JGI IMG/M metagenome (GOLD analysis project Ga0207037, IMG submission 153268) | Enriched cells from forest soil in Barre Woods Harvard Forest LTER site, Petersham, Massachusetts, United States -... | ecosystem: Environmental > Terrestrial > Soil > Temperate forest >... | reverse complement strand
ATAGAATTGTCATCTCACTTTAACTGCGAAGTTCTTTATGTTCCCAGTTTAAAACCTTTAGAAAAAGAATTGATTAGAAATAGTGTGGAAAAAACAAGGAGGGTTATCACCGTAGAAGATCACAGTATCTATGGAGGATTAGGGGATGAAATACGAAGAACCTTAGATGGAATTCAGTATGAAATTCAATCTGTAGGACTCCCAGATAAATTTATTAGAGACTACGGAAGCTTTGAATATTTAAGTGGCGTTGCTGGAATTGACTGCGCTGGAATAGTAAGAACTGCAAAGAAGATGTTAAAGTCGTGAACAAATTCTATAAAAAAATAGCTGAAAATGTAATTGAGAGAATCTCCCTTGAAAAATTAAAGAAAAAATCTGTTTTGATAACAGGGGCCAATGGTCTTTTAGGCTCTCATATGGCAAGTGTCCTTTATTTGAATAATTTAAAAAATAATTTTCAAACCCAAGTCACCTGCACAAGTTTGAATGCTCCCCCATTTTGGCTAAAAGACATTTATTCGACACCAGGTTTCAAATTTATTCAGGCCGATCTTGTCAAAAATAGGTCGGAAATTTTACGCGGAGAATTCGACTACATAATCCATGGGGCAACCTATGGTCAACCTAAGAAATTTCTAGAATCTCCTTTTGAAACTATGACCCTTAATTCTACAGTGACGGAAGATCTCTTGAAATTGGGAGCAAAGAAAAAAGTTAAATTTTTATTTATGAGTTCTTCGGAAATTTACGGATCCCCTCCAAAAGAGGTGACACCAACTCGAGAAGATTATCCTGGAAACGTCTCACCTTTAGATCAGAGATCGCCATACACCTCATCCAAACGCTTTGGAGAAACTCTTTGTAAAATCTACTCTGATGGCGGGTTCGTTGACGCTAAGATTGCCAGAGTGTCATCAATCTACGGGCCAGGAGCCAATCTAAGAGATGATCGAGTCATTAATGCATTTATACGCCGAGCCCTTCAGACTGGCGAGTTGCGCCTTATGGATAGGGGTGACCAGATGAGACGTTGGCTTTATATAACTGACGGTCTTTGTATGCTCTTTCACATCCTCCTCCATGGGTCAAAATTAGTTTATAATGTGTGTGGAAGTGATCTCAAATCCATTAAAGAACTTGCCGAATTTGTCAGTGAACAAACCTCAGCGAAACTTGTCTTCCCTCAGGAAAATATCTCAGATACTCATACCAGCGGAGCGCCAAATCAAATAGATATCGATAATACCCTTATCGTGCATGAAGCGGCCTTGAATAACCTTGTTCCGTTGCGAGAAGGATTGACCCAGAGTATCGCATGGACTAAGGATCTATTTCAGGAGAATGTACTTTGAATAGGAATGAACGAATATTTGTTGCAGGTGGAAGGGGTTTGGTCGGGTCGGCCCTAGTAAGATATTTAAAGCTGAATGGTTACACCGATATCATTACTCCAAATTCTGATGAACTTGATCTAAGAGACCAAGTTGCCACTCGCAAATTTTTCCAGAAGAAAAAACCCAAATACGTTTTTCTCGCAGCCGCCAAAGTTGGAGGAATTTGGGCCAATGCAAATTATCCGGCGGAGTTTTTCCGCAATAATATCTCCATTGAAAGCAACGTCATCCACAATTCCTACGAGGCAGGTGTTAAAAAACTTCTGTTCTTAGGAAGTTCCTGCATTTATCCCAAAGATAGTGAAATCCCCATCAAAGAAAGCTCCCTTTTCACTGGACCCTTAGAAACCACCAATGAAGCCTATGCCGTAGCAAAAATAGCCGGTATCAAAATGTGCGAATACTATCGAAAGCAGTATGGATGCGATTTTATTTCAGTCATGCCAACGAATACCTTTGGCCCCAATGATAACTTTGATCTTAAAACGGCCCACATGCTGGCGTCGCTGATATACAAGTTCCACTCAGCGAAAATAAATGGGGAAGATTCAGTGATGGTATGGGGCACAGGTAAACCTCGAAGAGAAATAATGTATGTCGACGATATTGCCGACGCTTGTTTTTTTCTTATGGAAAATTATTCTTCTCACCAACCGATTAATATCGGTACAGGAGAAGACTTTTCTATCACCGAAATTGCTGAGCGCATTAAAAAGATCACGGACTTCAATGGAGAAATCAAATACGATTTAACAAAACCAGATGGCGTTTACAGAAAAGTCATGGACGTTTCTCGGATGCTGGATCTCGGGTGGAAGCCTAAAGTTTCTTTAGAGGCCGGACTTAAAATGTCTTATGACTGGTTTGTAGCAAACTATCAAAAAATTTATGTTTACCCGAGCTTTAAGAAAAAGCCATTTCTATTTAAAGTTAAAGAAATTGCTAGTCCCATTAAAAAATTTCTTATTAACCCCGAACTTTCAAATAAATCTCTGGACTCCCATGAAACGCTGATTATCCACAAGAAAACTCTTCTCGGAAAACCCTTTCTGAAAAAACTTTATTTAAATTACTATTCAGATTTCGCTTCTTTGGACAAAGGCTTAAAGTCAGTACCTGGCCGCTCTCTTGAATTGGGATCGGGTGGGGGTTTTTTGAAAACTTTGATTCCAGAAATTATTACCTCAGATGTTACACTTTACCCAGGCGTTGACCAAATTGAGAATGCCTACAAATTGTCTTTTAAAGATAATGAACTCAAAGCAATTTATCTGAACGGAGTTTTACACCATCTAGGAAAACCAAGGGAATTTTTCAAAGAGGCCACTCGATGTCTAAAGCCGGGGGGAATAATCGCCATGATGGAACCCCATATGTCCTGGTTTGGCAGATTTTTCTTCAAAACTCTTCACCATGAAGGGAATGATATGAACACCTCCAAATGGGAGTTTTCCCAGTTCGGCCCTCTGAGTGACGCGAACACTGCGCTTCCTACCATCATATTTGATCGCGATTTTGAACTATTTAAAACTGAGTTTCCTGAATTAGAGATTGTGATAAGAAAATATCACACTTTTATTTCTTACGGCCTATCTGGTGGAGTTGGGATGAGATTTTCTGCGCCCGGCTGGTTCTACCCCTTTGTCAACATCTTGGAACGTGCCCTTTCACCCTTTATGAAAACTTATTTAGGAACAATGCAGACTATTTTGCTGCGTAAAAGATTGACCCAAAAAAACATGAAGGACCTCGAACCACCCAGTCTGTCTTTATAAACCTAAAGCCAATCAATTCATTGAGATACTTCGATTTACTATGAACATCTTTCCATAAACTCCAACGTTCCTGTAATCTACCAGTTTGATATCAGGGTGCCTTGAAAGCCATTCGTAACAAGCCAAAGCTTCACCTTCATCCATTGCCCCCTTATGACAGAACCAATCATCAAAATAAATCACGGTACCAGTCCTAATAATGGGATAGATAAAGTTGAGCACGTCAACCGTCGACTCATAAAGATCACAATCTATATTAACAAAGGCCGCTTTTGTGAGTTTCAAGTCTTGAAGGGTTTTTTCATTTAATGTTTTATTAAACCAGCCCTTTATGATTTCAATTTTTTGGTTTTTGCCCAGTGGCCCCAACGTCTTGAAAAAAACTTCAACCGAGGCCGAATATTCGCCTTCTAAAAAAATATTTTTTTCATTGTGAAGTGATGCTACCTTTGGCAGACCCTCAAATGAATCAAAGGCTAAAAAACGGCCACTAAACGGCTGATTTTTATTAAATATTTTTTTTGTAGCAATCATAGATGTACGAAAAGTTTCGCCCCTAAAAACTCCAAACTCAAGGTAGTCACCTTCTATTCCACACCGTTTTATGAAATGCCAACCTGCCAGAATTGACATCGACTTAGCGAAGCCCTGATTAAAAATTTCACTCAGATAACGAATGCGAACAATAAAGGTTTCGATGGAAAAGAAGAGTCTTTCCTTCCATCCCCTACTATCAGATCGAGTTTGAGCGATTCTCTCTGCGGCATTCCTTGATAAGGCTGATTCCATCAAAAATAAAAACCATGTTTGGGATATTTTGTAAAGGTATTAAATCTTGCAGTCCCATGACACCATAAGAAGCGTTGTAACGATAATTATTTAAGACAGAGCTTTAAGAGTTTTTTCAGGCTCACCCCTCACAATAAAATTCACCCATTCCACACCTTGCATGAGGCTATGGTCTTGGTTACTCACTTCATATCTCCAGGCGCCAAATCGACCACGGCTAAAAACGTCGACAGACTCTAGAGCAGGAAATAGAACGGCCAACGCTTCGTCACGCTCTAAACTTGGTGTGGGGTAACCGTATTCGGCGGTGTAAAACCACCGAGAAACGACCTGATCGGCGGAAGAGATAAGGCCTGTTGTAATAGCCCCTTTAATTGTGTCTTCAACAACTGTCGCCCGATTCACGGGCTTAACCGGCGACTCACTTGTCTCGCAAATCAGAGACCAAAATTTTGCCGGGTCGGGCACGTTTGAAGGGCTGAAATTTGAAAAAACAGTCACGCGATAAAAAGGGCAATTTGATTCCGAAAAATAAGCCCAACTTTTTGTGCGCAAAAATTCTGGAACCTGGCCTTTAAGACCTAGACCCACAATATGGGAAGTTGAATGTTTTAATTTCTTAGCTACCGCCAAAACATCCGAAGGCAAACCCGGAACAATTTTCCCACACAATAAATCAATGGGCATGGTACTTAATAAATTTTCGTACCGAAAAATTTCCCCGCTCGAAACCTTTACCGTTTTTGCCGCCGTATCAATCGAAACAACATCGCACCCAAGGCGAATTTTCTCCAAGCCCACAAGCTCAGCAACAGCACGCCAGACAGAACCTGTTCCGCCCGAAGACGGATAACGAAATTTACTGTTAGGCCCCCAAGAAACTTCGTCAATTCCTTCATCAATATTTTTCTTCACTTTCACCGGATCAGTGACAGCCACCCTTTCGCCTATCCACTGATAAGCCATATCTTTGGGAGGGTAAGCCCAGACTTTTAAATTATAGGGAAGCATAAAAACCTCTGCTAAGCCCGACCCAAAGATCTTTAAGATCCACTCATGAAAATTCGCAGGCTTTACAGCACCGGAACCCGCTTTGGCACTGGCAGAGTGGGCCGCCACAATCCCATCTAAACATTTTTTCATAATCCCAGGAGGAAAATGGCGAATATTATTTTGTACAGGATAAGGAACCCAAGAGTTGTAAAGCCAAGCCCACACTTCCCGAATGTGATCGAGCCAACTCAATTTCAAAGTCTTTGTCATCAAATCATTAAAATATTTGAAATGGGAAAATTGGGCGTGAACGCCGATATCCCAAGTAAAGCCTTTTTCATCGACAAAACTTGAAGCGAGGCCGCCATAGTCGTTCCCGCGCTCCAAAATTAAGAACTCCGTCTCGCCAAGTTCTTTTAATCTATACGCCGCTCCAAGACCCGTTGGCCCCGAGCCAATAATTAAAAATTTCACCTCAACCTCTTCAAGCGCGAACCTAAAGTTAAACGAAAGCTCACAAGCTCCCTAAAAGATCGAAGACAGATTTTAAAAAGCTTCATGCCCATCATTGAAACAATCCCTGTTTTTCGATCTTCATGGGTCACGGGAATATTCATAATATCTTGACCATCTCTCGCAGCTAAAACCGCTAAAAAAACATTGGGAGCAAAAACTCCAACGGGTAAAACCGCCAATAACTTCTTAAGATAGTCACAAGAGATCAAGCGATAAGGAATATTTGAATCTTTAATATTCACGCCAAAAATAGCAAAAAGCATTGTCCGTAAAATCAGAGAAATCACATGACGATGAAAAGCATCTTGGCGAATTTTTCTCCAACCCATTATAAAAGACGATCTGGAGCGGTTATCCCATAACAAAGCAAACTCTCCCGGAATAAACTGATCGTCAGAATCTACATGAAAAATATACTCTGAGGCTAAAGCACAAGCCCGGGTGTAGGCATTCACCAGAGCGGGCCCATGGCCGGCGTTCACCTGATGAACGACACTCAATGCAGGTAAGCGCAAAGCCAATGAATCTAAAATGCTACCCGTTTCATCCCGGGAACCGTCATTAACAATGATCATTTTAAACGAACCCTGACCAAGGAGCAGAGTAAGGGCCTTGGACCAGGCCAAAACCACCATTTCTATGCACCCGGCTTCATTATAAGCGGGCATAACCAAAACGCATTTTAACTTTTCCATAACCCCAATATTCTATGGATTATTCCCGAGAAATTCCAGGTATAATCTGATACGACTACTCCTAATAAACAAACTAACACAATAGGCGTACGTGAAAAAAATCTTAATAGTTCTTGCGGTCGGAATAATCTTAACTTTCGGAATCTCTGAAACCCGTGGTTTTCTTCGCAACTTTCATGTCGTAGAGGCCGGAAATCTTTATCGCTCAGCCCAATTGAGCCCCGGCGCCCTTGAAGAAATTATTTTCAAGTACAAAATTAAAACTGTAATTAATCTTCAAGGGGCCCACCCCGATGACGCTTGGTACATCGATGAAAAAGAAGTTCTCGATCGTTTAGGCGTAGACTTAGTGGATATCCCCATGCGCTCAGAACGTATTCCAACCCATGAAGAGATAACGACTCTTTTTGGAGCCTACGACCATAGCCCAAGGCCCCTACTCATCCATTGCAATTCAGGTTCCGATCGCACCGGTGAAGCGTCAGCGATTTACGAAATTGAATATATGAAAAAAACAAAAGAAGAAGCCATGGAGATGCTCTCTCCCCTCTATTTTCATTTTTCATTTTTGGTTCCGTCAAAAACTTATTTTATGGGTCTCTATAAAGGACGTAATTGGGCTCTTAATGAATATGATCCATGCAAACAACAGTATCTTTACTTTGACCATCGCCTGGGTCAATGCCGCCATAAGCTCGTAGGTAGCACCGTAAGTGCCCAAAACTAAAACGGAGCTTGCCCGCCAAATCGGCCTCGTTACCGCAACAGCCGTTGTCGTGGGTTCCATGATTGGCTCCGGCATTTTTAAAAAACCGGCTCTTATGGCAGCTCAACTGGGGAGCACTCGCCTTCTTATGCTGGTGTGGGTTTTGGCGGGGTTTCTCACACTTTTTGGAGCTCTGACGAACGCGGAGATCGGCGGAATTTTTCCGGCCACCGGCGGGCAGTATTTTTTCTTCAATAAAATTTATGGGAAATTTTTTGCTTTTATTTTTGGATGGGCTATTTTTTCTGTGGTGCAAACGGGATCAATCGGTTCTATCGCCTATATTTTTGGCGAATCGGCGGGAAGACTCATCGATCTCCCCAAATTTTCACCTGCAACGGAAGTAGCTTGGGTTATTCATCTTCCCTTTATCGGAAATATTTTTCCCCTCGCCGACATAGGAACAAAGCTTATGGCCATTGCTCTTATGGGGTTTCTTACTTTCATAAATGTTTTGGGACTGCTTCTTGGAGCGGGAGTTCAAAATACATTAACATTTTTAAAACTCGTGGCCATTGGAATCATCATCCTATTTGCAGTCTTTGCTCCAATGGGTACGATTCATCATTTCTCAGAAACTCTTATCTCGGCTCCACAAGGGAGCTTTGCCATTTTCGCAGCTTTCATTGGAGCTATGTCCGGAGCTTTTTGGGCCTATGATGGATGGAATAACGTCACCTTTATTGCTGGGGAAATTAAAGATCCCCAAAAAAATCTCCCCCGAGCCCTTTTCTTAGGCACCGCTATTGTTATCGCGGTCTATGTTCTTATTAATCTCGCTTATATTTTTGTTTTGCCCATTCAAGACTTGGTTCATAGTAAACTTGTGGCCTCTGACATGGCAAAACTCTCCATGGGCCAAGTCGGCGAAAAACTTGTTATTATTGCCATTCTTCTTTCAACTTTTGGAAGCTGTAATGGCTCTTTAATGACAAGTGCCCGGGTTTATTTTGCAATGGCTCGAGAGAATATGTTTTTTCCATCTATAGGAGTTGTTAGTGCTAAACATAAGACCCCAGCCAATTCTCTAATTTTACAATTTTTTTGGTCAAGCCTTCTTGTTTTAAGCGGAACCTTTGACATGCTCACCGACATGCTTATATTTGTGACTTGGATTTTCTACGGAATGGGAGCCCTTGGAGTTTTTATTTTACGTCGAAGAATGCCCGATATCGAGCGACCTTACAAAGTCTGGGGTTACCCCTATGTTCCCATAATTTTTATTATTTCAGCTGCGATTTTTCTGATTCAGACTTTGTATAACGACATCACCCACTACATAAATGGAACTTCGCCCCTGATTAATTCCGTTTTTGGCTTGGTTCTCGTCCTTGCGGGAACGCCACTCTACTTTTATTTTAAATCAAAAGGCGGGTGCGGCACTAGTGAAGGCGGTTACACGAGCTAGTTTTTTGGGTTCTCCAGTGATGGGTGCCGTCTTTTTCATGGCTATTTCCCAAAACAATTAGAGATTGCGCATCACCCGTTCCAGTCATAACACCACCGACAGCTTGTGCCGACTCAGCGGGATCAGTGGAAAATTTCGGGGTACTCAAGGTAACCCAAGACGAATATCTATCTTGGGCCCCCCGAACATCCCAATGGGAATCGGCGGGCGCTTTTTGAGGGTCAGCCTGAGGGTCAGCAGGAGGTTTTTTACCTCCACCAATGGCAAGAACATGGTTGTCGTAATTGACAAGGGCATTGGGAGTAAGAGATTTAAAACTCACATCACTAAATAAATCTGCCGTTGTAAAACTAGCCCCGTTATTTGCACTTCGACGAACAACCCAAGCATCTGACTCTGTTGGAGCATGAACTGTTCCTGCTACAAAAATAAAATTATCAGGGGTAACAAGGATGGCGGTAGCACTGCCTGAAAGGCCCGTCAAAATCGGCGCAGGAGGAGGAGGTGTGGGCCCAGGAAGATTTTTGGCTGCGGCCCGAGCCTTAGCGCCGTCGTTAGCGGCTTTAAGAATCGGAGCTAGCTCCGTCGGGTAAATCCTTGCGAATCTATTTAAGTTCAAAAATGTTTCGTCAGTGGCATCATCAAGTTGATTTGCAAAGCCATCGGATAAATCGATCCAACTCTTTGTCATAATATCTTCTGGGGTTAATTTAGAATCCTTCTCCTGAGACTCGGCGACTAATTTGGCATTTTTTGAGGCGCTCCATCTTTCTAAAAACCAAGTGTTGTTGGAGAGGTTGGAACCAGCAACTAGAAAATCCTGACCCTGAACCACAACTTGTTTAAATTCTGTATTTTCCAAAGACTGCATAAGTACAGCACTATTTTTTTCAAGATCAAGTTTAATTACAAATCCCGTTTTCTCCGAGGTTCCTACAAAAACGGGCTGGCCTGAAGGAGCGAGCACCACTCCCACTAAGGTTTCATTATTTTGTCCCTTCAATTGAAAGGGAATGTCCTTCCAGTTTGCTCCGCCATCAGTTGTGTAATGTATGGAAGCTCTCGTAGGAGAACCACTTAGGGTCTGTGCGACATAGATATTTGTATTTGATGAATCCGCCACAATTGCATTATCCGTTGCGCCTGTCGATTGATCAAAGGTTGTGAAGGTCGTCCCGCCATCATTACTCATCCTGACTATCCCTTGGTTCATGACTTGATCGGGAGCACTTGAATTTGGAGTTTTAACAACCCCCACAGCATAAACTTTTGAAGGGCTATTTGAAAATATGGCTTTAGGAATGGCACTACCACCGCCAGTAAAATCCTCACCATCCGTTGTTATGGGGCAACCCATAAACATGGCTTTTCCTGGTGCCGGCAGGTTATTACTGGGTTTAGAACAACCCGCAGCAACTAAGGTCAAAACAAGTACAGCTAAAGATAAACGTGGACCCATGGGTAAGCCTCCAAGCAGTTTGATGCATTGGGACTATGCACTATTCCCGAGTAAAATTAAATATGTAAAGTGTACTTTTATGGAGCCAAAACTCAGCTATTTTGAATGGCTGTATATTAGGGAATATTGAGGCACCTCGGAATGCGTCCCCTCCGGTCGCACCGCCTTCCATGGCTTAGGGCGCCTCGCCCTCCTGGCCGGCGCCTTGAGTGCGACCTTCGTGGATCGCATCCCTCGTGCCCTCAATATTCCAAATAAAAAAGCCACCTGACTATAACAGGTGGCCTACTGCTATTTCGAAAGGTAGCGAAATACCTTCGGTTGAAAAGGTACCGGGTACCGTCAGTGGTTAACGAGGTAGCCAAGTAAAGGTGCGGCTTTCATGCTGCCCCAACCTGTAACTGCATCCCATCCGGGGCCGGCGGTATATCCGCTGTTATCCCCAACAGTAATGTCATTAAAGACTTGAGCGCGATCATCGGGCGACATTCCGTAGATAATGGGATTGATAAATCCGATAGAGCCCTTAGCTCCTCTAGCTTCGTTGACCAGAGCCGTAAAGCCCGCCCATTGTGGGCTTGCGATACTGGTTCCACCCAGAGTGAGCCACATTTTTTTATAAGGATCACTTGAGTTACTGTGATACTGGACCCAAGCTTCTTGACCGGTTTGGGGGTCAGCATTGAAAGAAACGTCGGGAAAAGATCTGCGGACATAGGCGGCTCCAATCCCTGATTGCCAAGCGGGAAGATCATAGAGCTTACTGATTCCGCCGCCGCTTCCGCTCCAACCGGTTTCGTTGGGCTGGCTGTTTGCGACGTTAAGCGTAGTTCCACCAACGGCAACGATAAAGGGAACGGCACCTGGGTAATCGGCAACGATTTCTGAAGTTCCGCAACCAAGAGCACCACTATCACCTGAAGCTACGAAAATATTTACGCCTTGAGCGACGGCGCGAGCAAAGACTTTGTCCATATCGGCTTTGTGAGCTGAAGAAACTTGATCCTCACAATCACCCCAACTGTAGTTTACAATTTTTGAGCGATTGTCATCTAAGATGGCCGTGAAAAGTTGAACTTCACCCATATCGCTATTTTGGCTCGATGGAAAAACGTGGATCGAAGCCCCTGGAGCCAATTGCCCGGAGAATTCGGCATCCACTTCAGTTTCAACTGCGGATTCATTGTTCAAAGCCGCATGGCCGTTGAAATCAACAATATTCACAGTGGGCTTGGGATCCAAATTAATTTTGGAATAGTACTCATTTACGTCATCGATATTGAAACCGTCATAGGTTGCAATGGCGATGTTTTGTCCACGACCTGTAACCCCGGATTGATAAATGGGATTAAACCCGTAAATTTCACGAATTTGTTCCGGAGGGGTTTTTTTAAGAACTCCGTTACTGGAGAGGATTGTGAGTCTTGGGCGAGATTTATGTTTTCCGCCACTGGCAATAATGTTTTCGATCAAATCAGAACTTTGCAAATCTAAACCCATAAGAGCGTGGGTCATAGTTTTTGGCGCGCGAACTGTGATGAAGAGTCGCGTTTTGTCTTCGTTGACGATTGTGTAGCCGCGATTTTTTAAATCATGGATGAACGTGCCGTAGGTTCTTTCATCAGGGCCAGCAACTTTGCGAATTTCTTCAGGGGTAAAATAAACTCCGAAGTGCGAAGAAGCAGGATCCAAGACTTCTGCCGCTAGTTTTTCTAGGGGCACTCTTTCTTTAAGTCTCAATAGTGTATCCGCATTGGCTTTAAAAAAGGGAAGGCAGAACAGGGCCGTAACTACTATGACGCTTTTTTTCATCGTTTCCTCCGTGAAACTTTCTGCTGGTACCGCTAACGCCTTGTACAGCTGACCAGCTAACAGCCTGACTGTTTTTTTTAATGCTCACAAGTCTAGTCATCACTTTTAAGACTTTCGTCCCGCGACAGATCGTCACAGAACTTAATGGGTTTTAAGTTTTCCCTACTTATCTGTTAAATTTTTTTCCGTTTTCAAAGTTCGAGCGACAACTCTAATCGTTCCCATCAGGCATTGGGATTGCTTTACCTCACTTAAGGGAAGTTGATCATGCAAAATTATTTCAAAGTATTTGAGGGGTGAACATGCGTCTATTTTTAGCCAGTATTTTGTTTATTCAATTCAGCGTCGGTAATCTCGCCTTGGCCGCAGACAAATCTCTCATTAACCAGCTACCAAATCCTAACGATAAATGCGCTTGGTGGAACACGACAAATACGGCAAGCTGCACAGATCAATCCAGTCCCGGAAATAATGACCCTTGGGATACCGGAAATGACGACCCGACCTGGAACTACAATGGACCGGATAATGGGGCCTGGGGCGGACTTGATCCAAATAGCCCTTTTTCTAGTGGAAACTGGAACGGTGGAGCCTACACCGCGCCAAAATTAACTTTTCTAGAACAACAAATGTGGTCGGCTCTCAGCGCTAACTATACAAGTGAAGTTGTCGATGAAATGGAAGAGTACGGAATTTGGGATTCAGAAACCCAAGACACCGTGGCCGATGAAATTATTAATAAGTATTCTAAATACGCAACGGCTTGGGCCATCGGAGCCACAGCTGGTGAAGCCCTCCTCGATTTTATTTTCTTAGATAAATGGAGAGCATCGGGCTCAGTCATTGGTCCAGCCATAACAAGTCTCGGCCTTAGTGGCGTAGCCCTAATGACAGAATCATTTAAAGTGATGCAAATGCAAATCACCATGCTTTTAGAAATCATGGAGGTCTACGGTGAGCTTCCAACTAGTCCCACCGAACGTGCAAACGAGGCAAGC
>Ga0207037_10344_pt1 | contig 12763 bp, 18 predicted proteins | sample Alteio_BWMinCont_75_FD_153268 | JGI IMG/M metagenome (GOLD analysis project Ga0207037, IMG submission 153268) | Enriched cells from forest soil in Barre Woods Harvard Forest LTER site, Petersham, Massachusetts, United States -... | ecosystem: Environmental > Terrestrial > Soil > Temperate forest >... | reverse complement strand
CTTCATGGATAGCCGCATCGAGCATTGTCGTCTGAGCAACCAAACTCAAATCAGCCTCTGTGAAATCCGCTGAAAAAACAGAAAACCCCGCCAGCATAATTGCAGAAAAAATAATTCCTTTTAAAATTCTCATAAACCCCTCCTCCATAAATTTGAAATAAGTACGTTTTAAAAACGGTAGCGAGGGATTGGAGGGATGTCAACCGAGCTTATTAAGAAGGACCTGGCGAGGCTTACTCCCGTTGGCGGGGCCCACAACGCCTTCATTTTCCATTATCTCCATAAGTCGAGCTGCTTTTGGATATCCAAAGCGAAATCGCCTTTGGAGGAGGCTTGCACTGACCTCTTTTTGAGAGGCCACAAAGGAAACCACTTCGTCATAATTTTCTTCTGACTCAGGGTTCATAATTTCTCCACCGAAGTTTTCTGCATCATCTGACCCTTCGGCGGAATTTACAGCGTCCATTTCAAACTGGGGCTCCCCTTGTTTAATCCAAAAGTCGGTTACGGCATTCATCTCGTCGTCTTGAAGAAAAGCGCCATGATAGCGTTGGGGTTGTGAAACTCCCGGGGCGAGATAAAGCATATCTCCAACAGAAAGAAGTCTCTCGGCCCCTCGTTGATCTAAAACGATACTTGAATCCACTTTGCTTGCGACTTTGAAACTTATCCTGCCGGGGAAATTGGTCTTTATTAGACCCGTAAGGACCTCGCGTCTCGGACTCTGCATTGCAATGACGAGATGAATTCCGGAGGCTCTCGCCATTTGCGCAAGCCTGACAACGGCAGGCTCAACTCCCGCGCGATCTACGGACATAAGATCAGCAAACTCTTCAATGACCGCAACAATATAAGGAAGGTTTTTTACATAATAGCTTTGCATTGTGGTTTGCGGATTTTCTTCTAAGATTCTGATTTTTTCTTCGTGTTCCACAACTTCACTCTTGCCAAGATCTGCTACGGCAGAATTAAACCCTTCAATATTTTTTGCACTAAATTTACTCATGGACCTATATCGCTTTTCCATTTCACGAATAAGCCATTTTAAAGTATTGATTGCAGGCTTTGCATCTTTCACGGGGGGTAAAAGTAAATGTGGAATTTTATGAAAAACAGCCAGATCAACTTGTTTGGGATCTACTAAAATAAGTCTTAAGGTTTTTGGGGAGTGTCTCAAAATTAAACTTGTTACCAAAGACATTGTGAAAACACTTTTTCCAGATCCTGTAGTTCCACAAATCAAGAGATGGGGAATTTTTCTTAAATCCACTATTTTTGGCTCACCACTTACATTTTTCCCAAGAGCTATAGGGAGCTTTATGTCTTCTGACCAAAAATCCGCACACTCCACAAGCTCTTTCATAAAAATGGGTTCACGGTTAGCATTTGAGGTTTCAATACCCACAACATCGCGACCTGGTATGGGCGCAATGATTCTTAGGGACTCCGCCGACAACGCCAAAGAAAGATCGTCAGCTAGTTTTGTAATGTCATTTATTTTAATGCTCGCGGCGGGCTTAAACTCATACATCGTAACGGCGGGACCCGGTTTAACTTCCACAACTTGACCTAGAACATCAAACTCACTTAGTTTTTGCTCAACTAGTCTTGCATAACGGGTGATCTCTCGCTCATCAACCTTGTGACTCCCCGCTGGCGGATCGTTTAAGAGATCAAGATTAGGAAGCTCCCAATTTTCAATTTGTCTTGTGGTTTTTTGGAAGGCGGCTTTTAAGCGGGAGATTTTACTTTTATCAGTTTGAGTGATGGCAATGGCGTCTTTTTTAAATGAAAAAAGTTCGCCGAGAGTTTTCCCCGAGGGCACAGGCTCGTTTGACTCTATAATTAGGGGTTGGGGTTGCGCGGAAATAACGGGAACCATCGGTTTTTTTGCAAAAAAATCTAAGAAGATGTTTTTAATTCTTCCAACGGGCAAGGGGGCAAGCTCTGATATTCTTCGCTCGGTATAAAATACTACGAGCACGACAATCGATGTCCAAAGAATGACTCCAACTCCTGCAGGATTAAATACACTAACCAGGCCGCGACTGACAAGAACACCAATGATCCCACCTAAACCGATGTGCCCACCAAATATTTTTGCTGCTGGAAAATAAAGACTGAAAAGACTTGATAAAATGAGTAGGAGAAGGGTTCCCCAAATAATCCTTTGAACTCCAGCGGCAGAAGTTATTCTTCCCTTAAAAGAAAAATAACTCATTCGCCCGGCGCCCGCCACAAGAAGCCATGCTGTCACTCCAAAAACTTGGTAGAGGATGTCACTTAAAAAACTTCCGAAGTATCCGCAAAGATTTGTAACCTTATGGGCCCCGCCAACTGAAATGGAGTTAAAAGACGGGTCTGCGGGATTAAAACTTAAAAGAGCCATTCCAAGAAAAACACCAAGGGCAAGCCAAAGAATTCCTTTAATATCCCTTTTGAATTTATTTATAAGGTTTGTCATATCTATTTAATTGTAATGGTTGATTAATTTTCTGATAAGGCTGGTTTTAATTTGAGACTAAAGGCTTGGCTTGGGTCTTGCTCTAGTGTCTTGTGGGCCATGGGGGGATCAAAAATAAAGGTCCCCAATTGTACTAATTATAGAACTGTCTAACGATTGGAGCCAAAATGAAAAGCCTTATAATCCTTCTATTCGCAACTACAGCATTTGCAGGAGACGTAACACCCTATAATGTCACCGTACAAATTCAAGACCAAGCAGGGCAGAGTCTTTCTGGCGCCGATAAGGGAGTCTTTTTAGTGGCCGATTTCAGAAGCGGAGCTGCTGCCGATATCGGGCGCCGTTTTAAAGCCAGAACAAACTCAAGTGGCCAAGCCATCATTCCCGTAAATAAAAGTGATTTTTGGACGATGCAATTCAACCACCTTGAGCTTTTTTGTTTGAATCTTGACGACGCTCTTTATTGCAATGGCGCAGGCGATGATCGCGAAGCTCAAAATCCTCTAGACCCTTACCCAGGCACAGAAAAAAGTAAGGTCAAATACAATTGCCTTTATTCCCTAAAAAATCCTGGGAAAAATAGCTCTCTTGCTGGGGATATTTCTGTAGCCTGTAAAGCGCTCTAGGTCTGGCCAAACAACCAGGAAATCCACTAATGGCTTTTTTCCCCCTTGCCGTTGGATTAAGATGGTACTTGGGGGTTTTATGCAGAATGCTCTTTTATTATTTTTTCTTCTTTGTGTTGTTCAATCGGCGCAAGCCGAAGAAGCCAAGCCCGATCGCGAAAAATGTCTACAAATGGCCTTTCTTCCCTATAATAATGTGGATGGAAAATATTTAAAAAATGGTGTTCTGATGTGGCAAGACAAGGGTGCTGTTAAAGCGTCAACAGAATCAGGAACTGTCACGTTAAATGGTGGAAACTGCAATTTTTCTCCAACCCCCGATATATATGATGCTGTAGGAATCGCGCTTACCGCTATATTCGATCAGGATAACAACACAATTGAGAAAAACAATTCAAGTCCACTGCGGAGATGGTTAACAAGCCATTTTAACAAGAACGCTGAGCAAAAAATGCGGGATCGTCTCCACGCCTGTGAAGGAATTTCTCCCAAGCTCGATAAGGTGATCGGGGAATTGTGGCAACAATACGGTGATACAATTGATTCTCCAGCTACAAATAAGGCAGGCAAATAAGTCGTTTCGGTTGTCAAACGATTTTCAATCCGTGCCTGGTGAAATGACGAAAGTCTTGGTCACTAACAATGAGGGCAACGCCATGGTCAATGCAATTCTGGGCAATAAGGCAATCCATGGCGCGAGCCTTCAATCCCTTTCTAAGAACTGCCCCACGAAGCACGCCGGCTCTTTCCCAATAATCTGAAACAATCTCTAGTTTTGGTAGATCAAGAATATATTGTCGTGCTTCTTTAGTTAGGCCCGGACCACTCAACACTTCGAAAAGTACAGGAAGGGGTATGACGAGTGAGCCATCGAGGAGTGCAGCCTCAAGTTTTCGGGCCGATTCACTATCAACTCCCTTAGCATAATCTACCCAAGCGCTAGTGTCGGCCGCAATCATTCGTCGTCTCGATCCTTACGTGTCTCCGTTAAATTGAGTTTAAGATCAAATTTGCCCTTAAGTTTCAACAATCCTTTATAGACATCTTTTGCGGCGACGAGCTCTAAACCTTTGCGCAAGGTGGGCGTCAACCCCTCTCCATTGGCTTTCAACGCCCGCGCAAGAAGATCTTTTGGAAGCATAACCGTAACCTTTTTTTCAGCCTTCATACGGTCATGATACCTGTATCCATACCGTACGTCAAGGACCCTCCTTTTGTGTGGCCGCCGCACAAAATAAATATATACTTGAATTGTATATACATTTAGTGTATATATAATATGGATGTCAGTGATCTTCATTTATCGCAATATTCGAGTCCTTATATACCCGAGAGATCACTTGCCACCCCATGTGCATGTTGTTGGACCAGGATTTGAAGTTAAGGTTCGACTTGATACTTTGGAGGCTAAATCAAAGAATGCCCCTCCGAAGATACAAAAGTTGGCCTCTGATCTGGTACGGAAGAATCTTACACTTTGTTGGGAGAGATGGAATGAATTACATGAAAAAGACTAAAAGCCCTTCGAAAGCTAATTCGCGCAGCATTTCTTATGAAGATGCCGAACGCGAGCTGTTGGCAGCGCTTAAAGCTGAACCTAAAGATATTAAGGTGCCAATTTCACTTCGGTTGGATGGAGATGTCTACTTGGAGCTTAAAAGACTTGCGGAAAATGGTGCCGGTGATGGCAAATACCAAGCGATCTTAAATCAAATCTTAAGACATCATCTTTTTAGCGAAGCCCCTCCAAAGGTCGTACACTCTCGAAAGAAGGCCTCTGGAGACTAAGTGGCGGCAGCCTTGGGCGATCGTTTTTTCAGATGGTTCTGAAGCGCGAATGTCAGGAACCTACTTTGATCGGGTCAAATTCTCAACTTTTCGATGTCGTCCTAATGATCAGCGCGATGTTGAAATTCGAACGCCGGTTAAGGCTCGACTTCGTTGACAAGAATTTTTGTTTTTCAAAAAATCACTGACGAAAAATTCCATAATAAGCAATGTAACTGCGATGGTTTAAGTTTGCTCCAAAATTTTTCGGCAGTCAGCAAACACTACTCTTTGGCCAGACCCACGAATTAAAATTTAAAGACTTTCAGAAACCTCCCACGACTTGACTTTTTTGATATTGCGGCGCATAAGATTCTGTCATGACTCTAGAAAACTCTATACCCCAAGAAACAAAAGCCACGGCCCCTCTTTCGTTACAAATAAACGAAATCTTTTTTAGTATTCAAGGGGAGTCTTCCCTTGCTGGCTGGCCCACAGTTTTTGTTCGAACAATGGGGTGCAATATTCGCTGCACCTATTGCGATACAAAATACAGCTACTACGAGGGTTCCAGAATTGCATTCCAAGACATCATCCGAAGAATAGAATCTCATAAAGTAAAACATGTTTGCGTCACCGGAGGCGAGCCCATGGCTCAGCAAAAGGTGATTCCCTTCATGAAAGAACTTTGCGATTTGGGATATATCGTTTCACTTGAAACAAATGGTTATTACGACACCAAAGATGTTGACCCACGGGTCGTTAAAGTCATTGATATTAAAACTCCGGACAGTGGCGAGGGCGAAAGTTTTAATCACGCCAACATTGCGGCACTCTTACCCCACGATCAGGTCAAATTTGTAGTCTGCAGCGAGAAAGATTATCTGTGGTCAAGAGATTTTATGCTTGAAAAGAAACTTCATGAGAAATGCACCGTGTTTATGAGCCCTTCTTTCGAAGAAATGACTCCGATTATGCTTGCAGAAAAAATATTAACGGATTCTTTACCTGCGCGCTTGCAACTTCAGCTGCATAAATATATATGGAGTCCTAGCACCAGGGGTGTTTAGGGGAGTCCATAAATGAAACCGTCACATAGCCAATCCAATAATTTATTCGTCGCCAATTTAAATCAAGTCAGCCTTGAAAAACTTGTGCGCAGCAAACTGGAGATAATTCTAAAGCAGCACGAAGAGGGCGGCCGGGTTAAAAATCTTTATGACCAAGTCTTAGAACAAGTTGAACGTCCTATGATCGAATTGGCTTTAAATCTTCAGGCTGGAAATCAAATCAAGACCGCCGAACTTCTTGGAATCAATCGAAACACATTAAGAAAAAAGATCTCAAACTACAAAATCAAAATTCGTGCCTCGAAAAATCAGTAAATTTTATTAAAATTATTCTTTGCCTAGTTCTTCTGGAGAGATTTCTTCTTCCATTTCAATTCCATCCTCGAATTTGAATTTGGCTTGAAGAATAACTTCTCGGAGGTATTCAGCCATAACTACACGCAGCTCATCAAGGGTGAGGTCATCGCTTTGAATGCCTTTATTATTAACTATTTGATTTAATTCTTTAGTGATTAAATCACTGGGTAGACCCGTCGCGTCCGTAACTTTTTTAAAAAGCTCGTTAGCCATATCGCTTAAAACCCCCTCTCTTGTACGACAACCCTATTGGAACAAGGGGTTAGTTGTCATTCAATTGTTTTTTCTAAATTTAAGAGTAAACTGGACCCATGGTTTTTTAAGAAATTATCACTTACGGAGGTAAGTTATGGATCCAATTATTGATTACCGAGCCGCGAAGCCTACTAGCCTAGTCGTCTCAAAATTTATGAATCACGTTTACGGATGGATGACCTTCGGGCTGCTCATCACGGCCGTCGTCAGTTACGTTATCGGCAATGACCAAGAGCTTTTGTTTTCTCTAAGAAAAATGATGATGCCCTTATTTATACTGCAGATTGGCCTCGTCCTCGGACTTAGCTGGGGAATTAATAAGATCAGCGTCGGCGCCGCGACGTTTATGTTCCTCCTTTACTCGTTTGTCACGGGAGTGGTCTTTTCCCCTTTGTTTGCGGTTTATTCCATAAATAGCTTAGGGCAAACATTTGCCGTAACCGCGGGGGCTTTTGGCGGCCTGGCTCTTTATGGGGCAACAACGAAGCGAGACCTCTCGGCCATGGGAACCTTTATGGTCATGGGTCTGATCGGAATTCTCATTGCGATGTTTGCAAATATGTTTTTTAAAAGTTCGGGACTAGATTTAGTCGTTTCATTTTTAGGCGTGATTATTTTCTCTGGACTCACCGCCTGGGATACACAAAAGCTTAAAACTTTTGGAATGACCGCGCAAACAAACTCAGAGATCGGTCAAAAAGTTGCCATTGTAGGGGCTTTGACCCTCTATCTCGATTTCATCAATTTGTTTTTATTCTTATTGAGATTTATGGGTGGACGAGGAAGTCGTCGGGATTATTAGTAGTTAGTTATTCAAGTTGTTGTACACCCTCGTATTCGGCTCATCGCCGGGAGCTAGGTTTGCAAAAGTGCTTAAGTTTGAGAGCCAGGCAAGCTTAGCTGAGCCCACGGGGCCATTACGCTGTTTACCGATAATAATTTCTGCTTGGCCCTTATTGTCGTTATTCTCACGATCGTAATATTCGTCCCGATAAATCATCATAACAATATCCGCATCCTGCTCGATTGAACCTGATTCTCGAAGGTCGGAAAGCATAGGCCTGCGATCCGTTCTTCCTTCAACTCCCCGATTAATTTGAGAGAGGACAAGAACAGGCACTTTTAATTCTTTAGCGAGAGCTTTCATATTCCGCGAAATTTCGGCAATGGCCCGTTCGCGACTCTCAACTTTAGTTTTAAGATCCATAATTTGGAGGTAGTCCACAATAACAAGATCAAGGCCTTTTTGCGCCTTGAGGCGGCGACACTTGGCTCTGACCTCGTAGGGGCTAATGCCTGAGGTATCATCAATATATAAAGGGGCTTCACTAAATTTATTTGCGACGTTAATAAGCTTTGGCCAAACGCTATCGGCAACACGCCCGACCCTAAGGTCTGAGAGGTTAACGTGGGCCTCTGAGCCCAGCATCCGCATCATGACCTGCTCTTGACTCATTTCAAGGGAGAAAAAAGCCACGGATTTTTTTTCTCTCAGGGCTACGTGCTGAGCAATGTTAAGAACAAAGGCCGTCTTACCCATTGAGGGACGTGCTGCGATAATAATAAGGTCGCTGGGTTGAAAGCCGTTTGTAAATTTATCTAGGTCAACAAACCCAGATGAAACCCCGGTCATATCTGTTTTTTGATTGTAAAGGAGTTCTATCTTATCGAGACTTCCCTTAATTATAGATGAAACGGGAACAAGGCCCGAGCTTTTAGACTTTTCTGCGATTTTAAAAACTTCGGACTCGGTTTCATTTAAGAACCTGTCAACATCTTCGAAATCTTGGGCGTAGGCCGCCTCAACAGCGCTACCGCAAATATCGATAAGCTTACGTAGCGTTGACTTTTCTTTAATCATCTCAGCGTAAGATGTGATGTTCGCAGATGAGGGCGTTTGATCAATTATGGTTGCCAAATAGGAGGCTCCACCAATGAGCTCAAGTTCTCCAGAGTCCCTTAGGTAGGATGTGACCGTTAAAAGATCAACGGGTTGGTTTTTGTGAGTTAAACCCACAACGGCTTGAAAAATTTTTCGATTTGCAGCCTTGTAGAAATCTTCGTCAATGATGATATCGATGACTCGTCCCAACGCGTTGGGGTCGATCATAATCCCACCTAAAACAGACTGTTCTGCTTCTAAATTTTGTGGTGGGAGTTTTGTTGTCATCGTTCCCCTTATCCCGTGGCTACATTAGGTTTCCCGTTCAATATTTACTTTAACTTCGGCTTCAACGCCAGAAGTAATCTTAATTTTCACACGATATTGTCCAAGAACTTTTATGGGCTCAGCGATGGTGATGTCACGACGTTCAACTTTGAAGCCCGCTTTGGCAAGCTCAAGAGCTATATCATTATTTGTAACGGACCCAAAAAGCTTATCGTTCTCACCAACCTGACTTCTTATGGTCACGGTGTGGCTAGATAACTTATCGGCAACTTTCTTCGCTCCGGCTGCAGCTTTTTTCTTTTTGGCATCAGCAACGGCCTGTAAGTGTCTGAATTCCTTCACCCGCGTTTCAGTAGCCGTCATGGCAAGTCTGCGGGGAATTAAAAAATTACGGGCGTAACCGTCTGAGACTTTTACTAAGTCCCCAACCTTACCGAGGGAACTCACATCTTGAGATAAAATAACTTTCATTTTCTTTTCCTCCGAGGAAATTACACTACGGCGCTTTTATCGGTTTTTGTTCGATTTCTAAAACCAACCCACAGGTCAGCAAAACCCAAGAAAGCCACCATTAAAAATAGTTGTGAAAATATAAATATATACGCCACCATTCTCCAAAGAGCTGAGATCTTTTTGACTGCAAAAAAATCAACGACCACAGCAAGCCCTTGGAAAAAATAGAGCATAACAACGACATTAAATAGGTTGGCACAGACCCAATGAGTCCATTCCGGTTCAATTGGCAAGAATGTTCCCGCTGCCGATAAAAGGGCGAGCCAAACAAAAGAGTCCGGGAGCTTCCATGAACGAAATTCGCCACTTACAAAGGTATGATTTAAATAAATGGGTGCCCACCCAAAAAGTTTTTCCATTTTCGGAACTATGATTGAGTTAGCCCAAATTGATAAAACGATCAAAATAATGAGCGCCGAAGGAAGTTGCTTAATTAGCCCTTCTTTATCAACGGTCACTCCTGTTGGAAGATTCATTTGCGTTAATGCCAGAGTGAGTTGGTTACGAGCAAAGATCACAGGATCAAAACCATAGTGCTCAATAGCATAGCCTGTAGCGATGGCGGCAAAGCCCACGAGGACAAGAAGGGTTACAAAAACGCTGCTCGTATAGCCAAGGTTTTGGCTTTCACTTTCGGTAAGCACAAACGTCAAAATGACTGCGCCCAAAAATGCACCCACAACCATCGGCGTTGCAAACCAAATTAACGCGGCACTAGCCAGGATTGAGCCGACAACAAAACTTGTGCGGCCCCCATTTCGACGTAAGAGCATCAAAGGAAGTGGCGCAAAGACCACCGTAGTCAGCGTCAAGCTAACGGCAATGGCCGTTAGAGTAAGGGCCGAAGCCACGCCTTTAAGATTCAATCAATCTCCTATGGCTACGAAACCAACAAGGGCTAAGGTGCGCGCCCGTTTAACGGCATTGGTCAATTCACGTTGGTGAAAAGCACAGTTACCACTAATGCGACGAGGAACAATCTTTGATCGTTCCGTTAAAAACAAATTCAAAGTCTTATAGTCTTTGTAATCAATGGACATTTCTTTATCCGTGCAGAACTTGCAGGCTTTTTTTCTATTAAAATTCTTTTTGGGTAAATTAGCTGTTGCCATCTTCTCACTCCTCGTCACTTAAATCTGGGATCTCTATATCAACTACTGCCGCTGCGACCTCTTCTTGACGACGGAACCCTCCGCCACGCTCCCCACCACCATCACGACGATCAGGGCCTCTGAAGCTTGCGCGGTCGGCATTTCTTTCTGCATCACGTTCGGCACGTTCTTTCTCGCGCTTGGCGTGGGCTTCGAGCTTGCGCTTGTACGCTTCGATTGCAGCCATGGGATCAACCTTGTCGTCAATTTTGACAGTCAAGAAGCGAAAAATTTCTTCGTTGATGCGCATATTGCGTTCAAGCTCAGCAACGGCCTTGTTGTTGGCCTTGTAGGTGATACAAAAATAATGTCCCTTCGCTTCCTTTCGAATGGCATAAGCCATTTTCTTTTTACCCCAATCGTCCAGATTTAAAATCTTTCCATCCAGACTCTCAATAATTTGCTGATTTCTTGTGTTGATGTCTTGGATCTTCTGTTCTGGCGCATGGGGATTGGCTATAAAAACGGTCTCGTAATTACGGGTTTCCATAATTTTCCTTTCGGTTTAAGCCCTCATTTTCAACTTGCCGCCCTTCCCGCTGAAGGTCGACTAAAAACAAGAGCAAGGATTAATACTTTGGCCACATTCAATTGTGCCCGGGACCATAGCATAGGGGTCCGGACTTTTCAAATAATGATCTATGGGGATATAATGAGCCTATGCTACTTCGACTTGTAATAAAAGAAGGGCCCCTCAAAGGGGAGGAAGTTCTGATCCGCGATGCCATCGTAATTGGACGCAAGGGGGTGGACCTAAACCTTCAGGATCCCAAGGTTTCAAGCAAGCACGCCCGAATTTACAAGGACGAAAAAGACGTCGTCACAATCGACGATTTAAGCTCGTCAAACGGCACCTATGTTAACGATCAGCTTATCGCGAGTTCACCCCTCAAAGTCGGTGACAAGATCAATATTGGAAAGACGGTATTATTTGTTGAAGACCAACCTTTAGAGGCCACTTTAGAAAAGGGGACTTGGCAAGAGGTCATCGAAGACGCCTTTAACGACACCCTTCAAAGGGTGGGAAAAGTTTCCGCACAAAAATTTGCGTGTAAACCCTTTAATGACCCCATTACTTTAGATTTCATAAAAGGACTTCAGGCCGGAAGGTCAATCACCTTTGGCTTCGGCCCCCGAAGCGTAGGGAAACTTTGCAGTGATGGCCTCCTTATTGACACTCACGCACCCGATGTGGCTTTTGAACTTTATCCCATAAAAAATGGCCTCTGTGAATTGAGAACACAATTTGAAGGCCTCCTTTTAAACGGGAAGAAATTTGAGCGCTCTAAAAACAAAAAGGTCAAATTAGCCGATTTTAGAGAAAAATTAAAAAATGGTGATCGCATTTCGGTAGGTCAGACTGTAATAGTGGTTAGAGTCTCTGAAATTGTATGAACGTAATAAAGAAGACCACCGGATTTGCAAAAAGTTATGACGGAACGCCCATTTTTTATGAAGTGCGAGGCGAGGGCCGCCCTATAATTTTGTGTTATGGCATCGGATGCCTGATGAACCATTGGCATCACCAAGTTAAATTTCTTTCCCATAAATACCAAGTCATTATGCTCGACTATCGAGGGCATCATCAAAGCCCTATTCCGCAAGAACATGATCACCTTACTATTGATGCCTGCGTTCACGACATTAAAGCTGTCGTTGATCATCTGAAATTAGACAAGGCTTGTTTTGTTGGACACAGCTTCGGAACACAACTTCTTGTTCGTGCATTTGATTTATTTCCTGAGATATTTCACAATCTCATTACGGTAAATGGGTTCGCGAGTAACCCCATCGATGGGATGTTTGGAACAAATCTCCCCGCTGCGGGATTCGAGCTTATAAAAAAGTCTTACGAGCAGCTTCCTGAAACTTCAAATTATCTTTGGAAAAAAATCGTCTACAACCCCTTTATGATTTGGTTCACTCAAGTGGCCGGAGGATTTAATTCTCAACTCACCGCCGTAAATGATATTGAAGTTTATCTCAAGGGTGTGGCCGCTATTAATATCGAAGTCTTTATCAGACTCTTCGATGCGATGATGCATTACGATGGGAGACCCGTCACTGACCACATAGATATTCCAACTTTAATTATTGCCGGGGAAAAAGATTTCGTAACACCTTTAAAATATCAAGAGGCCCTTCATAAAAGAATCAAAGGCTCTGAATATACCAAAGTTCCTTTCGGGTCCCATTGCACCATGCTCGACATGCCTGAATTCGTAAACCTTCGTATCGAGAAGTTTTTGAACGATATTAAGTACCTTTGATTTTTTATCGCGCGTTTAATGGCAGAGGGGCATCCAATAGTGAGTGATAACTGATCAGTCAGCAGGTAAGAGGGACCAGGGATTTCAGGTTCAGTTGGACTGGGATCTAGGCTTCAGGGT
>Ga0207037_10343_pt1 | contig 12820 bp, 11 predicted proteins | sample Alteio_BWMinCont_75_FD_153268 | JGI IMG/M metagenome (GOLD analysis project Ga0207037, IMG submission 153268) | Enriched cells from forest soil in Barre Woods Harvard Forest LTER site, Petersham, Massachusetts, United States -... | ecosystem: Environmental > Terrestrial > Soil > Temperate forest >... | reverse complement strand
GTTACAGAGGACCTCTTTTTCAAAAAAGGAAAACATATTCCATGGGATTTTAAATACATAGTCACCAAGCAATACATCAAGTCGCAAACGAAGAAGGAAACGAAGTTTGGATACACAATTTTAGCTAAGACGGATTGGACTGACAACTAGGGGCGGGTAGCCGGCCCTTTCATGTTTTTCCATCGACGAGTGAGCAAAGTTGGATCATACCACTCCAATACGCCAACGCCTGTTTCGCTAAACTCCGGTGCGAGTGAAGCGCGTTGACATTCTGTTGCGTCGTCAACTAGACTCCGCGCAGTTGCCCGCCAAGTCTTGCGTACACACTGGACGGAGGAAATGCCATGCCGATTCGCAAGGGATGGAACGATGCGTCCGCTGCAGCGATCCGTCTTTCCTTCTTTTTGTTTCTCGTTCTTGTTCCGGCAGCTCGAGCGCAGAACCTACCGATTTATGAAGTAGACCCCACGTGGCCGAAGCCGTTGCCGAATCACTGGCTCATGCAAGGCGTTCCTGTGATGGTCACGGATAAGGACGACCACATCTGGGTCTTCAACCGTCCGCGGGACATCAACCCCGATGAGTCGGGCGCGGCCACGACGCCGCCGCGCACAGACTGCTGCGTCGCCGCACCGGCAGTGCTCGAGTTCGACACTGCAGGTAACCTGATCCAGGGGTGGGGCAAACCGGGCTACGTCCCCGGCTGGCCCGCCGAGGGCATTGAAAAACCAGGTGCCGGCGCCGAACACGCCATCCTCGTAGATCGAGAGCAAAACGTGTGGCTCGGAGGGAGCGCTCGGGGAGACAGTATCCAGAAATTTACGAGCGATGGGAAGTTTTTGTGGGAGTTTGGTCATCGCGGACCAAGAACACCGCCCGGGCAACAGGCACAACCTATAAAGCAGAACAACCAGGACACCGATACTTTTCCAGGAGGGATTTTTTTCTTTGATTTGGACGAGGACGCCCACGAACTCTACATCGTGGATCAGAAGCGCGTCCTGGTTTATGACATGGATAGCGGCGCATTCAAGCGGGGCTGGGGCGGCCACGGCATACCCCTGAGCGAGATCGACAATGACCCCACGCCGCCCTACGACTGGAAATCGGGTCCGCCTCCGGACCAAAAGCAATTTGCGCCCGCACTCCACTGCGTCCATATCGCGGATGACGGGCTCGTGTATATCTGTGAGCGTGGCAGCGACAGGGTTCAGGTATTCACTAAGCAGGGAAAGTTTGTTTCCAGCTTCTTCGTGCACCCCTCGACGCCGTCTCGTGGTACGGAGTGCGGCGGCCCTGGCAGCACAACATTTGGCATGTGCGGAACGATCTACAACCTTACCTTCTCGCATGACCCCCAGCAGAAGTATGTGCTGATCGCGGATGGCACGAACGACAAAATATGGATCCACGATCGGAAGGAGGGCACTGTCGTCGGTTCGATCGGTGACAACGGCCGCATGGCCGGGCAATTTCACTGGATCGATGCCATCGCGATGGACTCCAAGGGGAACATCTATACCGGCGAAGTGGATACCGGGAAACGCGCTCAGAAATTCGTCCTGAAGAATGGTGACGGAAAAGCCCGGCCGCATCCCCACGAATAATTGGTCTACTGCGCTCGTCAAGCGTCAACATGGACAACGGGCGAAAAAAGGAACCATTCATGCCAACTCGGGTCGGATGGACCAGGGCCTCCGCCATATCCGTCGCACTTTCCTGTTTCGCTGTTCTCGCGGCCATTCCGGCGGCGTATTCACAAAATGCTCCGGCGTACAAGGTCGACCCCTTTTGGCCGAAGCGATTGCCAAACAAATGGAGCATGCAACAGATCGTCGATATCTACGTCGACAGGGAAGACCATATCTGGGTGCTCAATCGTGCCTCCGACGCGAGACCCGATGAGTTGGGCGCAGCGACCACGCCGCCCCGCACCGAATGCTGCGTCATCGGGCCCGAGGTCGTGGAATTTGACGCGGATGGCAGTGTCCTCAGAGCCTGGGGCGGCAAGGACTATGTTCCCGGCTGGCCGGGTCGTTTGCAAACCATCGGTGTGGATCGAGACGAAAATGTCTGGATCTCCGGCACCATGCCCGGCGATAGCATCATCAAATTCAATAAAGACGGCAAGCTTCTGTGGGACTTTGGCCATCGCGGACCCAAGGTGCCGGCATCGGAAGTGAAACAGGATAACCAGCAAACGGCCATTTTCCCGGCCGGGATCGCCGCTTTCGAGTTCGACGAAGACGCGCGCGAGATATACATTCCCGACGGCTTCCTGAACAAACGCATCCTGGTGTTCGACATGGATACAGGCGCGTTCAAGCGCGGCTGGGGAGGCAAAGGCGCGCTTCTCAGCGAAATTGACAACGACCCCACGCCGCCGTACGACCCGTCCGGTCCGCCTCCGGATCAGAGGATGTTTGCGCCTGCGCTTCACTGCGCCCATCCTTCAAAGGATGGGTTCGTTTACGTTTGCGAACGAGGCAGCGACCGAATCCAGGTGTTCACCAAGCAGGGCAAATTCGTAAAACAATTCTGGGTTCACCCTTCGACGCAGTCCCGCGGACCACACTGCGGAGGCATCTGGAGCATGACCGATCCCCCTTGCGGGACAATCTGCAATCTGACCCTTTCCACGGATCCGCAGCAGAAGTACATCCTGGTGGCGGACGGCACGAACAATATGGTCTGGATACTCAATCGAGAAGACGGGACTCTCGTCGGCTCATTCGGTGGCAACGGACGGTACGCAGGTCAGCTCCATTGGATCGATTCCATTGCCATGGACTCGAAGGGGAACGTCTACACCGGCGAGGTGGAAGATGGGAAACGGATTCAGAAGTTCGTGCCCACAAAGTGAAACGGACAAGCCTACGTTTTCAGCCTCAGGAGTAATTCCAGAGCGTTTTCGCGATCGATCGCGCGCAGCTCGCTTTCGCTGAATCCGCCGTTTTCAATCAACCCCTTGCTTACTGCGGCGACCTGGCCGCCGCCCAGCGGGAAATCGGTCCCGAACAGGATGTGCGAAGTTGGGACGAGCTTTTTGAAAGACGGCAAAGTGTAGGGATTAAATGCCTGCGCTGTGTCGTAATAAAATTTCTGAAGCTCAGGGATCAACCCATTGGGCAGCTTCTGCGCGACTCCGTTCAGGCGGCTGGTGATGTACGGCACGGTGCCGCCGCCGTGGGACCAGATGAAACGGATGTCCGGGCACTTCGTGACCGTGGCATTCGAAAGAAGGCTGACGATTGTGCGCGTCGTGTCGAAAACAAATTCCACGCCCCGATTCTGGCCGTCCGATAGCACGGTCTCAGTTCCACACGCCGCGCAGAATGGATGGCAGAATACAACTGTTTTGCGGCGGTTCAACTCTTCCATCAGCGGAGCGAACGCCGGATTGCCAAGATATTTGCCTTGGTAGCTTGAAAGCAGGCACGCGCCGTCTGCCTTGAGCGTGTCGAAGGCGTATTCGATTTCGCGCAATGAGCCTTCGACGTCCGGCATTGGCAACGTGGCAAACAGGCCGAATCGCCCGGGAAAATCCTTCATGATCTTCGCTGCATAGTCATTGCACTCTCGCGCCAAGCTACGCGCAGCGACGTTATCGCCAAACCAAACTCCCGGATCGCTGATCGAAATAATGGAGGTAGCCACGCCGCCTTTGTCCATTGCATCGATGGATTTCTGAGGCGTCCAGTCTTGCAGTCCGGGTTGCGTGACGCCCTTGGCCGCGGCCTCGGCAATCAATTTGGGCACGGAAAAGTGGTGATGCGTGTCAATTCGAAAAGGACGCGCTGTCGCAGTCGAGCCTGTTTGCGCCGCGAAATCGAAATTCGGCAGGGCAGCGGACGCGCCCAGCGCAGCCATCCCAAAGAGAACACCTCGTCTCGACGGCCCGTTAGAAATTGGGCGACCCGCCTTAACATTCGCCTCATTAGTGCTCATGACGGAACCTCTCCCTCTGCGGAAGCGCGCAATACTCACGGAAAAGATTTCGAAGGTCCCAAGTGAACAGCGATTGGCAGATCATACTTGCCCTTCCCCGCCGATTCAAGCGGGACGAAGCATGGCGCGTGAATTGACTTTTCACTTTGGCGCATCGTTGGTATACGATCCGGCCGAGGATGGGATAAGAATGATGAAGCTTTCGAAGCACGCCCTGTATTTATTCCCCCTGATCGTGCTCCTCTGCTCGCCGGCGTGGCCGCAATCTCTCACGCCGGGTGGAATTGTCAGGCTCGATCCCAGCGTTGACCATATTCTTGCGGCCGACGCCAAGCTGGAGCTGCTCCAGGGTGAGGGTGTCTTTGAAGGGGGCGAGGGACCTCTGTGGGTTCAGCGAGGCAAAGTCGGATTCCTCTTGTTCAGCGATGTGAGCGGGAATCAAATTTTTGAATGGGCGCCCTCTTGTTCCAAGTTTCCCTGCCCGCCCGAGGGCAAGCTGTTCGTGCTAACGGCGCACTCTGGTTACGCCGACAAATCGCGCATCGGTAGTGTGGACGCAAGCGGGGCGCATCTCTACGGTTCCAACGGACTGACCCTGGATCGAAGGGGCAGGATCGTCGTGGACGCAAACGGAGACAGGGCGGTCGAGCGATTGGAGAAGGATGGTACTCGCACTACCCTGGCCGATCGCTACGAAGGGAAGCGGCTCACCTGCCCCAACGATATCGTCGTCAAGTCTGACGACGCGGTCTACTTCACCGATGGCATGGCCGGTTGTCTCGGGAAGAGGGAGGACGACCCCGGAAAGGAGTTGCCTTTCCACGCTGTCTACTCGATACGAAACGGCAAGTTGCAACTCCTGGACAAGGACCCAGGAGACTTCCCACCGAACGGCCTGGCATTCTCCCCGGACGAAAAAATCCTCTACGTGAACAACGGAGGCCCCAACCCAAATCAGCGGCAAATCTTTGCCTACGACGTCCAATCTGACGGCACGGTCAAAAATAGGAGGCTCTTTATTGACTTCACGGGTGAAAAAGGGCCAGGTGGCCCTGACGGAATGAAAGTCGACGTCATGGGAAACCTCTATTCCACAGGAATGGGGGGCGTGTGGATCATATCGTCCGCCGGCAAGCGTCTTGGCAAAATTCCCGCCCCGGAAGGAATGCGGTTTTCCAACTTGGCATTCGGTGATCAGGACAGCAAAACCCTTTACGTTGTCAGCCCTAAGACATTGTGGAGGATCCGGCTGAAGGTTGCGGGGATTCGACCGCATTGAGAAATCAAGAAAATCGAAACTGTCCGCTCCCTGCGCTAGTTACGGTCATCGTTTACGAGGTGTCCGTAGTCGTGCTCGACACAAGGGGCTTCCTCCAAGGCGTGGCCGCCTTGCAGACCGTGGATCAAGTGGCGCTCGATTACCCAAGGGCGAGTAAAAACCTTCGGATCCTCAATTGAAATTTGCCAGTCGATCATGAAGCCTTCCCGCGTCAACTTTTCGACAACATGCATGGCGTCGCTGTGAATCGTGCCGTTCTGGCTGAGCCATGTGTCATCCACGAAATTCGTGACATCGATGACCATCGTATTGCCTTCCCAGTGGCCGATCGAGTCGCCGTAATACGATGGATTGAGTGTCGCATCATGCTCCCGGCCATCCGTCGAAATCACGCGAAAGGCGTTTTGTTCCGAAGAGTTGACGGTGTCGTAGAGGAAAACGATTTCATTGGGAACCTGAACGATTTCGGTCGGCGGACCGACGCGAGGAAAACCCTTCGGTGCGCATTTGAACGCTGGGTCCTGGTGGCTCTGATGCTCGCCCAAGAACTTTACCCTCTCGAGCACTTCAGGTTTATAGGGTGGCAGGTTGGAACCTTCTAGCCGGTGTTTGAGTTCAGCCACCTTGTCTGGCGATTGGGTGGGCCCCTCCGCTGGACGTTGGGTGTAGACGACCTTTCCATCTGCGCTCACCGATCCCTGAGTCACAGCGTAACCCCAACCGGCCGGCGCCCAGAATCCCGTCAGGTTCGGGTGACCATCCGCCAAGTGTGGTGTTGGTCCCTTCCTTGCGGCCTCGATTGCCTCCGGCGGAGGTTCCTTCCATGGAAGCCCAGTCCCGTTCGGGTCCGCTCCCGCAAAGGGTTGATCCTTGTCCAGACCATATCCGATCGGTACCTTTCTAGTTTGGGGAAGCGTGGATGCGGTCTGAGCAGCACAGCAGGCAGGAATCAAACAGGCAACAGTTAGGGCTAGTCCCCCGACTCTGGCGCGGCCAACGAAACGAGCATTCATTTCTCTCTCCTGCAGCCATTCAAAGCTAGCCGTCCAAGGTCAATCAATCCGCCGGGTACGCCGTCTTGCCCAGGATCAGTTTTTCTCTTCGGTGTCGGGACCTTTGCCAAAAACAATCGTGCGCCCGTCCGCGAAGTGCACTGCCTTGACGAGCCCAAGGTGCCTCGTGCCATCTTTCGCCATCGCCGCGTCGATGGTGACCTGGTCACCCACGCTAAACATAGTCCTGACTACGCCGGCCCTTCGCAGGTTGCCTGGAGGACCGGCTTCGAACGAATAATTGGTCACGGTTCCATTCTCGTCCTTCACATCTGCGTACAAGTAAATATGCGGATTGACCCACTCAATTTTTGAAATCGTACCTTTCACGGAAAACAGCTTTGAACTATCGAATTCCGCCGTAACGGAGTGATGCCCCAGCGCTGGAATCGCCAGCAACAGTAAACCGATGGATCCGGCCAAAGCACGACGAAGATTTTGTCTCATCAAACCTTCTCCTATCTACTTGTTGCCATTCGTATCGCCACCCGACTCCTTCGATTTCAGCGCCTTGTATTGATCCACATCCTGGTTGTTCGTGCAGTAGTATTCCAGCAAATCTTCGTGGCCGAGCGTCCAAACACGAGGCGCGGACGTCCATGGCTTCGACAGAACCTTGGGATCTTCGATCGTCACTTGGTAGACGAGATAATTCATGGACGGGCGGCTGATACGCTCGATCACATGTTCCTGGTCGCTATGAAACCACCCGGTAAAGTTGTTCCACGTCCGCTCGTCGATCCCGATCACATCAATGACTAACGTATCCTCGTCCCAGTGACCCACTTCGTCGCCGTCGAAGGATGGGTCCGGATCCGCGCTATGCGGGCGCCCATCCGTATGGACGACTCGCCAATTGTTGTTCAGTTCGTCCAGCTGCGCGAACAAACCAGGCGTTTGAATTAACTGAAACGGATACGGGTCAATCAGGAACATCCCCGGAACGCCGCGAGGCAGACAATTCACGGATGCTCGTCCCAACTCATAGTCAGTCGTCGTCATCGCTTTGATCTTTGCGGCGGCCCAAGGTTGGAAGGGAGGCGGTTCCTCCGGTGTTGCTTTCGCATCGAATTGTTTTCTCAAAGCGGGGTTAAAAGTGAAACCACCGGCGGTTCCCGGGAACCAGACCCCGGAGAGATCCGGATGCCCGTCTGGAGTGCGAGGCGCCGGTCCCCCCTTAGGCACCGCCTGGGTCTTGGCCTTCGCCGGACCGGGTTGTGATGCTTTCTCTTCCTGCGTTGCGACGGGGAGAACTGCCATGCACATGAGGAACAGGACGACTCCAGCATTGGCACCGCAGTAGGCGAGGCGTCGTTTCATCTCAGCTCCTCCCTTTTGACGTGCTCAGCAAAACCAGTTGCACGGCTCGCTGTGGCTGTCACGGGCCGGTCAAGAGTCGTGCCAGTGGTGTTTGGATTCGATTTCCCGCCAGCGGATCGCCGGCCATGCAGGAGTTCCGTGTCATTCCTTCGCGCTGTCGCTAAATTTGCCTTCGACATCCTGTCCGATTCGATGCACCTGGCCATCCGCCATCTTGATGGTTTCGGCAGCGGCCCGGTTCTTTGCGCCATTCTTGGCAAGACACGCTCTCACGGTGACAGTCTTTCCAACATTGTCGGCGAAATCTTTTCTCTCGGTTCCGCTCCTCTTCAGAGTGGAAAGAGAAACAGTTTCAAAGGTCCACGAAGTCACGTTGCCGGTGGGATCCTTTACATCCAGGTGGAAATACCCATGAGGATTTTGCCACTCAAAACTCGTAAACGTGCCCGTGAGATCCATGCATTTATTCGCATCGAACTCGGCCGCAAACGAGTGATGAGCGGACGCCGGAATTGCAGCTGCAAACAAACCAAAGGCGGCAGCGAGAACACTCGCGAGTCCGCGTTGCATGAGCACCTCCTGGAACAAAACAGTGGCCGGAAACTTCTGGATGACTACCTTGGATATGTTGGACGGACCGTACCACACTTAATAGCGGCTTACAACGTCCGAACGCCGATTGGAAAGAGCCCTGTTTCAGCTGGCGGGAATTAATTTGCCGCACGCGCGACGGAGAAGTTCGGCGCGTTCATTGAATCTCGAAAACGTAGACTTCGCCGGGCGCACTCCCTTTTGGCGGTACCGGGACAAATGGGCGAGCCAACCGAGACGCCCTTACCATCAAATCTGGGCAACTTGCGCGGGACTAGCTGTAGAACACCTGGCCCGAAACCAGAGGGGCGAGTTTGAGCGACCCCAGTTGTCGCATCCGCTTGAAAATAAATGGTCGGGGCGAGTGGATTTGAACCACCGGCCTCCTGGTCCCGAACCAGATGCCAAAGCTTGTTGAACTCTGTAGAACTCCGTGGATTCTAGTTGATTCTTGTTGAAAGGTTTACGGCTCACTTGTTGAAGTCTGTTGAACCCTGTTGAACTCTGGTGCTTTCGCAGTCACAAAATTGACTACAGTAGCAGCGAATACAAGGCGAATAAGCTAATCCCGCCGAAACGCCGACATTCGCGTTGAGGAGGGCTCAGGAACTCCAAAGACTATGCGGCAGAACTCCTTGCGGAAATAGCTCTTAAGCTTTGAAGTAAATCCATATTCGCCAAGTCCTTCACCTTCTCAATGACGTAGGGTTCTTCGAATTGCGGTTTGACATCATTCACTTTCTGGATGAGTGCAGCTGGGGAAAGTCTTTCATTAGTCTCTTCAGACTCTCGATCCACGTACACGATTGTACTTAGGAGCTCGAGATCCCCATTTTCCCGATTCCCAAATTCATCGACTACCCAATTAAAGTCGTTCTCGTAGTATTTAATGAAATCAGCAGCCCAAGCCATCATTGCATCACTCTTGTTCGACGGCGCTATCTCATACGTATAGCCGTTCGAATGCAGAATGATATCCGACTGGAGACCTCCAAACGACTCTGCAAAATCAAGGTCGGAAAGCACGTTCGAATCGAAAGGACCGTACGAGTACAGGGTAAATCGGTACTCCAAGGGTACATTACGAAGAGTTTGAAGAAAATAGCACAACTTCATCAACGCGGTGCGACCGATTCTGGGCTTTCTTTCCACAAGGGTGACGATGGTTGCGAGACGCTCTTTCTCAATTTTTTTCATTTTTTGTCCTTTCTAATTTGTCCGCTTTATAGCTTCTTCTCTGGCTGCAGCATCCACATACAGAAGGAACTGATTGTTTTCCTTCATACTGGCTATCACTTTGGAGTACTTACTCAATGGCTGGACGTGCGGAGCTCGAACTGAACTATAGACCGGAATATCAGGGTCGCTCGGTTTATACCAACTTTTCTTAGCTTGTGCCTCAGCAAGCAGAAGATCACCGAGTTTAGCTCTTATAAGCTCCAAATCTTTTAAGTCTTGCTCATCGCATACCTCTGGAGTGTGGTAGATTTCACGGTAGTGATTCCGCTCTGAGATTCTTCTTCCATGTTCGCCACCATCGCCGTTTGCCAAAAGACCGAGCACTCGCCAGTCGTCCCATCTCAAGAACTCTTTTAATTCAGCCCCGACTGGTTTGGCAAAGCGGCCCCCGGGCAGCATCACCTTTAGGGCCTCCCTCATGTGCCAGTCATACGCTACTCGGGTTTTATGAAAATATACTTGAGTGAACATAAAATATCGGGCCAGCACCAGACCTTCAGCGGCGTGCCAACCGCCTTCTTCAATACCGAGTCTGGGCGATTCCTTTCCCTCGCCTCGGATCGCTATCACAGACAAAATGAGCCGCCGAAAATCAAATCGGCCGTAGTGAACACCAATATGATGAGAGTCTCTTAGAAGGTAATCAATTCGATCTGCATCAAGATGGCCAGAAATGAGCCCGCGCCAAAACAGGCTACGTTTTGCGCCCGTACTTCCTTCAATTAATGCAGCAATCCTGTCAGCACTTAGATCTGTGTTTTGGTTTAGCGGATGATCCTCGATAGCGCTGCGCAATTCGTTGCGGATTATTGCCGCTGAGTAGTCTTCATGGGCAAATTTTTTGTTGCTGCCATCCCGATCGGGGAACAGATCCTCCGCAGAGTGAGAGAATGGCGGGTGACCGACATCGTGCAGCAAAGCCGCGAGTCGTACCAACTGACGGTCTCTCTGAAGTCCTTCAGGGGTATACGCGTGTTGTTCCTCCAAAACCGCCCGAGATTTCTGAACTATAGAATCGTAGAGGAGAGTAGCTGTGTGCATTACGCCCAATGAATGCTCAAATCTCGTGTGCATAGCCCCAGGGTAAACAAGATCAGTCCAAGCTAACTGGCGGATTCGTCGTAGTCGCTGAAACGCAGGTTGCGAAATGATTTCTCGCTCCCAGTCATTGAAAGGGACAAACCCATGAATAGGGCAACGGATCTCGTAGACTCGATGAGGGTCTGCAGCCAAAGCGTCAGCCTCGCGTGACAGCCGGGCATTCTAACACGAATAAAAAGCGAATCAATCGTTTTCAATTAACTTCTGTGGATTCTTTAAATTGCATGACACATCCTCTCGTCTCCGTCGAATTCACTGCCACCAACAACTATGCGGCGTTGAGTGCCTACACCTCCTGAGCCCATTTTGCCTTGTTCCTTTCAATAGGCTACAATCAAGGCAACGCGGTTAATCCCATTCCGTTTTAAGTCAATCGTTCCTGATATCATAAGCTGGCCCGTGAATTCTTCGCGGATATATCTCTATAGTTATGACCCACCCAACTGAAGTCGACACGTGCCGCAAATACGTGCTCACGAAGCTCTACGTGGCGGGACGCCGAGCCAGTAACTTTGCCCGAAAACCGATGTCGGAATACGATGGAAGCACTGCTGTGCCGAAAGGTATTTTGTTATGATTCGTCCCCGGCAGTAGCGACCACATACATATGTTCGAACAAGCCTTCAAAAACATAGATGACGTCCTTTGGAAAGAAGCTGGCTGCTCCAGCGAGCTCGACTATACCGAGCAGGCCTCGTGGCTGCTATTCCTGAAATACCTTGATGATCTTGAACAGGACAAGGGCACCGAGGCTGCGCTGGAAGGCAGGAAATACACCTATATTCTCGACAAGGCTTATCGATGGGAAAGCTGGGCCGCGCCCAAGGACAAGGACGGCAAACTCGACCACAACAAAGCTTTGACCGGCGACGATCTCCGTGATTTCGTGGACGGGAAGCTGTTTCCCTATCTGCACAGCTTCAAGCAAAAGGCGAGCGGCCCGAACACCATCGAATACAAGATTGGGGAGATATTCGGCGAGATCAAGAACAAGATTCAAAGTGGCTACAACCTGCGCGAGATCATCGATCACATTGACGAACTGCGCTTCCGCTCACAGACCGAGAAGCACGAGCTCTCCCACCTCTACGAAGCCAAGATCAAGAACATGGGGAACGCCGGGCGCAACGGCGGCGAGTATTACACTCCGCGCCCGCTCATCTGCGCCATCGTCCAGGTCGTGAACCCGCAGATCGGCGAACGGATCTACGACGGCGCGGTTGGCTCGGCGGGCTTCCTCTGCGAATCGTTCGAATACCTGAAGCACACCAACCCCAAGCGCACCACGGCCCAGGACCGCGTCCTTCAGGAGCGCACTTTCTACGGCAAAGAGAAGAAGTCCCTTGCCTACGTCATCGCGATCATGAACATGATCCTGCATGGCATCGAAGCCCCGAACATCATTCACACCAACACGCTCACCGAAAACCTCGCCGACATTCAGGAAAAAGACCGCGTCAATGTCGTAATGGCCAATCCGCCCTTCGGCGGCAAAGAACGCAAGGAAGTACAGCAAAACTTCCCCATCCGCACCGGCGAGACGGCGTTTCTGTTCCTCCAGCACTTCATCAAGATGCTTAAGGCCGGAGGCCGTGGCGGCGTGGTTATCAAGAACACGTTTCTCTCGAACACCGACAACGCATCAGTGAGCCTGCGCAAGCTCCTGCTGGAAAGCTGCAACCTCCACACCGTGCTCGACTGCCCGGGCGGCACGTTCCAGGGTGCTGGCGTGAAGACCGTAGTGCTCTTCTTTGAGAAAGGCGCGCCCACGCGCAAAATCTGGTATTACCAGCTTGACCCCGGGCGCAACCTCGGCAAAACGAATCCCTTAAATGACGACGACCTCGCCGAGTTCGTCAAATTGCAAAAGACTTTCGCTGACTCACCCAAATCCTGGAGCGTAGACGCCAAGACCATCGAAAAAGAGACCTTTGATCTCTCCGTGAAGAACCCAAGCGGCGGCGAGGAAGTGAAGCACAGCAGCCCGCAGAAAATCATGGATGACATTGCCGCGCTGGACGCCGAAAGTGCGGAGGTATTGGAAAACATTAAGGCGCTGCTATGAAGAATGGGTGGCCAAGAAAGCGCCTCGGCGATGTCTGTGAAATCATCATGGGCCAAAGTCCCGATGGCGACAGCTACAACACCACCGGAGAAGGCGTGCCGCTCATCAATGGCCCTGTAGAATTTAGTGGCGAATCATTCGGGAAAACCATCCGTTCGAAATTCACCACCCACCCGACGAAGTTCTGCAAAGAGGGCGACCTCATTCTGTGTGTTCGCGGTTCGA
>Ga0207037_10342_pt1 | contig 12878 bp, 12 predicted proteins | sample Alteio_BWMinCont_75_FD_153268 | JGI IMG/M metagenome (GOLD analysis project Ga0207037, IMG submission 153268) | Enriched cells from forest soil in Barre Woods Harvard Forest LTER site, Petersham, Massachusetts, United States -... | ecosystem: Environmental > Terrestrial > Soil > Temperate forest >... | reverse complement strand
GACGAAGCGGAGTTCCGACCTACGTTATTTTTCAACCCGAAAAAGACCCCATTTTACTTCCCGAAGTGATCACTCCGGGAATTGTCATAGACGCCCTTAATAAACTAAAATAGGAGATACTTTTTATGAAAATGTTAGTTGTTCTTAGTCTGGTGTTTTTTGGCTTTTTCATCAACAAGTTTCGCACTCAAAGTTGGGGATGCGGCTCCCCCTTTTTCCGTAGTGGGAAGCGATGGACAAACCCACACTCTTACTGACTATAAGGGTAAATTTGTAGTGCTTGAATGGCATAACAAAGATTGCCCCTTTGTAAAAAAACATTACGGAACGGGAAATATGCAAGCCCTCCAAAAGAAATGGACTGAGAAGGGAGTAACCTGGCTTGCTGTTATTTCTTCGGCTCCGGGAAAAGAAGGTTATGAAACGGCAACAGATGCCACTGCTGAAATGAAAAATGCCAAGGCCTCACCTTCTGCCACACTTTTAGACTCCACCGGGAAAATGGGCAAACTCTACGGCGCGAAAACCACTCCCCATATGTTTGTCATTAATCCTGAGGGAAAAGTCATCTACAATGGCGCCATCGATGACAAGCCCACTCCCGACAAAGCTGATGTGAAGGTAGCCAAAAATTACGTCGACTCTGCTCTTGAAGAAGCGACTACAGGCAAGGAAGTTACAATGACCGTAACCCCACCCTACGGTTGCTCGGTTAAATATAAAAACTAAAAGGCGACATCCGACTTTTGGCCTCGCCATGCGTCTAACGCGCAGGGAGGTTGAAAGTCGGACGGCACCTTAAAAGGAGCCCTCTGATATCATAAATAGAAAGAGACTCGCATTCTATTCGGACGATTCCATAATTGAAAATGTTCCTTTGAGTCCTTTCACAGCCGCTCTATTTCGTGAAGGACTTCTCGACTACAATTTGCAACTTAATAACTATGAGACGGAATTTGAGCCTCCTGCGAAGCTTAAGCATATTCCCGATCCAACGGGATATGAAATCTGGAAGGCTAAGTATATTTTTAAATGCGGGCAGCCACGACCATCTGAAGCTTTACCCAGTGATGACTTGATTGAAGGCTTGAGAAAAAGTTTCGATAATAAAGACTTGCTAAGACTGGAACTCGATGTCTCAAGGGCGTTTAAAAAGAGAAATATACAGCAAGCCTATTTTAATATGGCTGATTTAAGGGCCATACGGATAAAACGTTATTACTTTAGTCGGATGTCCCCAACCCTGGATAAATTCTCGCAATGGTACAAGGGCGTAATTGCAACCACAGGATATACCCCAAAATACAGCAAAATGTCTTTTGCGAGCCGCCTCAATCTTGCATCGAAATACTTTGAAGAAGAGCCCTCCTTCCCTCAGATACCAGATGGTGAGGCTTGGACTGCGAGTGAAAAGATCTATATGGATATTTTAAAAAGGACCAATTCCCATGCCTTTGGCCAAAGTCTTGGAGCCATCGTAAATGATTATCTCGCTTTGGGAATTTCCAAGAGATCAACAACCGCCATTTTAGACAGCTTGATGGTTTCCTTCGGGGGTGCTCCCTTTATCGTGGGAGAACTTCCTACTGATCCCAACGCCGATTATTCAGAACTCCTTGCAGAAAATAAAAAAGAGACAATGAATATTTTGAAAACCTGTTTAACGAGGTATCAAAATCCCAACCTCACAAACGACCAAATCCAAAAAAGTCTTTGCGGAATTAAGAACCCCCATAATTAATGTTTTTGCCCTATTATTTTACCAAGCTGGTCATGAATTTTTGGATTGCCCGCTAAGATTGATTTCATAGAAGACTGAAATGGTTGGCCGTCAAAGGATGTCACGACCCCCCCGGCCTCTCTAACTAATAACGAGCCAGCGGAAGTATCCCACGGAGAAAGTTCTCGCTCCCAAAAACCGTCGAAAATTCCCCAAGCCACCATGCAGAGGTCCAAAGCTGCACTTCCCGCCCTGCGAATGCCGCGACTTTGCTCGGACAAAGTTTTGAAATCTCTGATTTCTTGATCGAGAACTTCTTTTTGATAGCTAAAACCAGTGGCGAGCAAACTGGCGTCTATTTTTTCAGTACGACTCACTTGAATTTTTTTACCGTTAAAAAAAGCGCCGCGACCTTTGATCGCCGTGAAAGTGTATTTTAAAAGTGGTGCATGAACAACGGCCACTTGCACGTCGCCCAAAACTTCCACACCAATAGATACACAGAAAAAGGGGAACCCATGAACGTAGTTTGTTGTTCCATCAAGGGGATCCACAACCCAAAGAGGTTCAGATTCTCCACTACTTCCCCGTGCAAAACCACCTTCTTCCCCCAGAAATCTATGATGGGGAAAAGTCCTGCGTACAGTTTTTATAATATAAGCTTCGCTATCACGATCCGCTTCTGAAACCAAACCGGCATCTTCTTTTTGACTAATGTGTTTTAGTTTTCGAAAGTACTTAAGAGCAATACTTCCGCCGCGCCCGGCCGCTTTGATAGCCACTTTGAGACACTTATCTTGTAGCTTTTTGTCCATGAGGTAGAATAAACCATACTTTTGGGAAGGGATCTAGACCTAAGGCAAGTCGAAACCTGTCGCTCAATATTGACAAGGAGCTCCGTTGATTTTAGACTTATATTAATGGTAGGCGGATATTAAAAATATGAGGGAAAAGAAAAATGTTTAATGAAAATGGCGGATCGCGAACAGACACGTTAATCAAACTTGTGTTGGTGTTTTTTCTCTCACTTCTCTCATTTTCAGTAGGAACATTTGTCGGAAAACAATTTAGCGACAGCCAGCATCGCGTTGCTGATCTTGAAGGCGACTCCGATCGTGTTGTTGCTTCCATTCCTCCCGATATTACAAAAGCTGAGCCAAACAAAGCCATCACCGAAGACGAGATTTCGAAAGTTTCAGATGAGTTCGTAAAAAAAGAACGTCAGGATGGTCCCGTTGCCGCTCCGGCAGCCGACGTGAACACGGCTAAGAAAGATGATAAAGGTGTAAAAAAAGCCAATGCCGTTCATGATGAAATTGCAAACGTCACTAAACAAATCGCCATGGGGATGAAAGTGGAACCGCCCAAACCCGTCGTGAAAACAAATCGTATTCCGTCAAGTTATCCAAAGAATGTTGAAGCTGCAGCCATCGGAAAATACACAGTTCAGCTCTCGTCATTTTCCGGTGAGGATGAAGCCAAGGTTGCAGCCCAGCAATTTCGCGATAAAGGGTACAGCGCATTTTATGTTCCTGGACAAGCCAGAGGTAAAACTTGGTATCGCGTGAGTGTGGGTCAATTTACGACCAAAGAAGAAGCCATTAAATATAAGAGCAGTCTCCCCAAAGATAATAACTTTGAGACGTCTATAATTCAAAAAATCACTCAGTAAATTATAGAATACCAAATACTTGATGACTCCACAGAGACCTGGTATGACAAAAGTCTATGACAAAAAGGCCAGAACGGCCTTTTGCACAAGTTATGCTTGCCCGAAGGGCGAGTCGACCGGTACAGTCATGACCCGAAAGGGGACACGAAGCGACGAGTGAAAACAAGAATCGTTAAGAAACCTTGGGGTTTTGAACTTATTTATGCCGTCACCGAAAAATATGTGGGGAAAGTTCTTCATGTTAATAAAGGCGAATCCCTGAGCCTTCAGTTTCACCACGTCAAAGATGAAACGATTCATATTCAAAAGGGAAAGATTCGCTTCCTCACAGCACCAAATCCTGAGACAAAACTCCAGGAACATATCCTTGAAGTGGGAATGAGTTTTCATATCACCCCCAAAATGGTTCATCGTATGGAGGCCCTTGAAGACACCGACATCCTTGAAGTGAGTACCCCTGAATTGGATGACGTCGTTCGCTTAGAGGACCGGTACGGGCGCAATTCGTGAAAAAATACGCCGTTATCATGGCTGGCGGAAGCGGCACACGCTTTTGGCCAAAAAGTTCTAGGAAAAAACCAAAACAGCTGCTTTCTCTCACCGGAAGGGAATCACAGCTACAGTTAACCTGGAATCGCCTCAATTCCGTCGTTGAAAAATCAAAACGCATGGTTGTTTGCACCGAACTCTTAAAAGGGGCCATCTTAAAACACGTCAAGGGTGCTTGGATTTTAGCCGAACCCATGGGCCGAAACACCATGGCCGCCGTTTGTTGGAGTGCTTGGGCCATCGCAGAAAAAGACCCCCAAGCTTTAGTCGCTGTTTTGCCGGCAGATGCTTTCATCGCTCATGTTCCCGAATTTAAAAAAGCGTTGAATATCGCCTTTGATATTGCAGAGAACGAAAAGCGAATTGTTTGTTTAGGTATTACACCAACAGGGCCCGCCACGGCTTACGGATATATTCAACGGGGTTTGCCTTTAAGAAACGTTGGCCATGAAATTCGTGAGTTCGTAGAAAAGCCTGATGACGCTAAAGCTCAAAGACTCTTTGAGTCTAAAGAGTTTTTATGGAATGCGGGAATATTTGTTTTTGGAGTAAATACTTTTATCGATGAAGTAAGACAGTTAGCTCCAGAGTTTGCCACTTTCTTTGATAAAAATATTAAATCACTTAAAAAACTTAAGACGGGATACAAAAATCTGCCGTCAATCGCCATTGACGTCGCCCTTATGGAAAAAACCAATAGAGGGGCTCTTGTCGCAGGAGACTTTGGTTGGAATGATCTTGGCTCCTGGCCGGCACTTCAAGAAGTGATACCCCCAAATTCTGAAGGGGGAATTATAAAAGCCCCTGGTGGATTCATTACAGTGGGCTCAAAGAATATCATAGCCGACATCAGCTCGAAGAAATTCTTAGGGCTCATTGGCGTTGAAGATCTCATCGTTGTCGAAACAGAGACTGCAATTTTAGTTTGCAATCACAAGAATGCCCAAGATATTAAGACTCTTGTAAGTCTCATCGAGAAAAATAAAAAATTAGCTAAGAATTTACTTTAGTGTCGCGCCTGCTTGAAGATTCAGGCGGTGCGGCACTAGTTTTCTGAAGGATTGTAGGGGCCGTCGATCTTGACAATTTTCTTTCCGTCGAAATTCTTGTCTATTTCAGTTCGATAGATTTTTCCTTTGCGATAATAAACCCACATATCGGGCTTCCCGTCGAAATTGCGATCGACTTCTTTGCGGTAGATTTCATTTTTTACATAGTAGGTCCAAATATTCGTATGCTTATCGGCCTGGCTTTTCTTTTTGACGGCCCCAGTAAGCGGGTCATACTCAACAACACTATCGGTTATACCGTCATAATCGGTGTCTTTTTCTTCGCGAACAAGTTTGCCTTTTTCATAGTGCTTAACGAGATCAATTTTTCCGTCACGATTAAGGTCAAAGAGCTGCAAGACCAATATTTTGGATCCGTCATCTTTCTTTTTATAGACAATAAAGATATCGGGATTATCTCCGCCCAAAGAGTCTCTTTTCTCTACAACTTCATCAGGGTCAAGTTGGGTGAGGTATTCCTGGAGTTTGATTGTTCGAACTAAAATTTTTCCTGGAACAATTTCTTCGGCCCTGCCCGGGCCTTTGCCAACGGTTAGTGCGTTCAAATTCAGAGAGAAAAAAATCAGTGCTAAACTCGAGACGACTTTTGACATTTGACCCCCTTAAAAGGCTGACTAAAAAATCAAATTCATCCTAATGCAATTAATCCTGATAGGCAAGATAGGTATTTTTTACGCTTTTAAAGGATGGGGAAATATCCAAGAGTTATATAGTATTTAAAGCCCGTCACGTTTGAATACTGGTAGTAATCGGCCTCGATACTTGCTCCAAAATTGCGCATAAAGCGCCAGAGAATTCCACCACCAACATCTTTAATAAAGAAGTCACCGGTATTAACTTCGCTCGTATCATAAAGATTTGTTGTGATGGTTTGAAAAATCGCACCTGCTCCCATACCGACAAAGGGGCTAAAATCTTCTTTTAGGAGTCTAAATTTTATTCCGGCCTCGATGTCTTGATTTTGCTGACTGACATTTAAGCTCGGGCCGCCTGTTTCGCCCACAGAATAGGCCGAGTAACTCAATCCCCCCATCCAATGGTCAAGTATATACATGGCCTGACCACCAAAGGAAGTCTGTGAATCGCGATTAAGGCCGCCATCAGAGGTGCTATAACTTGTTCCACCTAAAAGGGGTCCGACAAACAAGGAGGGTTCGGCTCGGACAGTCGTGGCACTTAACAGAAAAATAAAAAATAAAACCTTCATAGTTTACAATACCCGGAAAAGGGATCAGAAATTGTAACAATTGTCTTAAGCTTTGCGCAAAGCTCTTCACTTGGGTGGTGATTTTCAAAAAGAAATGGGAGAATCTTTTTAAATCCAATAAAAGATTTATCATAATCCCTCGTATAAAGATCCATGTAGAAATTGGTAAAATTTAAAATAGCCCGGGACGTTTCTTCAATGCCCCAGTCCTCAGAGATGACAAAGAGCATATGAGCCACACTTGCACCCAGGTTGTGGATAATCACTTTACTGTCCGCACCCTTATCCATTTGGCAGTTCCCGTCGTCGTAGGCCAAGGCTTTGGGTATTTTCAGGTCCCGCTCACCCTTTCCTGTAGACTTAAAAGACATGGACCCGTAGTCAGGATCGTGGCTGTAAGCATAGCCAAAAAAATCTGCTATCCCTTCATTTAGTCCTTGATACTGAAGATCATTAGCACAAAGGCTTTTGGAGTCTGGTTTTATTTCCGTTCGCACTATCTTCTTTGCACTTTCATTTTGCCTGACGCCAAAAATACTATGCCACCACTCATGGGCTAAAATGCCGCCATTTACCGACATAGGCAGGAGACCCTGATTGTAGGGTTGAATTACAAACATATCCAATCCCCCAATATACTCAGCCTCGTTCCCTAAACTTCCCGTCTCGCTCAAATCGAGAAGAACCGTTCGTGGAAAGAGGAGGCCCTCATTCGCGCTATATCCATCGTAAAAATCTTTGATATTTTCAAACTGGTAAACAAGTGTAGCCATAACGCTAGTTCTATAATCCGCAGGAATTAGAACGTCCCCACTCTTAATAAAATGAGCGGCAGGGACAGTTCCAAAATCACTGATCCACATCTGCTTTGTGCCGTCGCTTTTATCCTCCTCCACAAGTTTACCATTGATTCGAATACTTAAAACGGAGCCCGCAAGGGAAGAAATATTCGTAACTGATCTCAAAGTTACGGTTTGAAAATGATATTGGCCCTTACTGTCATTGACCGGGATTCGAACACGATAAGTTCCATCGGGACTTGCCTCAAAAGATGAGGAACACCCCACCCCTAAAACCAAGGGAATCCCTAAAAACAAAAAGAATCGAAAAACGTGCTTCACAAGTCTTCTCCAGAGCTGTATTACTTAGCAAGTTAAAGGCCATTTTGTGACCGGCTAGTAGGTTTGTCCCACCACGCTAAAGACGACTTAAAGGGCTTATTTTGGGCAACAATAATGTCAATTTTGCAAATGAACTCAACCCCGTACAGTGGGACGCCGTTCGAACAACAGACGGGCCCGTTCTCATTTTAGCGGGGGCCGGAAGCGGAAAAACCCGTGCCCTCACCTACCGGATCGCCTATTTAGTCGCGACTGAAAAAGTTAGGCCCGACGAGATTTTTGCCGTCACTTTCACAAATAAATCAGCTCGCGAAATGCTTGAACGGACGGGACAACTTTTAAATCGCATTGGGTATGCCACCTCCACCAAACTTTGGATCAGCACCTTTCACTCCTCCTGTGTTCGTATTCTTCGCCAGCATATCGACGTTCTTGGATATAATTCTTCTTTTGTGATTTACGATGATTCGGATCAACTCTCCGTTCTTAAGAAAGTATGCGACACACTCAATATTAACGACAAACTTTATCCTGCTAAAACTTTTCAATACCAAATTAACGAAGCTAAAAATCAATTTCTCTCGGCAAGTGACATTAAAAAGCGTAATCGCGGCTTTATGGATGAAAAGTTGGCAGGCGTTTTTTCTGCCTACGAAGATGAAATGAAAAGGTCAAATGCTTTAGACTTTAATGATCTTCTCTTAAAGACCGTTCACCTTTTTCAAGCCAGCCCAGAGATCTTAAACTTTTATCAAGAACGCTTTAAATATATTATGGTCGACGAGTACCAAGACACCAACCGCGTTCAATATCTCATGGTTCAAATGCTAGCGAAAAAATATAAAAATCTCTGCGTTGTGGGGGACGAGGATCAAAGTATTTATTCGTGGCGGGGAGCCGACATCACAAATATTCTTAATTTTGAAAAAGATTTTCCGGAAGCCAAAATTATTAAACTAGAACAAAATTATCGTTCGACAAAAAATATTGTCGAGGCTGCAAGTCACGTCATTAGAAAAAATTCAGAGAGAAAAGACAAAACGCTCTGGACGGCCAACGAAGCGGGTTCCCTTATTGTTGTTCGTGAAGAATCTAGCGAGCAAGAAGAAGCTCGAGGAGTAGTAAGAGAAATTCAGGCCTTAGCTCGAGATGATCAAAAAGCATTTAATGAGTTCGCTATTTTTTACAGAACCAATGCCCAATCCCGAGTTCTTGAGGACCAACTTCGCAGTCACCAGATTCCCTACAAAATTGTGGGCGGAATAAAGTTCTACGAGCGAGCGGAAATTAAAGACATGCTGGCTTACTTGCGAGTTCTTGTGAATCAGCAAGACTCCGTAAGTGTTAAGCGTATAATTAATACTCCCGTTCGAGGGATCGGCAAAACAACAATTGAAAAATTAGAAGATTTTTCTATTTCCAAAAAAATAACATTATTTGAAGGAATTTTACCTGCTCTTCAAGAAAAACTTCTTGATAGCGGAGCCACAAGAAAAGTTTTAGATTTTTATGAAATGATGAATCGACTTATCGGGCAAGTTAAGGAAATGTCAGCTCGCGATGCCTATCATGCGGTTTTAGATGCCACCGAATACGTTAATAAGCTTAAAATTCTAGACACCCCCGAAGCTCAAGGAAGGATCGAGAACCTTGAAGAGTTAGATAGTGCCATCACCGAATTTGAAAAAGAAAGGGGCGAGGAAGCAACCTTAGGGGCTTTCTTAGAAGAGATCGCCCTTGTGACCGATGCCGATAAACACGATATTGAAAATACAAATTGCGTGACATTAATGACTCTCCACATCTCAAAGGGTTTAGAATTTCCCGTGGTCTTTATCGTTGGCCTTGAAGATGGACTCTTTCCCTCCTCACGATCTTTAGATGAAGATAATTTTGGACAAGGTGAAGAAGAGCGTCGTCTTTTTTACGTAGGCATGACTCGCGCGCGCCAAAAACTATTTCTAACATATGCAAGAATGAGAAAAGTTTGGGGAAGTGATCAAATGTTTCCCCCAAGTCGATTCTTGGCTGAAATTCCACCCCAATACATCGAACGGGTTTCAAAAGTCATTAGACCCGTCTCATCTTGGTCCCACGAAGAGGGAATACCCAATTACGATGATTTCGACAGCACCCATCTCGATGACGAGGGTGGAAGTTCCGACGATCTCCGCAAAGGAATGCGTGTTCGTCACCCCAGTTATGGTGTCGGCATCATTCATCTTCTCGAAGGTTTTGGCGACGATCAAAAGGTCACAATCTTATTCCCCAATAAATCCCTTAAGAAATTCGTCGTGAAATTCGCTCGGCTCGAACGGATCTAAGTTTTGGCATTTTTCAGAGATTCCCACTCTGGAATATATTCTTCGGCGTCAAGTGGTGCTATTTGTTCAACTTCGGTGTTCTTGTAAATTCCCTTACGGCCATCCCAGCCCTCAAATTCTCGAAGGCCATTTTCAGAGCGAACCATAAAATTGGGCACCAACGTGGTCTTTCCCCCACCCGATGGAATGTCGAGAGACAATGTGGGCATGGCAAGGCCCGAAAGGTGACCCCAGAGCTCTTTAAGAATGTTCTCGCTACTTTCAACTGTAGTTCGCAAATGATCAGTACCTTCGCTGGGGTCACACTGAAACATATAATAGGGTTTCACTCTTAAATAGAGCAGGCGCCGACTTAAGGCCTGAATAATTGCGGGATGGTTATTAATTCCATTAAGTAATACGGTTTGGTTGAAAACAGGAATCCCGTTATCGACCAAAAGGCTTAAAGCCTCGCGGGCTTCCCCAGTCAACTCTTTGGGATGACTAAAATGCGTCATCATATAGACGGGGGCATATTCCCTTAAAATGCCCGCGAGCTCCTTATCAATTCTCATGGGGCACACCGTAGGCATTCTGGAGCCAATACGAATAATTTCAATGTGCTCAATATCTCGAATGTCTTTTAGTGCCTGACCCAGAATTTTATTTGAAAGTGTAAGGGGATCGCCTCCAGAAAAAATAACTTCTCTTATTCCTTTATGAGTCTTTATATACTCCAGTGCCTCTTGGTATTCCTTGCGATCGGCCATTCCCTCTTCTTTACCCGTAAAACGTTTGCGGGTACAAAAGCGGCAATAAACGCTGCACGTATCTGTAATAAGAAAAAGGACACGGTCAGAATAACGATGGATAATTCGCGATGTGGGACTATGAACATGCTCCGCAAGGGGGTCAGCCATATGTTGAGTCCCTCCTTCAACCTCTAGTCCCGTTGGAATAAGAATGCGACGAATTGAATCTGAGCTCAAACCCAAGCTTGAATAGTAGGGCGTGGCTGAGACTTTAAAAACCTTACCAGAGTATTTAAAGCCCTCAACTTCATCTGCATTTAAATCATAAACAGATTTAAAATCAGCCTCTGTCGTTAATGACTCCTGCATTTGCCAAATCCAATTAGACCACTTGCCTGGATCAACATTTGAAAATGCGGGAGCAGGTTTAACGGCTTTAAAATCAAAACGCAAAATTATATCCTTTGAAAAGTGCCGCCCATGGTCTCTTTTGGGGGTTTTCACTGTCAATACTTAAGACATATCTAAATAGCAAATATCACTACAAGATTTAAACCGAAATGTTTTCATCGTCTTCTTTAGACGAGAAAAGGGGCTAACCCCTCTAATGTCCATAAGATCTTCTTCGCCATTCATTTCAGCCACATAGCCGTGCCAAGCCAGATGGCGTGTTCTTTGGAATAAGAAGCTTGTATGTGCGGGCCTATGATGAGCTCGCTTAGAGGAGATGAAGATGAACCGCTTAGTTATAACAATTTTATTGGTACTCGCTTTCGCCGTGTCGTTTGCACGGTTCGCGTTCGCTGGTGACAGTGCGAATCCAGGACCTGCGCCTGCGAGGCATCATCTCACGGCTGCCGAAAAAGCTGCTAAAGACGCTGCCAAGACAGCAGATGCTAGCTCAACAATAACAACTGCTGCTGCAACAAACCCTGCCACGCCAACACAACTTGCAAAAGTTGATAGTGCTTCTATTTCGACCGCGCCAACAATTCAAGCTGTTTGCGGTACTGACAAAGATTGTATTTCAAAGAAATTGGGCGATGGTAAGGAAATCGTAAACTCCGTTGAGGAGTCCGATGGCACGCGTTCAATGGTGGGAACAGTCAATACTGAAGCTTGTAATTGCGCCTTTACAAATATCACTCCACAAAAAATGGCGATTCCTAAATCTGCAAAGCCTGAGGAGTTGAAAATCATAGCTCAGCAATTGGATGACAAACTTAAAGAGGCTTACGCCACTTATCTAAAGGAAACAAAATATGAAATTGATACCTGTCAGATCGATGAAACCACTAAAGCCGCTTTTGTAAAACCCGTACTTAAAAAATCTAAGGACGAAGCAGTCGACTACAGCTCTTTAGCTTTGAAAGACCTTGACCCCATCGCAGATTGCCTCCAAACAAAGATTAAAGACTTAGAGAATTCAAAAGACCCCAAAGAGATTGAAGCCCTTAACTCTGATGTAAAGCAATTTGAAAAGCGACGTTGGGCCGGTAACAAACCTGGAGCCACCGATCGCGCCAGAGCTGCAGCCACACTGATGGGCGATTTCGAAGAGGATGTCATAGCAAACAATGACACCTTAAATGAAATTGCGGCCCCCATTATTGCTAAAAATCTTAAAGCTTTCGGTGATACCTTGATGGCTAATATCCAGTTAGCAGCCCAATATCTAGCAGCACATAACCCTGCTGCTGCCGCCCAACTGCTTCAACAGGTAAAGATAGACAAGGCGACTTTTGCCCAAGAGGCCCTTCGTGCCGGGACTACCCTTGTAGCTGATTCAGACAACAAACAATATATGGCAAACATTGCAGCCATTAATACCACACTTAGAAGTCAAAGCGATCTCGACACAGCCATGGCTGGACTGACCAAGGCCATCTCCTCAAAGTCGTCAACTTCAAGTGGTATTGGTGGAATTTATACCAATGCCGTGGCCCAAATTCTTGGGACCTCTGATAAGAGCTTAGAAAAGTCTTTTGATGATAATCTGAAAACTGCGGGCCATATAGCAGAGCGATGTGAGAACGGAGACTGTGGAGGGTTGAACGCCTCTGTATTTCTTAAAGAACCCGCAAGTGCACAATGCTTCGCCGCTGGAAATTGCACGGGTTTAAATAGCGCTCCCCATTGGAAATTAGGAACTGGCCAATTGGCTTCCCAATCCGCAACCAACTACAACACTCCCATGAACCAGGTAGCCGCCGGAAGTAACTCTCTCACGAGATCTTCACCCAACGGGTTCTCCGCCGGCCGGAACATGTAATTAGATAAAAATTGACGAGACCTCTAAAGGCGTATTTCAGTCAAAGAATAACTTGTACTACGGCCTCCGCCGGGATTTTTTATCAGAATACCGTTCTTAAGAAGTTCTTCGATATCTCGGAAGGCTGTGTCTTGGGAACATTTGCCAAGGATAGCCCATTTTGAAGAGGTCAGCTTTCCCTCAAATCCATCGAGGAGGCGATTAACTATTTT
>Ga0207037_10334_pt2 | contig 13004 bp, 8 predicted proteins | sample Alteio_BWMinCont_75_FD_153268 | JGI IMG/M metagenome (GOLD analysis project Ga0207037, IMG submission 153268) | Enriched cells from forest soil in Barre Woods Harvard Forest LTER site, Petersham, Massachusetts, United States -... | ecosystem: Environmental > Terrestrial > Soil > Temperate forest >... | reverse complement strand
CCATCGCCTCGAAGCCAGCCTCGAAAAACTTGTGGACGTCTTGCTCGCGGAAAATATCTCCAATCGCTCGCTTCTCGAACGCGACCTCGCACTAATCAAGGTACTCGCCGACCAGCAATCTCGCCCGCATTTGATGGAGCTTATCAATGTTTTTCGCGCCCGCGTTGTGGACGTTGCTCCCGAATCGCTCATTCTCGAAGTCTCCGGCACCGTCGACAAGATCGACGGGCTGCTCGAAGTGTTGCGCCCCTTCGGGGTCCTCGAAATGGCCCGCTCCGGCCGCGTCGCCATGACGCGCGGCGGCGATTTACTTCGCCCTCCCGCGGCAGCGCAACCCGCGGAGAGCAGCGAATCCATCGTGTCAGTAACATAAAAAGTTCCGCTGTCGGGGCGCAGCATTGCTGCGCCCCTGTCGGCAAGTTGTAAGCAACATAATCTCTGTGAAACAGAAAAGCGCCAAGCTGCCCCCGAGAGGAAATAAAATGGCAAATCTCTACTACGACAAATCAGCGGACCTGGCACTGATCCAAGCTAAAAAAGTCGCGATAATCGGCTACGGCTCGCAAGGCCATGCCCACTCGCTCAATCTGCGCGATAGCGGCGTCTCTGTTCGCGTTGGCCTTTACGAAGGCAGCCCCTCCCGCGCTCGCGCCGAGAAAGAAAACCTCACGGTCACTTCGCCCGCCGAAGCCGCGGCCTGGGCCGATGTCGTCATGATCCTCGCGCCCGATACCAAACAGCCCAAACTCTATCGCGACTCCATCGAACCAAATCTGAAACCCGGCAAGACGCTCATGTTCGCGCACGGTTTCAACATCCGCTACGGCTCCATCAAGCCGCCTAAGTTCGTCGACGTCACCATGATCGCGCCCAAAGCCCCCGGCCACCGCGTCCGCGAAGTTTTCATCGAAGGCGGCGGCACGCCCGCGCTCATTGCCGTCGAGCAGGATGCCAGCGGCCACGCCAAAGCACAGGCACTCTCCTACGCCAAAGGCCTCGGCTGCACGCGCGCCGGAGTCCTCGAAACCACTTTCACCGAAGAAACTGAAACCGATCTGTTCGGCGAACAAGCCGTGCTCTGCGGCGGCGTCAGCGAACTCATCAAAGCGGGCTTCGATACTCTTGTGGACGCCGGCTACCAGGCCGAAGTCGCCTATTTCGAGTGCCTCCACGAACTCAAACTCATCGTCGATCTCATCTATCGCGGCGGCCTCAGCTACATGCGTTATTCCGTCAGCGACACCGCCGAGCAAGGCGACTATTCCGCTGGTCCGCGCATCATCACGCAAAAGACTCGCGAAGAGATGCGCAAAATTCTCGCCGAAGTCCGCGACGGCAGCTTCGCCAAAAAATGGATGGAAGAAAACGAAAAAGGTTGCCCCAATTTCCTCGCAACTCGTCAGCGCGAACAAACTCACGCCATCGAGCAACTCGGCCCCAAGCTCCGCGCCATGATGCCTTTCCTGCAGCCCATCGTTGCGCCGGGCCTCGAGAAAAAGGCAGCCGCCTCAGAGAAATAAACTCACAACCGGCCGATAGGATTTCAGCGCAAAGAACCCAGCAAAATTTGTTGATCATCTGGGCTGCTCAATGGACGGAGAGGATGGTGCCGGACGTGGCGGAAATGGGTTGGTAGGTAATCGTGACGAGACGCTTGGTGGTTAGAGCGTTCTTGAGGATGGTGACATAGGAACCGGAAAGATTGCTGGCGCTGAAGGCGAACACGGGAGTCGAATCCATGGTGACGATGGTCAGGAGAGGATTATTGGCGCCGGGGGCCTGACCGGGATGGAGACGTTCCTGCCGGAATGTTTTCACGTGGCCAGTGGCCGACGGGTGGGGTGCGGGAGGCGGATACAAGAGAAAGGTGCCGCGGCCCCAGGTGGCCAAGAATGTTACGCCAGAGCTGATGGTGGAGATGTGAGTGGCGGTAAGGTTCTCGGGAAGGCCATTGTTGAAAGGCGTCCAGGTAAGAGTGTTGGCGGCAGTAGTGGGGACACCACGGAAGAGACCCCCGCCACTCATGGCGACAAGAAGATTTTCATTTGTGTTGGGGAGAACGGAAAGAGCCATGATTTGGCCGTTGGGAACACCGGAAGAGAGATCAAGGGTGGTGCAGGAAAGAGTGCCTCCGCTCACGGACGGACAGGTCAGCCGATAGATGCGACCGGGTCCGGAAAGAGTTTGTGTGGAAACATAGAATGTGGTGGAGGTGGCACCGACGGCGAAGTCGGAGATGGCTGTAGCAGGAGTGGCTTGCAAGAGTTGCGCGAGAGCGGTGATGTCGGAGCCGCCGAAGACGCGGCCGTCGGTGGTGCCAGCGAGGAAGACGCCGGAAGGGGTGGACTTCACGCGATTGAAAAGGTTTCCCGCCGAAGCGTCGACTTGCTGCCACGGTGGGCCGAGCCACAGTCCCTTGCAAGCGACGACGATGGGTGGAGAGGATCCGGTGGCAGCCAATCCGCCGAGGAGGGTAGGAGTTTCGTCGTAACTATAGCAAGTTGGGAGTTTACTTTGGTCGCCAATTTGCTCATCGGAGGTTCCGGTGAATCGATGTACTTCGGGCAAGCCCTGGGGAACCTGGTAAGTGATATTGGCGTCGGAACGATCAAACGCGACCAGACTCTTGTCCCCCCCCGCTAACGCCTCCGCTAACGGAATTCCAGACCGAAGACACGGCGTCCCAAGTGCCTGAGCCATTATCCTGCATTCCGGTAATCAAGAATGGCGTTCCAGAGCCCGTGTCCTGAGCTAACTCTTCGGAGACGGCCAGACCTTCCTCAACAGAATGCCAATGGGCGCCTAAGTCGTCGGAGCGCACGATGCCGCCGTCATTTCCAAGGTAGAGGACCGAATGGTTGGAAGGAGCAACAGCGATGGAATGCTGGTCATCGTGAAGACCGGGGATCAGTTCAGGCGAGCCTCCGCCGTTTGTGCGGCAAAGAACGCGGCCGGCTTTAAAGACAATGTTGGCAGAGTCTGGATGCATGAAAAGAAAACTGGAATTGTCTTTGGTTTCCTGGTCGCAACCGGAAGAGATGGGAATCTGGACCCAACTGTTTTCGGTGAAGCCGGCGGCCTGACAGGTGGTGCCGGTGGTACGCCAAAGCTGACGGACGCTATTGTCCGCGAGACCGGCGAGAAAGCTCATCCAAAGAGTCTGGCCGGATTGGGCAATCCAGACGCGCGAACTGCTGGGAATAGCGGGGAGTGGTCCGGAGGGACAGCCGTGGAGCTGGTGCCAGGAATCGGATGTGAGAGCGCCATTCAGTCCGATATAGACGCCAACGGGAATGGCGGGGGAGACGGGATTGGAAGCAGCGATGGAGGCGTAGAGAGTGGAATGGTCATTGGTGTTGAACTGGAGGCTGCCGATGGGTGAAGAACCACCGAGGACCAGAGACCACTGATGACCACCGTTTGTGGAGACATAAAGCCCATCCAAAGAAGAGAGATAGAGTGCAGAAGCGGGAGCGGGGCCGACGAGAAGAGCAGCGCCATCTGAACCCCAGGGTTGAGCAACCTGGGTGCTAAGCAAAGTCCAAGTGTTCCCCGCATCGAAAGATTCAAAGAAATTCGCTGGAGCGGCAGCGAGGACGCGGTTGGGATTTGCGGGATCGATAGCGATGGCATCTATGTGAACCGAAGGAAACGAGTCGGAAATTGGAAACCAGTTGACGCCGGCGTCGGTAGTTTTCCAGATGCCGGAGCCGCGCGCACCGACGTAAAGAGTGTCGGGGGAACGAGGATCGATGGCGATGGTGGTGACTCTTCCAAGTCCAAGCACCGAATTATCGGCTTCGACAAACTTGGAAGGACCGATGGATTGCCAGCGATTAGTTTCAGGTTGATCGAGATGAGCGGTGTAGGTGAAGGGAGACGCGGCGGGGGTTTGAAGCTTTGCCTCGGGCGCGTTGACGACGCTGTAGTTTTCAACGGAGATGGAGATGTCCAGGGTGGTGGCTTTGGTGGCAAAGACATCGGAGATGAAGGCCGCGCCGCCGGTAGGCAGATTGGGAAAGGGAAAGCGGGTAGGTGCCTGGTTGACGGTGACGACGGCTTGCTTGGAAATGAAGATGGGGAGCGTGGAGTGATTGACGACGCGGAAGCTGATGGCCACGTGGCGATTGCCTGCGGGATCCGCGAGCGTGGAATTGACGGAGAAGGTCTCAATGGTAAAGGATTGGCGCAGTTGAGCATGAGAAAACCCGGGAGAAAGACAGATAAGCACAAAGGCGGCGAGAAACGATCGCATCAAGTCTCCTTGTGACGTGGGTGGCAGGGTGGACGACAAAGGATAGTGCAGTAAGCGAGAGCCTCGTATCAAGGAAATGTGAGGAGAGTTAGAGGTGTAAAACCGGGGGGCACGCTCAGCGTAGCTAGCAAGGTTTCTCACAACTGCCGTTCTTGCCTTTGGATCGATTTCCGGGCTACCTGCCGATTCCAGGGGGTTGTGGATTTTGTAAGGGGTCCCCTCCCCCTCCGGGGGTTTTGGGCTAAGAGTGAGAAACAAAGGAGTTACGGGGGCGGAGTTGGGATCAATATCAAAACAAAGGAGATAAGGGAGATTGGGCACTAAAGAGGAGCAGTGATGGATTGCAGGGAAAGGAGTTAGCAGAAAGGTTCGGACGGCATTTGTGGACGAAATGGGGGGAAAGAATGGGGTTTCCAGGGGTTTCTGGGGGGAAAGTTGAGGATTCGAGTGGGTTGGTACGAGGCAGCGGCCCCTCGGTGCTCCCCTCGAAACTCGGGGCAAGCCGGGTAAAGAAAGGTAGGGGCGAATCATGGGGAATTATAGCACGGAGTGGTCCATCTGTCAATAGCTATTTTAAGAGTAACCCATTCGAATGCAAATGAGTTGCATTCGAACGCAAGGACGGAAAGGTCAGAATCCGCACGTATCAGAGAAAGAGGGCGGCCAAAACCGGCCCCACCCTTTGCAAACACAAACCGCAAAGGGTAGGCCACCCCGGAAGTTTCTGACGAGCTAAGGCTGCGTCACCCGCGAGTCGAGCGTAGCCAGTGCACTACTTTTCACCCTACTTCGGTTGAGGGTCCGTGTACGACTCGCAAACAACGGAAGCATTGGCAGCGGATAGGTCTTTTACGGATAGAGCAAACCTGTGCTGCTTCTCGATCTCCTTGATAGCCAATGCAAGGTGCTCCTGCGTCCATGTACCGCCAAGTGGGGGAGTCACGAAAGAAACGCCGATCGGCTCATCCTTGGAAACATGGGAAACATGTGGACAGACGGGACGTTCACCATAGTCTAGAGTGCGCCCCAAATTTTGCCCTGCTTCTAAATATCAGAAAACGTCCCGTCTGTCCCCCGATTTCTGTCCCCCGATTTCGTCGCGGTCGACGGCCGTCATGCTAGCCAACTTTTCTAGCGTCGATCCGACTTGAGCTAGCTGGCCGAAAAAGTTCTTCATCAGCGGCTGGCGTAGAGGTAACATTTGCTCATGGAGTTCATTGTACAGTTTGCGAGACTGTTTCTGCTATTTCTCGGCATCGTTGCGGTTGTTGGTTACATTATGAGTTTTTTGAAAGTCATAGGTTTCCTTAGACGGTGGCGCGCGAGGGGCGGACGAAAAATGAACCCCAACTGAACCTCGGCATAGTGTCCGATCCCTAATAGTTGGTTAGCTGCGAATTGACCCCGGTACCGCAGACCTGACCGAGTGTGTAAACAGCGAGTGCACCACTGAGCCAAGCTCCAAAATCAAGGACCGTGCTTGGCCCCTTCCCTGCGGGTCCCAGCTTGCCTGTGACCATGCTGCCTCCTTTTAGTGCCGCAGTTCCCCCCGTTGCTGCGTAGCCGGCGCTGCTGCACCAAGCTGCCGATGAACATGGGGGACAGACGGAACGTTTACCGTAGTCTAGAAAACATCCCGTTTCTGCCCAGGCTTCTAAATATCAGAAAACGTCCCGTCTGTCCCCCGGTTTCCCGTTTCTGCCAGGCTTCTAAATATCAGAAAACGTCCCGTCTGTCCCCCGGTTTCTGAATGAAGTTGACTCTAAACCTGCACCTTTCAAAAACTAACCCCGAAAGGTACGGCACCCACTCTCACTTCAGCGTTCTAAGGGCCTGCCACCCGCCGCTTCGCCGGTAGTTCACCTTGTCGTTGGAGACCGATGCGGACTGCCCAAAGCAACGACGCTGATCCCAAGACCGTGGGAAGTATGCCGTACAGTACTCGACCCGAGGAAAGGTATGGCTCCCCTAGTGAGGGAGGCACAAGGAAAAGAGAAGCTAGACCAGAAACAATTAAGACCGCGCCGTCAGTGATTAGTAAAGCCTGAGCAACTCTCATTTCCTGGTCCACCGCCTAACGGTCTGTGAACATCGGGACGAACATCGGGACAGACGGGACGTTTACCATAGTCTAGAATATGATCCAACTTTGCACTGTTTCTAAATATCAGAAAACGTCCCGTCTGTCCCCCGGTTTCGTCCGGTTTCCTCTGCTTGCCGAGGGTCGTTGAAAGTTAGTAGATGCCCAGGGGGTCGCCCAGCTCGTGAGCACGCGCCTCGGGCATCCAGCGGGACAATCGCCCGGCGCCGTAGCCTTTGTTAAATAAAAGCTTCTGGGTGGGCGTCTTTGGCTGGAGATCCGCCGGAAGAACAAACTCGGTGAACCGAATATCGTTCTTCTGCATAAACTCGCGAACTCGGTCGGCAACGAAAATGAATCTAGGCAGGGGCCATACCATGAAAAAGTCGCTTCCGTCCCAGTTCTTTGGATTGATTAGGCGGGAGAAATTGGTCGCACCCGTATATTTTAGGCTGCCGCAGTGGGGACAGCTTTTTGCCTCATCGAGCCGGATTCCGGGGACGCCATGCCAGCCCAGCCCGTTACCACGAGTTCCCAAAATCGCGGCGGTTCGCTGGGTGCGCGACGCTTGAAGCGCGCCTCAACCGGCTTGACTTCGAACCCAGTGAACCCTTTTTGCCGAAGAGCATCAAGAGCGCGCTGTTGGAGCAGACATTCATTGTGCCAGGTCCACATGACGTCGAAGGTTTGGCGTTTCGGAAGAACCACCTTAAGGTCCGTTGTGCGTCTTCCTCCTCTCCGGTGCTCCGGGTAGACCGGACATACGATCTGCTCCAAATCCATTCCCTCGTCCCAGTCGACCGTAAATCTTTCTTCCCCGCCTTTAGGTGTTCTTAGTTTCCAAAACTGAGGTTTCCCATCCGTCGTCGTCATCATGGAATTAAAGAGCGCAGCGACTCAAGAAACATCCCGTTTCTGCCAGGCTTCTAAATACCAGAAAACATCCCGTCTGTCCCCCGGTTTCGTCCCCCGGTTTCCCCTGGTTTCGTAACCTATAATCAACATCGCTCGGCTCCTTTCCTCCGAGCCTCGGTCGTTTCGCGCAACCAAGTTTACCCGGAGCTGGGAGCCGACGCCTTCATCCAATCAGCCCGCCTATGCCAGAGCCTCTGAACCACCCAAGCGATAAAGTACCACTGGACGAACGACAGCAGGACCACGACTAACAGCCGCCATCCGCCCTCTGAGATTCCTGCAAAAAGTTGATCCCCGGTCACGTGTGGGAAGAGCAGATTCTGGCCAAGTCTAGCCAGAGCGAACGACGGGAACTCGGCATAAAACATGCCTCGGAAGAACGGATGTTGGAAGGCTGACTCCCGAACGCCGACTGTGTGCCCGAAGAAGGTGTATCCGGCTGGTGCTGTTGGGGCAGTATAGTTCCACACCTCACGTCTGTAAGGGTATGAAGCGCGCGCAAAGGCGATTCCAAAATAAATCCAGAAGAGCAAATTAGCGACAAGCAACAGCTTTACTGGTTTAGACATTGGGCGGGTGGGGTAGAGAATCGCCGGGAAGAAATGGCTTGATCACATGACACGGAGGGAGTATATCATCGGGTATTATCCCTTGTAGGCAAGAGAGGGGTGCCGCTCGACTCGTGAAGGGTTGTCCACCCGCCAACCAAGGCACAAGAGGATCAACTGAGGGAGGTTTTGCCCATTTCGGCCATGCGGCGTTCGTAGGTTATTTCGACGAGGCCGTGTTTGCCGTAGTAGCGGAGGACAATTTTGTGGCCTGGTTCGATCTTGACGCGGGTCTTCAATAGGGAGTCGGTGAGTTCGACCCACTCGCCGTTGACGAGGTAGCTGCCTTCCCAGCCGCGGAGTTCGAACCGGCCGTCGTTCTTGAGGGTGAGGGGAGCGGCGGTACAGGGTAGGACTTTGCCTTGAATTTTAAGCTCGGCACACTGGTAGCGGCCGGAAACGTTCATTGTCTGGGCTTGGCTGGCCGGGATCGTGACGAATAAGAATGCAGCAACTGCGAAGCACCGTGCCAGGGTCAAAACAGCTGGGGAACGCCCCATCTAGGACTCCAGGACCGGGTCGCATGGCTGCGGGCCGCAATACCCGTCCTTTGGTACAGGTGCAACCGGAGCGCCAAACGAGCTCACGGTAAGATATTCATATTATTGGACTTACGTTTTGGCCACCTGTACTTCGCGTTCCCTAGGGGCACAACTGTGCCTTCGCAGCACATAGTTTGGGAAGAGATTTGCAGTTCCATGAGTGGTTGCCGACTATCCGGGGGCGGGCATAACCCCACATGGAGATTCCCTCGCCCCGAAGGGGGCTTTTGGTCTATTCCAAGGGCAGTTCCGCGATGGCTTGGCCGTCTTTGCGGGGGTCTGAGGCGCCGTAATTCACGCCCGTTGCGAAGTCCCGCAGGACTACCTGACCGCCGCCCACCTTGCTGGAAAATGCGCCCCTCAGCTCAATCTTGTGGCCCTTGGCCGTCAACTCGTTTCGGACATTCTGCGGGAAGCGGTTCTCCATCATTACGTCACACCCCGCAAAGGTACGCTTCGAGAAACGTGGCGCTTCCAGCGCCGCCTGGATGTTCATCTTGAAATCCACGATGTTGGCGATGAACTGAGCGTGAGCTTGCGACTGGTTCCAGCCGCCCATGATGCCAAAGGCCATGCGCGTGTCACCCTTCTGCGCAAACGCCGGGATGATGGTGTGCAGAGGGCGCTTCCGGCCAGCCAGCGCGTTTGGCGAAGCCGGATCGAGGCTGAAGAGTCCGCCGCGGTTCTGCAGTGCGAAGCCGGTCCCCGCGGCGACGATCCCCGAGCCGAATGCGGAGTAGTTGCTCTGGATCAGGGAGACCATGTTGCCTTCGCGGTCGACGACGCTTAAATACGTTGTGTCGCTTCCACCCGGCAACTGGCCCGCGGTGGCGTCACACTGTGCATGATCGGGATCGATGAGCTTGGCTCTTTGCACCGCCCACTCTTTCGAAAGCAGCGTCGATACGGGCAACTTCTGTTTTCGCGGCTCGCCGATATATTTTATCAAGTCGGCGTAGGCTAGTTTCTTGGCCTCCATCATGACGTGAAGAGCATTTGTCGAGCCGAAGCCGTAGTCCTTCTGCCCCAGCGGGAATGTCTCCATGATGTTCAACATTTCGAGCGCGGCGAGCCCTTGTCCATTGGGCGGCAGCTCGTAGACGGTCCAGTCGCGATAGGTCGTGGAAATCGGCTCGACCCATTCGCTCGAATAGTCCGCGAGGTCCTGCGCCTCCATCGTTCCGCCGTGACGCTTCATGGCTTCCAAGAGCTTCTTAGAGATTTCACCTTTGTAAAAAGCGTCGCGGCCATAACTCGCGATTTGCTGAAGAGACCAAGCCAAATCCGCGTTTTGGAACACTTCGCCGGTCTTCGGCGCACGGTCTTGCACCAAGTACGTCTTCGACGCCGCATCGTCCCTTCGCAGAAGATCCGTCTCTGGCGCCCACTCGGCCGCGGTCAGTTCCGGGACCGGGAAGCCATCTTTCGCCGTTCGAATGGCCGCTGCAAGATCTTCCGCGAGCTTTTTCCGCCCGAATTTCTCCGCGAGCTTCTGCCATCCATCTACCACGCCCGGCACGGTGATCGATTGCACGCCCTGCTCCGGCATTTCGCGCAATCCTTGTTTATGCAGGAACTCGATCGTAAGTCCCTTGGGCGCCCAGCCGCTGGCGTTCAATCCATAAAGCTTCTTGGCTTTCGCATCGTAGACAATCACGAACAGGTCGCCGCCAATGCCGTTCATCATCGGCGCGACCACGCCCATCATGGCGTTCGCGGCGATTGCGGCATCCACGGCATTCCCGCCGTGTTCCAAAATATGCGCGCCAGCTTGTGATGCCAATGGCGATTCCGTTGCCACTATGCCGTCGCGCGAGATCACCATGGACCGCGCTTGCCCACGATCCTGTGCCTCCACAAGTTGTCCCGTTATCGTCATCGCCGTGAAAAGATACAGCAAAAGCCGCCGCCAACGGTCAGTTCGCATGTTGCTTTGTGCTCCTTCGATGACCCATTCGAATCTTCGCCTGTTCTCAACTTTTTCCGTTCCTTCGGACTCTAACCTGCCTCACGGATGCTCGCAAGCCGCATGCTTCTTTCAGGTTTCGGCTTCTCTACGGCACGGGCAGAGGCAGTTGGCCGTCGTCGTCATTGGCATTTTCGCGTGAACACCCTAGAATGCAAGGAGCGTGGGTCGCGATTCTTCCAGCCTTGCGAACCGGTTCTCGTTTTCCACGCTTCAGGGACGGAATCTTTGCCAGAAGAACATGCTCAAGCACAGCGCCGGCTGCAAGCGGCGCCCAGCGACGCGCGAACAAACGCATTGATCGACGTGCTCCTCGCGGGCCGCAACGCTGACCCTTTTGCCCTGCTCGGTCCGCATCCAATGAACGGCACGTGGTCGGTTCGATTTTTCCTTCCTTGGGCGGCGGAAGCCGCTCACGGCTCCGGCCATTGAAGGCGTGGCGCTCGCCCCCGCGAAAGTTACCGATGCCGTCAAATTGCGCCCCGAAGGATTTTTTCGAAGCTACTTGGCCCTCCAGCCAGGCTACCGCTCCCGCTCCTGCCAGCTACAAAATTCAGGGCCGCACGCACTATGGCGAGGCTTTTGAAATCTTTGATCCCTACGCTTTTCCTTACCTGCTCACCGAATTCGACTTGTACCTCATGGGGGAAGGCCGTCACTACGATACTTACGAAAAGATGGGCGCTCATATCGTGACGCTCGAGGGTGTCCGTGGCGTTCATTTCGCGGTATGGGCTCCCAGCGCGAAACGCGTCAGCGTGGTTGGCGACTTCAATCGCTGGGACGGCCGTGTGCATCCCATGCGCGCCCGTGGGTCTTCCGGAATTTGGGAGATTTTCCTTCCCGAGGTTCAGGAAGGCGCAATCTACAAATACGAAATCATTGGCGCGCATGGCGCGATGCTCCCGCTCAAGTCCGATCCGTATGGTTTCCGCGCCGAGCTTCGGCCCAACACCGGCTCGGTGGTCGCACGCCTCGATACCTATCAATGGAAGGATGCGGACTGGATCGCTCACCGCGAAAAGACCAATTGGTTCGAGTCTCCCATCTCCATCTATGAAGTCCATCTCGGTTCGTGGCGCCGCGTGCCCGAGGAGCGCGACCGCTGGCTTACTTATCGCGAACTCGGCGACCAGTTGATTCCTTACGCCAAAGAATTGGGCTACACGCACATCGAACTGCTTCCCATCATGGAGCATCCTTTCGACGGCTCCTGGGGCTATCAAACGCTCGGCTATTACGCTGCCACCAGTCGCCACGGCTCTCCAGCCGACTTCATGGAATTCATCGATCGTTGCCATCAGGCCGGGCTTGGCGTGCTGCTGGACTGGACGCCGGCGCATTTTCCGCGCGACGAGCACGGGCTGGCGCAATTCGATGGCAATCATCTCTACGAACATGCGGACCCGCGACAGGGATCTCATCCTGATTGGGGCACGCTGGTTTATAACTACGGCCGCAACGAAGTGCAGAACTATCTCATTTCGAATGCGCTGTTTTGGCTGGACAAGTACCACATCGACGGTCTGCGCGTGGACGCGGTGGCATCCATGTTGTACCTCGATTATTCACGAAAGCCGGGGGAATGGGTTCCCAACCAATACGGTGGGCGTGAGAATCTTCCCGCGATTGCGTTCGTCAAGCGTATGAACGAAGTGGCTCACGGAAAATTTCCTGGGATCATCACGATTGCGGAGGAATCAACGTCGTGGCCAAGCGTCACGCGTCCACCGTACCTTGGCGGACTCGGCTTCAGCTTCAAATGGAACATGGGGTGGATGAACGACACCCTGAAATACTTCTCCGCTGATCCGATTCATCGCAAGTTCGAACACAACAAACTCACCTTTTCGCTGCTTTACGCTTTCAGCGAAAACTTCCTGCTGCCCTTTTCCCACGACGAAGTGGTTCACGGCAAGAATTCTCTGCTCCACAAAATGCCCGGCGACATGTGGCAGCAGTTCGCCAACCTCCGCCTGCTCTACGCGTATCAATACGCCCATCCGGGAAAGAAGCTGCTCTTCATGGGCCAGGAGATCGCCCAGCGCCGCGAATGGAGTGAAGCCCGCAGCCTCGATTGGCACTTACTGCAATGGGATTCCCATCGCGGCATTCAGCGGCTGCTCACCGATCTGAATCATCTTTACGCCACCGAGCCTGCACTCCATCAAGTGGATTTCGAATGGCAAGGTTTCGAATGGCTGGACGCCAACGACGCCGACGATAGCGTGCTTTCCTTTATTCGCCGGGGGAAAAAACCCGAAGACCTGGTTTTGGTGGTGGTTAACGCCACTCCGGTCGTGCGTGAAGGCTATCTCGTGGGCGCGCCCCAGTCCGGTTATTACAAGGAAATCTTCAACTCCGACGCTGGCTTCTACGGTGGGAGCAACGCCGGAAATCAAGGTGGCCAGGAGGCGGCACCCTCCCCGTGCCAGGGCCGCCCTCAGTCCCTTTGTCTTACGCTGCCCCCACTCGCCGCGGTCTTTTTCAAATGGATCCCTGCGTCCTGATTTTGGATGGACTCCATGCCGACCAGCGACCAAGTCCAAGTCCAAACAACCGCCCCTGAAACGCCAGCAGCCGCGAACTCTCGCCCGGTAAAGTTTCTGGCAAACTTCGCGGTTTTCAATTGGTCGAG
>Ga0207037_10339_pt1 | contig 13057 bp, 12 predicted proteins | sample Alteio_BWMinCont_75_FD_153268 | JGI IMG/M metagenome (GOLD analysis project Ga0207037, IMG submission 153268) | Enriched cells from forest soil in Barre Woods Harvard Forest LTER site, Petersham, Massachusetts, United States -... | ecosystem: Environmental > Terrestrial > Soil > Temperate forest >... | reverse complement strand
GCCTGCAATAAAAACATTGGCCGCAAGGAATATGATGAAACACCGAAACGCGATCCCCCGCTTTCCAGCCGCGCACGCCGTGACCAACGAGCGCAATTTCACCCGCCATTTCGTGGCCGTAAATCCTCGGCGGCGGCAGTAGGTCATATTCGACCTTTTTCAGATCGGTCGCGCAAACCCCGCAACTTTCAATGCGCACCAGAACCTCGCCCCTCTTGACTCGCGGAATCTCAACCTTCTCGACGCGCACGTTCCCTTTGCCTCGATAAACGGCGGCCCACATCGAAGTCGGAAATGGGAGACGGGTTTTCATGAACACGATTTATGTCGACGAATCGCAGGAAAGCGCATCCGCCTTCCCCTTGAGGAAATGAGACGAGGAAGATTTGGTCTCAATGATGATCACTCTCTCCTGCTGCACGCAATTCGGAATGACGGATTTTGCCACCTGCATCTGCCACCCAAACCGTTCCGACAATCACGCCTGCCGTCAACAGGATCATGAGCCAAGCCACGAAAGCGTCCATTTTTGGGTTCAGAACTCTTGCACCAAAACCTAGCAGTGCAAGCGCCGCAAGGACATAGCACGCCTTTGAGATTTTATCGGCGCGCTCGCCATGCTCGTGCAACCAATGCTGCCCACGCTTGTCAAGCTGCGTCCATAGAATCCCCCCCGAATGTTCGCCGGTTTCCATGACAGGGAATGCCATGCCCGCGCATAAAATGATCATCCACAAGGCCCCACCCACAACCGCGCGTTGTTTGAACAAGGTCGCTCCGAGAAGAAGCAGCCAGGCGACAAAAAGCCCCGTAATGGGAAAGTGATTCAGAAGCAAGTGCGCATGGACCTGAGTCAAATGGATGCCGAAGAGATTCATGATTTCATATTCAGGATTCCTTTCAAACTTGGAAGCGCAAAATAAATTTGAAATGGTGTCTCCACAGTTTGAACTTTGAACTTGGGCCGTTGAACCTTACCTTTGAATCCATGCGCATCCTGCTGGTCAGCACCACGGCGATCGGAGACACGATCATGGCGACCCCCTTCATCCGCGCCGTGCATCAATGTTATCCTCAAGCGCACATCACCGTTTTCGCGCATCATCGCCGGATGGCAGTTCTTGAACACAACCCCAACATCGACACGCTTCTTCCTTATTACGGCAAAGGCAAGAAACTCGTCCGCACTCTGCTCGACTTAAGACGAGGGAATTTTGACCTGGCCATCGTGATCCATGCGAACGACCCTGACATCGTGCCCCTCGTCCGCTGGACGGGCGCTCCGCAGCGTGTCGGCTGGGGCGAGAGCAAATCCTCCCATCTTTTAACCCACACCATTTACCGAACCAATCCACCCGAGCATTTTCTCCTCCACAAAAAACGCCTCGTCGAATCAATCGGCATTCCCGTCCACGACCTTCACACCGAAATCTTTCTCGAGCCAGCCGATTCCCGACGCTACAAATCGGAAATCAAACCTTGGATCCGAAGCATCCACGAGTGCAAAGGGTTCATTGTGATCCACGCCTTTGGAACAAACACGAAGAAATGGTGGCCACTCGACCACTTTTTCGTCACAGCCGACCATGTGCTCCATCGATATCACCTGGCCTCCGTGTTTATTGGGGACACAAACTCACTGAATATCGTGAAACTCCACCCCATGTTTAATCCTAACCGACATTTCGTGGCTGAAGGGTTCTCAATCCGCGAAAGCGCCGGCGCCATTCTCCATGCGGATCGCATGCTCACTACGGATTCAGGCCCCATGCACATGGCATTTGCCCTCCGCATACCAACCTTCTGCCTTTTTGGTCCAACGAACCCTGCCATCCACGGCCCGATTTTCGATCATGATCGCCACTTTGTATTGCGTCGCGAACCTCTTCCGGCCCTGACGACAGAAGAAGTGATCCGAGACTGGGACCACTGGATCTTTCGGGAATCAACTTAACGTGCCACTCTAACTGGTATGCGGCTCCAGATGATCCGCGAGGATTCCAGAGCTGCGACGAAGATAAAGGCTGAGAAGACGCGCGAGCTCGCGTAAAATAATAATTCCGATGGCAGCATGCTGTTCGCAAAGAAGATCGAAACTTTTGCGCTTGAGCATCAACAGAGTGACCTCGGTCTTCGTGCGAACCGTTGCGGAGCGTGGAAAGCTATCGGCCATCGCCATCTCTCCAAGCGTCCGGCCTTCATTCAATGTGGCAATCACCACGTTCTTACCGTGCGACGATTCCTTAAGAACCTCGAGGCTGCCGCTCGCAATGAAACCGAAATAATCGCCCTCATCTCCTTCGTGAAAGAGAATAACATCCTTGTCGAAGCTAAACCAATTGACGTAACTCGCTAAAACATTGATTTGCCGCGTGTCGAGCGTATTGAAGATCGGAATTTGAACCAAGTGACTCACAATCTCCTCACGCGTCATAAGCTCATCATGACAGCAACCTCTTTCCTAGAAAACAAAAAACACCATTCCTTCTCTCCCGAGGCGGTCGGAAACGATGCCTCCCCGCCTTCTATTTTTCTGGCATGCGACCCTGGGGCGGAATGTCCGATCCAACAACCCAGAAATCTTCGATGAGAAGCGCATCGATTCGATGCTCACGCAACGCCTGAACCGCCTCTTCGGGACGGCACACAATAGGCTCCTCATGCACGTTAAAAGAAGTGTTCACAACGGCAGGCAAACCTGTAAGGCTTTCGTAAGCTTTTAAAATTTCCCAATAGCGGGGGTGTTTGTGGCGGTGGACGGCCTGGGGTCGCGCCGTTCCGTCCACATGAACCACCGCTGGGATCTTCGATCTCCATGCTTCCTTCAGAGTAAATGTCACGGTCATGAATTCAGCGGCGTGTTCCCCCTTTTCGTAATGCTCGAAAATCTCGCCACAGCGCTCTGCCAGCACACTCGGCGCGAAGGGCATAAATTCGGACCGGTTGAGCCGCCGGTTCAGTTCGTCGTTAATATGCACGTTTGTAGCCGACGCTAGGATAGTGCGATTACCCAGGGCGCGCGGACCGAATTCCATGCGCCCCTGAAATAATCCGAGAACCTTGCCATCCGCAATCCATTGGGCCGCACGCAAGGCGCGATCTCGTTCGGGAATCCGCTGAAACGAAAATCCGCTGCCACTCAACGCTTTTTCGATTTCGTCATTGTTATAGGCGGGCCCAAAATAGACATCGGTTAATTTTTCACTTCGAATTTCGAGCTTCGAACTGCTTGCCGCAACCTGCGCGGCGGCTACCGCGAGTCCTGCGTCACTCATGGCTGGGAACACAAAAATCCGGTCGACATCCGGCAATTCCATCAGATGCTGGTTTAGCTTCACATTGCCAAAGACACCCCCCGAAACCGCCAGTTGACGGACACCTGTCTCGCGAAGCGCCCATTTTACATGGCCCACAATAGCTTCCTCCAGAATGCGTTGAGCGGAACCGGAAACGTCTTCGCGCGAATGGCCTTGCATCGATTTGCGAATCACCGCTTTGCGCGCTTCGCTGATATTCAGGCACCCGTGCCAGATTTGGTCGCTTACGAAATGAGTCTGATCGTCCGAAAGACGCAATGTTTTGCGAAATGGCGCGTCGAGCGAGGGATCCTTTCCCCATGCGGCAAGACCCGTAACCTTTCCTTCATGGCGCGGTGAAATGAAACCAAGCGCCTCCGTCACACTGCCATAAAACGATCCCGGCGATCCGCTCAAGTCCGTCACGCTCAACCTTCGCATCCGACCGTTTTCCCCAATGCTGGTCGTGTGGCTGAGAGGCACCAAGTTTTGAAGAAAAATGGATTCGAGTGTGTGTGCTTCGGTTTGGTCCTGCACGCAGCAGGCGCCGACGCAATCCACGGTTACCACCAATGCTTTGTCGAACCCGCTAAAATGAAACGCGGAATGGGCATGCGCGTAGTGATGATCCACAAAACGGATCTTCGCCTTCGCAAATCCATCCTCACGAAAACGCACCCAATTGAAGAGGTCGCAGAGAACTTCACCGCGCGCGCGAACTTCAGCAAGGAAGTTTGTGATCGTGACCGTCACCTCCTCTGGACGCCCCTTGATGCGCCGGCGCACGCGATGCCACCGCTCGTTCCACTCTTCAAACCAGCCTGGTTTGCGAAAATAGCAGGCGGGAAATTTGTTAAGCGCCACACACTGAAAATATCGATATCCTCACGATGAATGCCTGCGATCCGCAGACATTCATTTACCGAACGCCAGGGATAGCCCCACTGTCCTTTTTTGCGAGAAAGCCGCTCTTCGCTCACCGCCGAGACGATTTGACCGTCCTTCGCGAGCGCAGCGGAGGCGTCATACTCCATCGATAGGCCAAGAGTCCACATACTTGAGGGCGAATCTGGGGATCATTGGAGAGCCACGTTCCGTCGCGGCCACCCATGAATGAGGGTCACCGAGGGCGTTCCCTCCGAAATTAAAAAAGCGTGTAAACGAAGGGAGCAAGCCCCGTTCCTTGGGCAAAAATGAGAAGGAACGCGAAAAGAACGAGCACAATAATCATGGGAATAATCCACCATAACTTCTGAGCCCATAAAAAGGCCACAAGCTCGCCAAAAATTCCAAATCGATCCTGCACTTTTCGAATGAAAGACATCTCTTTTTTGTAACGGCTAACTTCCTAAGGATCAACGACAAAAACACAGGTGGAATGCTTCGAACCCCAACTTTAAACGAAAGATGGATGTGCGGTGCAGCACTTTCCGGCAGCAATCTGTCCATTGCTTTCCAGGACAATCTGCACTAAGTCTTAAAACATGATTTCACCCGAGACCCTGGCCATCTTATGCTGCCCGGAAACCAAGCAGGAACTCGTGCTTCTTGACGACGCGAAAGTCCGGCGCATCAACGAAGCCATCGCGGCCGGCAAGGTGCTTAACCGCGCGGGACTGCCTGTGACCGAACCCATTGAAGGCGGCCTGCTTTGCAAAGATGGGAGCTCCCTCTATCCCATCCGTGAAGAGATTCCCATCCTTCTTGTCGATGAGTCGCTTCAAATGTCCCAGTTCCCATGATGGGGTGACCGGGTTGTGATTGACGCGCCCCAGTTCAGCCATTAACGATTACGTTCGCATGAACGCAAAACCGCTTTCCGGAAAATTCGGCATCGTCTTTGGAGTCGCCAACAAGCGCAGCATCGCATGGGCTATCGCGCAAGCATGGCACGAAGCTGGTGCGAAGCTGGCCTTTACCTATCAGGGCGAACGCCTCAAGGAAAATGTCGAAGAACTTGTCAGCATGTTCGGCTCCGACACGCTTCTCATTCCATGCGATGTGACAAAGGATGAGGAACTCGACACTGTTTTTAAAAAAGTGGGCGAGGCATTTGGAAAACTCGACCTTCTTTTGCACAGCGTGGCTTTCGCACCCAAGGAGGCGCTCGAAGGCGAATTCGTGAACACAACACGCGAAGCGTTCCGCCTCTCGCACGATGTCAGCGCCTATTCGCTCGTGGCGATGGCGCGCCGGGCCGCGCCGCTGATGAAGGATGGAGGCAGCATGGTCGCCATGACCTATTATGGCTCAGTCAAGGTTGTCCCCCATTACAACGTCATGGGCGTGGCCAAGGCGTCACTCGAAGCCAGTGTCCGTTATCTCGCTTTCGATCTCGGTCCAAAGAAAATTCGCGTCAATGCGATTAGCGCAGGCCCTGTGAACACGCTCGCTGCGCGCGGCATCTCAGGCTTCACGCAAATGCTGAAACATTACGAGACAAACTCCCCTCTCCGCCGCAATGTCGAAACATCCGAGCTCGGCGCCACCGGTGTTTTTCTCGCCGGCGACGGCGCCACTGCCATCACGGGCCAGGTGCTCTATGTGGACTGTGGATACGAAATCATGGGCATGAGCATTGGCTGAGGATCGCCTCGCATCCGCTCAAACCATGAAGCTTTCCCTCGCAGGCTGGTCGCTGAACGAACGATTCATGCAAAAACGCAACGCCCTGCGCCTGCTCGATTTTCCGAAAGTCGCACGAAGCCGTTTTGGCATCGACGCCATCGAGCCCAATAATATTTTCTTCGAAAGCACCACTCTCAAATATCTTCGTGAATTAAAAAAATGTGCCAGGAATGAGGGCGTTTCCATTCTCAATATCGCAGTGGATGAGCCGTTCGACATGTGCCAGGGCGGATGGCTTGGCCGCCGCGCCGTGAATGGCTATGCTTGGTGGATCCCCATCGCTGCCGAACTCGGCTGCACGGCCATTCGCGCCAACTCGGGCGGGGGCGACGCACGCTCTTATTCCTCTGCTCAGTTTCAGGCGTGCGCCGACAATTTCGCGAATCTCGCGGACCGAGCGCGGCCTTTGGGAATTCGGATTGTCATGGAAAATCATTGGGGACTTTCAGGCGATCCCGATCGCATGCTCAAGGTCCGAAAAATGAGCAGCAACGCGTTCGATTTTCTCGTTGATTTTGGAAACTGGCCGAAAACGCTGGATCGGTATGCTGCGCTCGAAAAAATCATGCCTTACGCTCATGCCGTGCACGCTAAAATTTACCAGATTGACGCAAATGGGCGCCATCCTTCATTCAACTTGGGACGCTGTGTGCAGATCGCCAAATCAGCAGGATACGACGGTTTTCTTGGAATCGAGTACGAAGGAGGAGGCAATCAGGACGAAGGCGTGAGGCGCGCCATGCGCGAGTTAAAAAAATTCATTTAAGAGCCCGGTTCTTTCCACCATGCACATTAAAACCAGAATAGCGGTTCTGATCATCGCCCTGTTTCTCGTCATTTATCCGGGAAGCTATTGGCATTTCCGAAATTCTCACGTGCAGATTTGGGATCACGACAAGAAACCGTATGTGATCTTTCCAGCAAAACATCCTCTCATTTACCGCATCTATCGACCTCTCACCTATGTGGATGGGTTCATCACGGGGATGCACTTTCACCTGGGTCCCCATCGAAAAATGACAGCATCGTAAGCCCCCCAAGACAATTTGGGTGCCTCCGTCATTTGAAGCTTCTGCGAAGCTTTTCGGGGACGACCATTCGGCCTTCTTAAGCTTTGCCCCAAGTCATCAGCCGCAATTCATGCTTTTGAGTCAGACTGCCATGCGAGGGCATCACGCGAACATTGAATCCGTACGCCCCGCTCTCACAGGCTTCGAGCTGTCCCGAATACCAATAGGTGCCGTCGGCTTCCTTCTTCTGCATCTGAAGCGGGACGATTTGTGGATGGGTGAGATTTCCATCGTGCACCTCGCCGCAATAGGCCTCCACTGTGATATTTTCAGTTCCGATATTTCCGAGAAGAACCTTCGCTCGGATGCCGATTTTTTCTCCAACGAGGATTTCGTAAGGTTTTTGGTGGTCGCAGGCGATCTGCGCCACTGAAACCTGTCCCCACGCATCCCGCATCTTGACTTTCCAAAGAGCAATTTCCTTCGCATCCGCAAAATTGTTCGCAGCGAGCTTCGCTCCTCGATGCGCTGCAGGGGCATAATAATTTTCCGTGTATTCTTGCACCATTCGGGACGTGTTGAACACCGGTGAAACGGAACGAATGGATTCCCGCATCAAATTGATCCATGCCAGGGGGAGCCGGCCATCGGGTTTGGCGTAATAGAGTGGAATCACCTGCTTGTCCAAAATGGTGTAAATCGATTTCGAATCCACTTCATCCTGCAATTCAGGCGGCCCATCCTTCAAATCTTCACCAATGGCCCACCCGTTCTTTTTATTGTACCCTTCGCACCACCAGCCATCGAGCACGCTCATATTAATGCCGCCATTCGGGGGCACTTTCTGTCCGCTCGTGCCGCTCGCTTCGAGAGGACGAAGAGGATTATTGAGCCACACATCAACGCCCTGCACAAGATGTCGCGCGACATTGGTGTCATAATCTTCAACAAAGACGATCTTGCCGTAAAAATCCGGCTCGTTAATGAGCTTGTAAAGCTGTTGGATCAGACGCTTGCCGGCTTCATCCCGAGGATGGGATTTACCTGCAATGATGAACTGAACTGGACGATCCGTTTTGCTGAGAATGGCCCGGAAACGCTCCATGTCCTTGAAAATCAAAAGCGCGCGCTTGTAAGTGGCAAACCGGCGAGCAAATCCAATGGTCAACACTTCGGGATCGAGTAATAATCCGGCTGACCGCAAGCGATCGGAGGACTCGCCCAAGCGTTCGCGATGTTGCCGGACCCGTTTGCGCACAAACTCGATCAAACGGCGTTTGAGAAGGATGTGTGTGGCCCATAATTCATCGTCGGGTATATCACTGACACGCCGCCAGAGATCCGGATCGCTGATTTGATCCTGCCATCCCACGCCAAAATATTTTTCGTAGAGAGCCTTCATCTCCGGCGCAAGCCATGTATGAAGATGAATGCCGTTCGTCACGCTGCCGATGGGAACTTCCTGTTGAGGAGTCATGGGCCATACGCCTGTCCACATGCTCCGCGAAACGCCACCATGACACGCGCTCACACCATTGGCGCGCCGAGACATGCGCAAGGCAAGGATCGTCATGACAAACGGATCGCTGGGCTGATAATTCCAGGGACGCCCGAATTTCAGGAATTCCTCGATGTTGATTTTGAGCTCCTTGATGTAATTGTCAAAATAACGGCGCACGAGATCGGGATGAAAAGCGTCGTTTCCAGCAGGAACAGGCGTGTGCGTGGTGAAAATATTCGACGCGGTCGCAACCTGCAGAGCAGGATAAAATTCGATATTATGATCGAGCATGATCTGGCGGATGCGTTCGATCGCAAGAAACGCGGCGTGGCCTTCATTCATGTGATAAACCGAAGGCTTGATGCCCATCGCCTTCAGGGCGCGCGCGCCACCAATGCCCAGGACGATTTCCTGACGGATGCGCATTTCGATATCGCCGCCATAAAGTTCCGCAGTGATCAGCCGGTCTTCCTCACGATTCTCAATAAGGTCGGTATCCAGAAAATAAATGGGGATGCGGCCCACTTTGATCTCCCAGATTTTCGCCGTCACGGGACGGCCAAGAATGTCCACTTGCACTTTGACAATCGATCCATCCGCATGCCGCGCCTCATGAATGGGAAGCTCATTGAAATCGATGTTCATCTCGGCAGCCTCCTGCCAGCCATCTTTATCAAGCCGTTGCTGAAAATAACCATGGCGGTAAAGCAAGCCGACAGCGACAAAGGGCAGACCGAGGTCACTGGCTGCCTTGCAATGATCGCCTGCGAGAATGCCGAGACCTCCCGAATATTCGGGCACCGATTCATGCAAACCGAATTCTGCAGAGAAATAAGCCACCGGCCCGGTTATCTCGAGAGACGACTGTTTGGAAAACCAAGTATCCTTGGCAGAAAGATAGGTCTTATAGCGTTGCGATACAGTATGGAGTCGACGCATGAACGTATCGTCCTCAATCACTTCGCGCAGGCGCGCCTGCCGCACCTTCTGAAGGAGCTTCACGGGGTTGTGATAGCATTTTTCCCAAAGCTCCGGATCCAATATTTCAAATAATTCAATCGCATCATAATTCCAGCTGAACCACACATTGAACGCGATCTCCCGCAACGGTTCGAGCACGGGTGGAAGTTGCGGAATCACAGAGAATCGGAAATAATTTTGCATGACGGCCCATCTTTCCGACTACCCCCACCACCGCGCAAGTCAAATCTGAGTGCATGCGCAGGATGTCACCTGTTTTCAAAAAACTGCGATGACAAAGGAAATTTTTGAGTCTTGGAAACATCCAGAGAACGCGCTTTGATGTCCGGATGCCCTCCACGATTCCGGTCCGTCTGGGACCGCGTTCCTATGACATGGTCATCGAACCGAACGCCTTCCCCGCAAAATTGTCGCGCCATTCACTGGTCCGCGCATCGAGCCGCATCTTGGTGGTCGCCGACGCGCGTCTCACCTCCGCCGCAAAACGTTTTGAAAAAACAATGGGCAAACGTGTTGCGGGCCTTATTTTACTCCGGGGAGGCGAACGCACCAAAAATCTTTCCTCTCTTCCCAAGCTCTATTCGGCAGCAGCGCGGGCACGACTCGATCGCAAATCGCTTGTCGTTGCCATCGGAGGCGGTGTGATTGGAGACTGCGCGGGCTTTTTCGCTGCCACGTATCTTCGGGGCATCCGCATCGTTCACGTTCCCACGACGCTCATCTCGCAAGTGGACAGCGCAATTGGCGGTAAAACCGGGGTCAATCTGCCGGAAGGCAAGAATCTCGTCGGTTCGTTTCATCAACCGTCGCTCGTGCTCGTGGATCCGAATTTCCTGAAGACCCTGCCCGACCGTGAATTTCGCTCAGGTCTCGCAGAAGTGATCAAATACGGCATCATTGCCGATGCGACACTTTTCAATCGTCTGGAAAAACGGATGCCGCGCATCCTGAAGCGTGATCCTGCAGAATTGGCCTGGATCATTGAGCGTTCTTGTCGCATCAAGGCAAACGTCGTCTCACACGATGAACGTGAAGTCACGGGCTTGCGCGCCACTCTGAACTTCGGCCATACGCTCGGCCACGCGATCGAAGCTGCGGCGCGCTATCGCTCCCTCCACGGGGAGGCAATTGCTCTGGGTATGATCGCCGCCACAACCCTTTCTTGCAAACTTGAGGGTCTTCCAGCCGCCTCTGCTCGACGAATCGCAAGCGTGATCCTCGCCGCGGGGCTTCCCACACGACTTCCTTCGAATGTTAATCTCCGAAACGTCCTCGAAGCCATGAAGGTTGACAAAAAAACGGAAGGGGGGAAAATCCGATTCGTCCTTGCAAAGAAAATCGGGAAAGTGAAAACAGGAATCATCGTTTCCGAACTTCAGATCGGCCAGGCGCTCTGCTCCCTCCGATAGTTCGCCTTAATAGGACGGCGTTTTTGCTTTTCGGGGACTTCCTTGGAGAAGGACCCAATAACCGATCGACACAAGGATTAAAATGGCTGCGATGGAAAGGCGATAGGCCTTTCGTTCTCCAACAACGGGCTGGAATTGCGTGAACACAACACCCCATACGAGTGGACCCAGGATCGCGGCACCTTTGCTCACCAACCCATAAATCGCAAACATCTGCCCCCGTTCCTCGGGGTGACAGAGATCCAGCAGATAGGCGCGGCTCACAGTCCAGATCCCGCCATAACCGAGTCCGAAAAGCGGGCCCGTAAACCAAAAAAGTTTTCGCTGCACACTGAACATGGCCATGATCAATACTCCCATCCACAAAATCAGCACGGCAAGCAATGTTTTGTAGTGACTTGTCTTGTCGGCGATATGTCCGAATAAAAAGGCGCCTAGGATGCCGAAGGCCGCAGAGACGCTCAGAAAAAGATTCATTTCGCTCATCGGAAATGGAAGCACCTCATGTCCTTTCCACTTGAGTGGATTGACATCGTCCAAACCAACCACCGCCTTGCAATAGAGACTCATGTTCAACGTCACCGTATGCACAGCGTCCAACGCCAGGAGGCATCCAATAAAAAAAAAGAGCATCTCCTTGTGCCGCGCGATGCGTCGCAGGGTGGTGATGAATGAACCTACGCTGTTTTGGAGACTTTGTGCCAAATTTAAACGCACAAAACTTCTCTTCTCCTGGACAAAAAGAAACAACGGCAATGTGAAAAGAAGCACCAAAGCCGCCGTGATTGAAAAAACTTCGGAGTAAAAATGATATTTGGGATCGACGACTTGTTCTGAAACCAGAAGCCCGAGAATGGATCCGACATACCCCAGACCGATTCCAAGGCCTGAAATGCGAGCCCTGTGGCGATCATCCGAAACATCTCCAAGCATGGCACTGTAAAAGACAAACGCACTTTGGTAGCCAATGTTGGCGATCAGAAAAAGGATCAACGCTGCTGTCAATGCCGACACCGAACTCATCAGGGCGCAGGCGCCGATGCAGAACATGGTGAACGTGAATACAAAGATTCGCCGCCGGCCGAGTTCGTCGGAAATCGGGCTTAAAAACACCTGAAGCAAAGCTGAAACAAGCATGGAAACGCTCATTGTCGCGTTCAACGAAAAAACAGAGCCGTGCATCTGTTCGACAATCCATGGCGCGAAATAGCGGCTGATCACAACCATCGAAAAGATGGTTGTTCCGATGTCGAACGTCGCCCAGGCGATCACACGGGCATTCAACCATCCCTTGTTTCTTGGCTCGTGCCAGTTCATGAGATTTTTTTCAAGCGAGCTGCTAAGCCAAACGAAAAGCACCTCGAACAACAAGATTAAAAAGTCTTGCTTGTTTTTCGGACATAAAACTTCAATTTGTGGTCTCCGGGTTTCTCATGTTGCCGATTGCAGACCGCTCATCCCCATGGCGCCACGTCGCAAAGACGTGCTTGTTGCTCATCGCAACGTTCCTCCTGATTTCCTGCGAAAAGGATGCTTCCCGCGCCGATTTTGTTTTTCTCAATGGAGCGGAACCCGAATCCCTCGACCCCGCCGTCATCACCGGACAGCTTGAAGGACGTCTGGTCCTGGCTCTCTTCGAAGGACTCACCTCCCGCAACCCAACCGCTCAAGTGATCCCTGGTGTGGCGGAACGCTGGGAAATTTCGCCGGACGGAAAACATTACCTTTTCCATCTCCGTCCAGACGCCCGATGGAGCAATGGAGATCCGGTCACCGCTCAGGATTTTGTGGAATCGTGGAAACGCACTTTATTGCCCGAAACCGCTGGTGAATATGCCTACCAACTTTACTCCATCGAAAACGCGGAAGCTTTTAATTCAGGCAAGCTCACGGATTTCAACCAGGTGGGTATTCACGCCCTCGATGAGCGGAGTCTCGAAGTGCAGCTCTCTCATCCAACGCCTTTTTTTCTGGATCTTTGCGCATTTCCAACCCTGATGCCGGTGCATATGAAAACCGTGCGCCAATATGGAGACGATTGGATTAAGCCTGGGCGCATCGTCAGCAATGGGGCCTATACTCTCGACCAATGGCGCATCAACCAGCGCGTGCGGCTCCGGGCGAACCCCTTCTACTGGGATCGCTCCAACGTGGGAACCGCTTGCATTGACGCCCTTCCCACAGACAACGCAAACACAGCCTTCAACCTTTATTCATCGGGAGCCGCGGATC
>Ga0207037_10338_pt1 | contig 13132 bp, 12 predicted proteins | sample Alteio_BWMinCont_75_FD_153268 | JGI IMG/M metagenome (GOLD analysis project Ga0207037, IMG submission 153268) | Enriched cells from forest soil in Barre Woods Harvard Forest LTER site, Petersham, Massachusetts, United States -... | ecosystem: Environmental > Terrestrial > Soil > Temperate forest >... | reverse complement strand
GCAAGGCATGGAAGGATAGCAGAGCCGCGAGATGCACGAGGGTAGAGAGCTTGGACACGGAGGCGGGGAAACGGCTTGACGGTGGTGAGGGAGCGTCGTACGGTCATTTCAAGAGTGGCCTGAAGGTGAGAAACGCGATGAATACAGGTTTGCGGCGCTGCCTTGGGACGGGAGTGTTGGCGCTGGGGTTGACGACGGCCACATTGGCGCGAGCGCAGCAGCCGGCTCCTACGCCACCCGCCCCCGCGAACACAGAAAAGACGAAGAGCGATTCGTCTTCTTCGTCATCGTCACAGAATTCAGGACAGGGATCTGCGCAGGGGCAAGCGCAGGATCCGCCGAAAGACGATTCAGTTGCCGGGGCTGCAAAGAAAGTTAAAACGAAGAAGGGGAAGACGGAGCCGGGGAAGGTCTATTCGGAAGATGATTTGGACCGGCTGCCGGAGGGCGGCGTTTCTGTGATTGGGCAGAAGCCGAAGCCGGTGGATGATGCCGGGAAACTGAAAGGCGCGGACAGCAAGACGGATGCCGGCAAGGGCGACAAAGCGGATGCGACGGAAGTGAAAGACGAATTCTACTGGCGAAAGAGGGCGCGGAAGATTTTGGATCAGCTGGAAGCGGTGGATCTGTTAGTCGAGCAGGCTCGGGACGCGGCAAAGAGGCCACAACCTTCGAAGAAGGATTCCGAGAAGGACGATCCCAATGCCGCGGCAATTGAAACGAACGATCCGAAGTCGGTATTGCAGCAATTGGAGAAGCAGAAGGCGGACCTGGAGAAGCAATTGGACGCTTTGCAGGATGAAGGGCGGAGAGCCGGGGCACCAGCGGAATGGTTCCGGTGAGGGTGAAGCAGAGATAGGATGGACGGTAATTTAGTTTTATCGATTTAGGAGGTTTGCAAAAGCGGGCGTCTCCATTGCAGAAGCTCCGGCCTCCCTTCGTTCTTGGGGGATGTAGAAGGCGGCCGCTCATTTCCCCAAAAGTCTGGCATAGAAAAACCAAGCGACAGGCAAAAGACACCAAGACCAAAACTGGACATTGGGCCAGTAGTTTTTGCATGAGACGAGGAGTAGTCTGACGGCGATCGTTAGGTCGAATCCCGCTGCTGGGAGAGCCAAGGTGTTCTGCGACCGCTGTGGACTGAATTTCCTGCCGAAGCAATCCGTGTGTACGCGCTGCAAGAATGTGCCTACGCGCTACTGGTTTCAATTGATGAGCATGGTGACGCTGCTGCTGGCGCTGGTGTGCAACGCGGTGGTGGGGCTGACTTTGCTGCCGCGGCTGGCGATGGCGCCGCACGCACGGTTTGTGTTTCGCGCCTGGTGGTGGTTCGACCGGCAAGCAGCTTCGTACGGCTGGGTGCTGCTGGCGATTGCGCTGCTGGCGTGGGACTACCTGGTGTGGAAAGAAGCCCGTCCGAAAGTGAAAGGGTGGTTCACGCGGAAGCTGTTGACTTTTTCGCTGGCAGCAGGCGTAGCACCGATTCTGCCGTGGTGGATTCCGGCGGGACAGCCACCGGGGCAATTTCTCTCGATGATCGGGAAGTATCCCGGCATTCCGGAGTTGCTGGCGTGGGCGGTGGTGTTGGTGGTGACGGTGCTGCTGTGCATCGACGCGGAGTCGCGGGATTATTTGCTGGGGCACGGGAGAACGTTGAGCGTAGTGTGCACGGGGCTGCTGGTGGTGGTGTTGGCGATGACGGTGGTGGGCTGGTCGGTGGCGTACTGAACTAGAGTTGCGGCAAGTTCTGTAGAATCCATTTCACAAAAATAGAACAGGGGCACGGCGTCCTTTTTTGTCAGGACGAGCGGCGTGCCCCTGCTTGGATCATGCGCTGCGAACGATGTTCGTTAGCGGCCAGCTAACCGTTACCGAGATAGGTGACGTGGACGTAGGTGCCGAGCCGCGGATTGTAGGCCAGGTACCAGCCATCGTGGTCGGGGTCTTCGTAAATGACGACCTGATCGGTGCCCCAAACCCAGTCATTGCAATAGTCGTAGTCGAATGCAGCGACGCTGAAGTAGAAGCCGCCGAACCAGAAGCGATCGCGCCCTCCGCCTTCAATACGGAATACGTGGCCTCGGCCGAAGCCGCCGGTGAAGCGTCCATGCTCGAAAGGATGATCGAGATGGAAGCGAGCATCGTTACGACCGGTGTCATGGCCGACCCATTTATCATTCGTGTGAACGTGGGGCGCTTCGGGATGACCAGTCTTGTCGCTAAATTTGCGGTTTTCCTGCGCCGGCGGATGCTGCGATGGCCGGGCCGGAGCAGGGCCGTGAGCGGGAATGTGGCCGCCGCCGACACCGCGAACAGGATGCTGGCCGCCTCTTTCTTGAGCGAAAGAGGGAACAGAACAGATCAAAAACAGTGCGACAACTCCTAGAAGTGATTTCATACAAGCCTCCAAAAATACATTTGTGGTTCTGTAACGCTGGAGCCAATGTTTTGCTGCCCCATGCTAACCGGGCTTGTGTTGCCTACACAAAATAAAACCCGGAAGCGAACCCAAAGTTGCTTTATTGAGAATTGGCCGGTGAAGATTCGCAGCTGGTGATTAGACGTTTGCATGAGGTGCCGCGGTTTCAAGTTATAAATTTTTTGCGGTGCGGAAGGCGCGGACCACGGCGGCGACGTCGCGCTGCTCGACGTCGACTTGAGCGTTGAGGCGGCGCATGTCGGCGGCGGTGAGTTTGCCAGCAAGATCGGCAAGTGCGGCCCGGAGCTGTGGAAATTTGGCGAGAGTGGATTGGCGGATGATGGGGACGGCGTCGTAGGGTGGGAAATAGTGCAGATCATCTTCGAGTGCGACCAGGTGGAGGGATTCGATGAGTCCATCGGTGGAGTTGCCGGCGACGATGTCGACTTGATGATCGACGAGCGCACGGTAGATGAGCCCAAGATCCATGACGCGGGGCTGAGCTGCGAAGTGGAGATTGTAGCGGGTGGTCCAACCGGGGAAGCCGTCGGGACGTTCGAGAAATTCGTAGCCGACGCCGGCGCGCCACTTTGCGGCCAGCGGGACAACGTCAGAAATGTTGCGGAGGTTGAAGTGCTGAGCGTCGTCGCCGCGAACGACCATAGCAAAGGTGTTTTCGAAACCCAGGGGCTCGGCGACTTCCAGATGAAAGCGTTCGGAGTAGAGGTGCTTGACGCGATTGTAGATGGCAGCGGAATCGCCTTGCGGCGATTCATTCAGGACGGCGGTGAGGGCGGTGCCAGTGTACTCCACGTAGAGATCGAGGCCGCCAGAGAGGATGGCTTTGTGGACGAGGAGCGTGCCGCCGAGATTTGTTTTGCGGATGACATGGATGCCGGTGCGCGCTTCGATGTGTTGGGCGAGGAGTTCAGCAAGGACGACTTGCTCGGTGAAAAACTTGGAGCCGATGGTAATGGTGGGCGAACTTTGATTCCGGCAAGAAGAAAGAATGAGAGTTGAGAAACAGAGGAGAGAGAGAAGGGAGCGGGGCATGTCAGCGGGAGTTTCTCATGTCAGACAGGAAAAAGAGAAATTGGCGCGCATGAGCACAGTGGGGTGATCCTGAAAATCGAACCCGCGAGTGTCTGCCACCATCATTCGTAGCGCAGCGACACGATGGGATCGACGCGAGAGGCACGCCTGGCCGGAATGTAGGTCGCGAGCAGCGCGATGGCGCTGAGCAACACAGCGGCGGAAATCAGGACGACGGGGTCCCAGGCTTTTACGCCGTAGAGCAGACTGGACATCGAGCGGGTCAGCGCGAGGGAACCGGCGGCGCCGATGATCACGCCAATGAGCGCAAAGATCATGCCCTGCACGACGATCATCTTGCGGACATTTTCGGAACTTGCGCCAAGCGCCATGCGAATACCGATTTCCTGGGTTCGCTGCTGGACGGAATAGGCCATCAAGCCATATATGCCGATGGCCGCTAGGAGCAGTGCGATGGCCGCAAAGATGGTCAGGAGCGTCATGTTGAAATTTGCGCGCGCGGTGGACTCCACGACGATCTGGTCCATGGAGCGAATGTGGGCGACCGGAAGCCCGCCGCTCGCGGCCAGAAGTTCCTTCTGAAGGGCGGTGCTCAAAGCGAAGGGCTGCGCTGCCGTGCGAACGAACCACGAAAGTGGAACTACGCGATTCTGCAAGGCGGTCATGCCGTCGGTGATCTGAGAAACGGGCACATACATGGCCGGCTGGTCCGGCTCATCCAATCCTGTCTCTCGAACGGTCCCGACAATGCCCACAATCTGGCGCGAGGGTTCTTCGAATTCGGGGCCGATTCCTTTGCCTATGGTGATGACTTGTCCGACGGGGTCTTCCTTCGATCAGTACTTTTTGGCCATCGCTTCATTGATCAGAACCACGTGAGTGGAATTGGAGGTGTCAGCTTCGGTAAAAACTCTTCCACGAATCAACGGAATGCGAAGCACTTTAAAATAATCCGGCGAGACATCGCGCCATTGCTCATCGCCGTTATAGGGACCATCCGTGGGCACACGCCCAGCGATGATGAACGGCAGATCAAAGCCGCCTTGGAGCGGAGTACAGCAACTGGCAGCGACAGCTTCCGCGCCAGGTAAAGCGGCGACGCGTCGTTCGGCTTCACGGATAACTTGATCGGCGCCCGCGGATTTTTCAAAGCGCGCTCCGTTGAGCGACATCTGCATGGTGATAACGTTGTGCGTGTCAAAGCCGGGATCGACGGTTCGCAACGAGCTGAACGTGCGGATCAAAAGACTCGCCCCGACGAGAAGAACCAGCGCGAGAGCCATTTCCGTAATCACGAGTATGGAGCGAGTTTTGTTGTGACGAAGGCCAGTTCCTGAGCGCGAGCCACTCTCTTTCAGGGTGGAATTCAGGTCGGTTCGCGCAGCGCTGAATGCCGGGATGAGGCCGAACAGAATTCCGGTGAGCAGCGAGACGCCCAGGGTGAAAAGGGCGACACGCCAATCGAGACCGATAGCGGAGCCGTGTTCACCGATGCGCGGGATGTCTCCCGGATTGATGCTGACAAGCGCACGAACCCCCACATAGCCGAGAGCCAGCCCCAAAATTCCTCCAGCGAGCGAGAGCATCAGGCTCTCGGTGAGAAGCTGCGCGACGATGCGTGAGCGATCCGCTCCCATCGCGGCACGGAGAGCAATTTCGCGCTTGCGGATAGTAGCCCTGGCAAGCAAAAGATTTGCAACGTTGGCGCAAGCAATCAAGAGGACCAGCCCGACCGCACCCAGCAGAACCAGCAGCGCCTGCCGCACGTCACCAACCACCATGTCCCGCAGAGGCTCGGCGGAAGCGCTTTCTTTGGGGTCCAATTTGTCGGGGAACTTGCGCCGATATTCCTCGGCAGCCATTTTCATTGCGCTTCTGGCCTGCTCAAGAGTGACGCCGGCCTTCAAACGCGCCACAGCTTGCAAATAGTGGGCTTGATCAATGCTGTTTGGATCGGCTCGCAATGGCAGCCAGATATCTGCAACGGGGTCGGTCTTGAATTGCGGGCCGAGGACTCCGACTACCGTAAACGGCTCATCTCCCAGCAAAATCGTTTTGCCAATCATGCCGGGATCGCCGCCATAGCGGCTACGCCACAAGCCGTTACTAATGACCGCAACTTTCGGCCCACCGGGGCGATCTTCTTCCGCAGTGTAGGTGCGGCCGAGAGCCACGGGAGCTCCGAACACGCTGAAATAATCAGACGAAGCATGAATGCCTTTAATCTGTTCCGGGCGGTCGCCACCAGTGAGGTTAATACCGGGACCTTCAAAATCGAAGGCAGCAGAGTATTGAAAAACCTCCGAGTGCTGATGCCAGACGTTGAACTTCGGGATGGAAGCACCGCCACCATTTCCATTAGGGAAATGACGCAGCAGCATTACCAGGCGGTCTGGTTCGGGATAAGAGAGCGGCTGCAAGAGCACGGTATTTATGACCGTGAATATTGCGGTGTTCGCGCCGATTCCCAGAGCGAGCGCCATGATGGCGGTGGCCATGAAGCCGGGACTGCGGCGGAGAGTGCGGGCCGCGTAGCGGATGTCTTGCCACAGATTCTCGAAGAAGCTTGGACCTGCCATATAGCTACACCCCTTCCAAACGGGTTGTTGAGGAAATACGCAAACGGAAACTCGATTGTTCCATTGATTTGCCGGGCCACAGAGATAGTCCGCGACACAAAGATACGTGATCGTAAGCCGCGCAGTGAATTCGATTCCAATAGAGCTTCATAGTTTGCCTCGCTCTAAAGGACACGTAGGCGGCGTTCCAATCGGGCGAGGAGAAAGTCTGCCATAAGGGCAAGGAGGGCGGCAGGAATGGCCCCAGCGAGAATCAGCGAGTCGTTGACCAGAGCGACCCCGCGGAAAATGAAAGTGCCCAGGCCGCCCGCACCAATGGCCGCGGCGATGGTGGCGACGCCAATAGTGATCACTGTGGCGGTGCGAATGCCCGCGAGGATGAAAGAGAGCGCGAGAGGAAACCGGACGCGCAAGAGGATTTGCGCTGGCGTCATGCCCATGGCTTCGGCGGCTTCGAGAACGGCGGGATCGATGCTCGTAAGGCCAACAAAAGTATTTCGCAAGATAGGGAGAAGTGCATATAGAACGAGCGCGGCGACGGCGGTACGCTTGCCGATGCCGCCGATGAACGGCATTGGAATGAGAAAACCGAAGAGGGCCAAACTGGGAATGGTTTGGAAAATGCTGGCGATGCCGAGGGCGATGGTGCGGAGCGTGGGGCGCTGTGTGATGAACATGCCGAGAGGAACGCCGATGGCGATGGCGATGGTCATGGCGATCAGGACGAGTGTGAGGTGCTCCAGCGTGGCGCTGAAGATTTCAGCAGAATGATCGGCGAAAAAAGAACCGGGGTTCACGCTTGCGCTCCAGGCCCTGAATCGATTGCAGGGGCACCAGGTTCGACGAGCAGGGATGCGGCGAAGGCTTGCACCTCGGGATGATCGATTTCGAGGAATTCGCGCGGCGGAGCAGATGCCACGATGCGGCCGTTTTGCAGCAAAAGGATGTGCGAAGCAAGGAGCAGAGCTTCTCGAAGATCGTGGGTGACGAAGACGATGGTTTTGCCGAGTCGGTGCGCGAGGGCGCGGAATTCGCGTTGAAGTTCGGCGCGCGTGACCGGGTCGAGAGCGCCGAAAGGCTCATCCATTAAAAGGATAGGAGGATCGGCGGCGAGAGCGCGAGCGACGCCGACACGTTGGCGCTGGCCTCCGGAAAGTTCGCGCGGACGTCGCGGGGAGAATTCCGATGGCTCAAGGCCAACGAGGCGGAGCATTTCCTGAACACGAGAAGCGATGCGCGCAGGCTCCCACTTTTCGAGTCCGGGAACGAGACCAATATTTTCGGCGACAGTGAAATGGGGAAACAGGCCGGCGTCTTGAATAACGTAGCCGATGTGGCGGCGAAGACGGATAGGATCCCACTCGGTGGTGGCGCGGCCTTCGACGAGCACTTGTCCGTTGGACGGCACCAACATGCGATTGATGAGGCGCAGGAGCGTAGTTTTGCCGGAGCCGCTGCGACCCAGCAAAACCAGCGTCTGCGCTGTGGGAACGAAGAGCGAAATATCAGAGACGAGTTCACGGACGGGCGAAATCGGCGCTCCGGCAGCGGTGCGCTGGACCCGGTACGTCACTCCGCGAAACTCGATGGCAGCATCCGAAGAGGGTAGGGGTTTCGTATTCATTTCGATTGACAGCGGGCTATCGGAGCGCGACCATCATACTGGAAACCCTCTCCCAAAAACGCTGAAATATGGCGTATCCTTCGCCCGGTCTTTGCATCGAACAGAAGGGAAAAATGTCATGGGAGCAGTCGCCAGCGCGGTTAGAATCCGGCATGATCTCCAAACGCGACTTCTCCAGGCACGAGGCCGCTCGGATGAATTGTTTGGCATCGTGCGTCAAGAAGCGATCTACGAGCGTCCCGTCCCCGAACGCCACCGCCTGATTTTCTACCTGGGACACCTTGAAGCCTTCGATTGGAATTTGCTTGCGGAGCGCGCTTTCGGCTTGCGTCCGTTTCAGCGCACCTTCGATCAATTATTTGCATTCGGCATTGACCCCGTTGGCGGAGGCCTGCCAACCGATCAGCCAATGGACTGGCCAGAGCGCGGCGAAATCGAGCGTTACAACCGGCGGCTGCGCGATGAATTGGATCGCGCGATCGAGACGGCCCTGGCACATCCGGCGGAGGGCCATCCGTATCTGACCACCATGCTGGAAGTTGCCATCGAGCACCGTCTGATGCATGCCGAAACGCTGGCCTACTTGCTGCATCGTATGCCCAGCGAGAGAAAAATTTCCGGGCCGGTTGAAGCGCGCTGGAAAACACATCGCAGCAAATCGCAAATGGTGGAGATACCGGAAGGGCAAGCCACGCTGGGGCTGCACCGCGAGAACGGAGACGAGTTCGGCTGGGACAACGAACTCGCGGAGCACACTGTGGATGTCGGCGGGTTCGCTATCGATACCTGTAACGTGACGAATCATGATTTCCTGCGATTTATCCAGGCCGGTGGCTACGAAAACTGCGGACTATGGAGCAAGGAAGATTGGGCGTGGAAAGAACGCGATCACGTCGAGCACCCTGCGTTCTGGAAGCGCGAAGGCAATCTTTGGAACTATTGCGGGATGTTCGGCGAAATTCAGTTGCCGCAGGACTGGCCGGTCTATGTAAGCCACGCGGAAGCCAGCGCGTATGCAAAGTGGCTGGGCCGCAAGCTTCCCAGCGAAGAACAATTTCACCGCGCGGCGTACGGCACTCCTGATGGAAAAAGTGAACGGACCTACCCTTGGGGAGAAGAAGTCCCCAGCGAGCGGCACGGAAATTTTGACTTTCATTCTTGGGAACCTTCTCAGGTCGGCAGCCATCCAACAGGTGCGAGCGCGTTTGGTGTGCAAGACCTGGTTGGAAATGGCTGGGAGTGGACTCGTACGCCCTTTGCCGCGTTTCCCGGATTTGCGCCGATGGCATTTTATCCGGGCTATTCCGCGAATTTCTTCGATGGCAAGCACTACGTCATGAAGGGCGGTTCGCCGCGCACGGCAGCATGCATGCTCAGGCGCTCGTTCCGCAACTGGTTTCAGCCGCACTACCCGTACGTTTACGCAACATTCCGTTGCGTAGAGGACTAAAACAAGCCCAGGCCCCGGAGACCACATGCAGACCTATTCCCTCCCCTTACGAGATGTGTCTGAATTTGCGGCCGAAGTGCGCGACAGCCTGACCAAAAGCCTGCAGAGAGAGCTGCCTTCAAAATATTTATACGACGAGGTGGGCTCCGCGCTGTTCGAAACTATCTGTCTTCTGCCGGAATACGGCTTGACGCGGGCCGACGCGCGGCTGCTGCAGAAATATTCGGCAGAAATCGTGGTGCGGCTGCCTGGACCGATTCAAGTGGCGGAATTGGGAAGCGGTTCGGGAAAAAAAACTCGCTGGATATTGGAATCGCTCGCAAAGCGACAGAAAACTTATTACTACCCGATCGAAATTTCACCATCTGCGCTGGCAGCATGCGAAAAAGAGCTAGGCCAGATCGACATGGTAAGCATCGTCGGCTTCGAGCAGCCGTACTTGGAGGGCTTGCGAGCGGTCGTGGAGAGCCGCGATGATAAAGATCATCTACTGGTGCTCTTTTTGGGAAGCACCATCGGGAATTTTGACCGCGACGCGGGAGAGAAGTTTTTGCGCGCGGTGCGCGGAATTCTGCGCCGTGGCGACGCGCTGTTGCTGGGAACAGACTTGGAAAAAGGCATCGCCTCCCAGTTGTTAGCTTACGACGACCCCGCTGGAGTGACGGCGGCGTTCAATTTGAATTTGCTCGCGCGGATGAACCGCGAACTGGGAGCGGACTTTGATTTGAGTGCATTCCGCCACGAAGCCCGTTGGAACGCCACGGAACGGCGCATCGAGATGCACTTGCGATCGTTGCGGCAACAAGCCGTGTCGATTCCGGCGGCGGGGTTGCGTGTGTGGCTGAAGGAAGGCGAAACCATCTGGACGGAAAGTTCGCACAAATACCAGGCGGCAGAGGTTTTGCAAATGGCCGCGCGAACCGGCTTCCGCTGCGATGGACAATGGATCGACGAAGAGTGGCCATTCGCGCAAAACCTGCTGATTGCAGAGTGATCCTTTAGCAAAGCGCAGTTAGAAAGCTTCGACGCGCCAGACCAGACGCGCGGACCACGATTTTTGTGTAGTAAGGTCGGGACGCCAAACGGCGAGAATCTGTGACCCCTGATAGACGCGTTCGAAACCTTCCTCCGACTCCGAAACCGTTTCAATTGGGCTGACCCAGAATTCCTCGGCTGCGGGCGCGTGCAACGCGATGCGGATGCGCTGCCAGCCGTCTTCCATGCGCAGCAGCGGGCCGGGCAACACACCGCTGAAGCGGAGATTTTCCTGGCCTTTGGGCGTTTCAAAAAAACGATCAGGCTCGGCGGGAGCGAGAAGATTGATGACGGACTCGATGCCAATGGCAATCGGCTTGGCGAGGGGTGCATTGAGCTTTATGCCGATTTCGCAGCCGACTTCGCAGCCACCGGGGGCAGGGCCGAATGAAAATCGTTTGGTAAGTGAGAGCCGCGGAGCGGGGCCGCCATCCTTGGCGAGCCCGGTCAATTCGTGTTCGCGAAAAAGATCCAGGTCGTGAGCACCAGAAGTTTTCACTTGGAACTGGCCGCCGGCAAGTCCAGGGTCCTCCTGAAGCTCCAGCGTTTCGTATTGCGCGTGTGTGCGCGCTGAATCAAACAGCAAAATGCGGAAGGCATGGCGTTGCCAGCGGTCGTACCGGAGAAAGCGTTCGAGTCCGGGCTCTTTCGAGCGCGTCTGATCATGGATGGAAGCGACCTCGCCCTTGCTGGTGTTTCCCGCCACTTCCCGCAATCGCGTGTGGTAAGCCTCCGGACGCCGAACAATAGAATTGATGAGCGTAGCCGCGGCAGGCCGGAAATCGAGCGCGGCAATGGTGCCGCCGTCGGAAGGCTTCAGCAAAACCTGATATTCCGGCGCGGTGAATAACAATTCTGCGGCGCCGTCGGAATCGTAATCGAGCATTTCCACGCGGGCTACCAAAGCGCCGGGGGTCAGGCGATCGGCAATGACTTCAGCACGGATCAGATTGCGCCAGAGATCGGTGCGAAGATGCGGCGAGTACAAACCGCCGAATACGCCGTGCCAATAAGCGTCGTTGCACTGCGCACGCAAAAGCAAATCGCGCGCCTGAACCAGTTCATCGGCGGCTTTGGAACCATCCCGGCGCGCAGGACACGCCGCGACACGCGCGGAAACGCGCAGCATCTTTTTGTGAAGCAAGCTGGATTCGGGATACTTCGTGAAAAAGCCGCGCCAGGAACCGCCGCGAAGAAAAGAGAGCACATCGGGACGCGAGGCAAATTCTTTTTGCACGGCACCATAGCGCTGCCGCACGCCAGTAGGGAGAACCCACTCCATCATCTCGGTGTACGAAGCGGTGGGCAGATCAGCGCGTCCGAGCGGAGCATGATTGGCAAGGTATTCGGCGGGTGTCGAAACTTTAAGCCAATTGGCGTTTTCCTCAAGCGCGGTGAAAAAGTCCTCGAGCCATCCATCTTCATAGCAGTGCTCGTGAGTGCCGGGCCAGACGCCGAATTTTTCCATGTCGTCGCCCATGGCAGCGGCGCCGCCGGGATGCGCTTTGGCAGCTTCGCGCAGATAGCTAATTACGGCCTCGACTTTCCCAAACGGAATGAGGTAGCGCAAAGCTTTTTGTCCGGGAAAAAGCCAGACGTTTTGCCCGCGGTCCTCCGCGATGTAGGCGCCGAAAAGCTCCTCGGGTTCAAAGCCCGCAGAAAGAAAGTGAATGTCGTCGACCAGACTATAGCCCACGCCGGCAGCAGCGAGCGCCGAAGGAAGTTGCGGTTCCCAGACGCGCTCCGCGAGCCAAGCACCGGTCGGCCGCGTGCCAAAGCGATCTTCGAGATAGCGAGCAAGGAGAGTGATTTGATCCAACTGATCTCTGGGCGGAATGGAGACAAGAATCGGTTCATAGAAGCCGCCACCCACCAGTTCGACCTGGCCTCTTTGCACCAGCGCCTTCAGCCGCGCGAAATATTCAGGACGGTTTTCCTCGATCCACGTGAGCAGCGGGCCGGAGTAGTGCAATCCGGCGTGAACGCCGGGATGTTTTTCGAGATGTTCGACGAACGGCAGGTAGGAATCCGCGTATGCCTTCTCCAGCACGCTGCCGAAATTACCGCACGGCTGGTGCGCATGGATCAAGAGAACGAGATGGAAACTCTCTGGCATGGGGACAGGGACCAATCCTCGAAACATGATAACCCGGCCTGCAAGTATGCAAAGTAAAGGCCGTGCAAACGTCGGCGAAACACGCAACTTTCACCAGCAACCAACCAGATTCCGCATTGAGCTCGGAATCACCACAAAATACGCTTTTTCGGCAAGTTGCGCCAGCGGCTAGGGCGCAGTGTGTTTCAGGATCCACGCGGATACGACATTCAGAGCCTCGGGAGCCATAGTTTCCTCGATAGCTCCGTATTCGGTCGGCGAGCCGGTCTGGCAATGTTGGAACAGGTGATTCAGCCCAGGCAGCTCGGTGACTTGAAAATCCTTGTTTCCGCCGGCATCCAACGCTTTGCGAATCTCCGGTAAATTGTTGCTGGGAGGAACCTGCAAATCCTTTTCACCATTCAAAGCGAGAACGGGACACTTGGTTGCCTGCAGAGCGGGAGCCGGGTCATAGTCCAGGAAAAAACGGAACCACGGCGAGCTAATCATTTGAAATTGCGCTTTGAGCGCCGCAGGCGGCATGGCGCCGGCCAAGTCCGAGGATTGCACCAAGGCGTTTAACTTGGATTCGAGAGTGGCGCGGTCTTTTTCTTGACGGACCAGCGCGTACGCCTGGCGATCGAAAGTCTGGCTCCTGACAATCTGCGCATCGGCCAGGCCGGACGTTCTGGAGATCAGCTCCGACTGCTCGAGCAAAATGTCTTCTCCCTTGACGCCGGGCCCGGCGAGCAGAACGATCCAGCGAACGTCGCTCGAATGCGCCGCGACCATAGGCGCGAGGATGCCCCCTTCGCTGTGCCCGATGAGGCCGATATTTTGCGCGTTGATTTCCTTGCGGGTTTTCACGTAAGCGATG
>Ga0207037_10337_pt1 | contig 13158 bp, 14 predicted proteins | sample Alteio_BWMinCont_75_FD_153268 | JGI IMG/M metagenome (GOLD analysis project Ga0207037, IMG submission 153268) | Enriched cells from forest soil in Barre Woods Harvard Forest LTER site, Petersham, Massachusetts, United States -... | ecosystem: Environmental > Terrestrial > Soil > Temperate forest >... | reverse complement strand
CGAATTCAAATCGGGATGAGGGTTGACCCTAATCCTTTAGTTTTTTTAATTCCAAAAAACTCTGATACAAAAACTTCAAGCTCAGCTTGAACTTACGGCTTTAAATAATTTTTGACGTTCACGCCTAGTGGCCTTGCGTTAATTTCAATCGTTGTATTTCGCAAAATAAAATGTGTATTTCAAAATAAAGTATTTGTATTTCACAACGAGGTAGGGAAGACTTGAATCTATGGAAATGGAACTTTACTCAGAAAAATCAAGACAACGCAGTTCGAGGCGCCTCCGTCACGAGGCTGAAGTAAAGGTTTTTCAAGATCAAACGGGAACTCTAGAGGGGATCAGAAAGCAGCTAGGTCTTAGACCTTCTCAAATCTGCGAGATTCTGAAGGTCCACCCATCGGCCTGGACAAGATGGAGTCGGATCAACAAAGCTCCCCCCCATGTTTATCAAATGCTCGAGTGGTATTTGGAACTCCTCCAGTGGCGGGGTCAGCATCATCCTTTAAAAGATAGGGCACTTAATGCCCACATTCAAAGCAGGGAAGATCTCCAAACTTATGTGCCCGAGGAGACCTCACAGATCGATCAAAATACCACTAAAATTGACCGTTTAAGGTGGCCTAGAATCCTCGTTATCGTCTGGTGCATACAGATAGTTTTGTGGTGTATCGTCATGGCCATTCTGCTAAGACATTTTTAAGGTCTTAATTACAAGAGGGTTTATCCATGACGCGAGGGATTTATTATAATCTTCGCAAAGTTTTTGCTTTGGCCAAAGAAGAGAACGTTTCAACAAATACGGCTGCAGATCGGGTAGCCGAAGAACGCATCGAAAAGATCGGTAAAATCAAACGATCTCATTTAGGTTTAGGCAAAAAACAACGTCGCTAACCCTTAAATAGGAAGAAATTTTTGGGTGTTTCTCGAAGGCCCACAGAAATAACCTTCAAGGGTTTAAGTTTTTCTTTTGCAATTTTAAAAAATTCTTCGACTAGAATCTCGCCTGACGTGTTTTTGAATATTGTATTGAGATGCTTGCCAGTAAATTTATCGGCGAATTCCTTTTTCAAGACATCTGAGAAAAAATCTCTGTCACAACAGAGACCTGAGTTTTTGTTTATTTCCCCTTCAACAGTTACTTCCAAACCGTAATCATGACCATGGGTGTGAAAACATTTTCCGTAAATTCTCTTATTTTCTTCGTCACTTAAATCGGGATTGCGAAGTTCATGAAGAGCCGAAATCGAAAGTCGAAGGGTAAGGCAAGCTTTAGCCATTGTAGTCGACCCAAAGATCTTCAGCCTCATAAAGTCTGACTTTTTCTAAGTTTACTTCGCGCGGCAACAGGTCTTTGATTTTTTCAAAACAATATTTGGCAATATTTTCTGTGGTAGGTACGATTTTTGAAAATTCGGGCACATCAAAATTCAAGTGATGATGATCAAGAGGATCGGTGACGGTTTTAAGAATTTGATCAACTTCTACGAGATTAATAACCATCCCACTTAGAGGATCAACGCTGCCTCCCACGGTCATCTCTAAAACATAATTATGACCATGGCCGTGTTCGTTATAGCATTTCCCAAAAATCTTTTTATTTTCAGCTTCTGAAAATTTCTTTTGGAAATAGCGATGGGCGGAAGAGAAAGTAATTCGTCTTGAGAGATAAGTCATAATGGAATTTATGCTTTAAAATGACGCAAGTTTCAACCAAAAGTAAGCCGCCCGGGACTGTCTTGGCCCGAAAGGGTCCGTACCTAATTTAGCCGGCTTTTTTGTTTCGAGATGGGAATACCACTTCAAAGACCCTAGCTTCAATGAAAATACGCAAGAGTTCTTTGTCGAGCTTCCCGTCATTGGCCTCGCCATGGAGAATATCGATAGCGCGGATGCTATCAACGGCTTTTTTATAAGGTCGATCAAAGGCCGTGAGGGCGTCGTATATATCCGCAATGGTCATCATTCGGGACTGAATTGGGATCTGATTGGCTTTCAAATGCCTTGGGTAACCCGTGCCGTCTAATTTTTCGTGATGGGCGTGGGCGATATCGGGAACGTTTTGAAGTTGGTCGGTCCAAGCAATTTGGCTTAAGAAATCAAAGGTATGAGAAACATGAGATTCAATTTGGGCACGTTCTTGGGGACTTAATGTTCCACGCTTAATGGAGAGCTTAACGAAATCCCCTTCGTCTAGAATTTTTTGACCAATCTCATCACTGGTCCGTTTAATTTCTATCATCAAAGAATTGATATCAAAGTCGTTATCGATGACCTGGCTTTCATTAGCTTTGAGAATTCCCCTGCGAATCTGATCCACTTTCTTATTGAAAGAATCTACTGTCCAGAGGGAGCGACTTAAATAGTCGGCAGGATTTAGTGTCTCTTTTGCAAGAATGAGTTTGCCCATTTCTTCAGCACATTCTCTCCAAATATGTGCTTCATTCATTGAGCTGATTGTGGCCAACCGCAACAGTACCGTCTCAAGTTCGTGGGGGAAAAGTTTTTGTGCCTTGACCAAGATAGCTTCACGGACACCGATTTTGCCAAAGTCGTGGAGTAGGCTTGCATATCTAATTTCGCGAATTTGATCGGAAGTAAACTTAATATCTTTAAAAAATCCTGATCCATGTTGATCAACTGTCTCCGCAAGTTTCACTGTCATTTCGGCCACCCGATCACTGTGCCCGGAAGTTGAAGGATCTCTTGCTTCAATGGCCATAACCGAAGCTTTAACGAAACTTTCGAAAAGGTTTCCAATATCCTCAGTTAATTTTGCATTCTCTAAGGCAACTGCTGCGTGGGATGCAAAAGCGTGCATCAGTTTGTCGTCGTGTTCAGAGAAAGCTATAATTTCTTTCTCAGGGACCCTTAATGAAGTCTCAACGGGGTTTGGGTCATCAGCTCTTCTGAATGAACGCCGTTTATTTACGAGTTGCACGACTCCAAGAATTCGGCCCTTATTTGTCCTGATGGGAACACAGAGTACAGACTTTGTTCTGTAATTTTGCGAGCGGTCCAAATCAGAATTAAATTTAAATGGGGCATCCGCAGGCAAAGTATAAGCATCTCGAATTCGCACACTCTTTCCGGTGAAGGCCACATAGCCTGCAATACTATCTTCATTAATGGAAATTAGTTTTTCACGAAGTGAGGCCTCGGAATTAAACGTCATATTAAGAGAATGAGAAAATCTCAACATAGAGTTATAACTTTGACGTTCGCCGACAACATTCATTTTCTTTGTGCGCTCGACAAGGAAGATACTTCCGCCATCGGCATTGGTATTTTCCGTCGCTTTTTCTAGAATCATGGTTAGAACTTTGTGAGTTTCATGCTCTGAAGAAAGGGCCGCACCGATATCAAGCAAACTCGATAATTCGCGATCCTCTTGGTGGCTGCGTGGACCTACACGATATAATTTTGGCTTTTTGCCATCTTCCACTTATACTTGTCCTTACTTAATCGTTATGTCTAATAATATATCGACAGGTAGACAAGGGGACTTGAATTTAATTAGGTAAAGAAAGGGAAGGGCTAGATCACCCGTCCTTCCAGAGCAGGACTCTAGAGTTTAGAGGTTCTTACTTTAGGCTGTTTTCTTTTTAGCTAAACGTCTGGTGTAATCAAAAAATTTCTTGTCAAAATCAGTAGGCTTTCGACCTTCCTTTGTGACAAGACCTTCTTTGAACCAGTCGAAATGTTCCATGCAGAAATTGGCTTTCTCACTTCGTTTTTTGCAGCCCTCTCCCAGACACATTCCTGGAAGTGCCACAACGTTGTTTTTTGAAGGGGCGGTGAGTGTTGCGGGTTTATGTCCCCCGCCACTTGGGCCAGCGTCTTTAGGGGTCGTGGGTTTAGCCGCAGTTGGAACTTCAGTGGGAACAGAATTGGTCTTAGACATATTACCTCCAGCCTAAGTGTTACTACCTCTATCTATCGGCTCCTTAAAGTTTTACTTGAGGTCATTACTCGCCTTAGTCCTGTCGCGCAATTCGGCAAAATAGTTCAAGTTTAGAAATATTTAGGGCGCCTAGTACTTCGGCATTATAATCGTCCTTTAGATGCCTCTCAGTACCTAACTTCGAAGAGAATATATTAGGGTCTGTTTAACTCATTAAGGCTCAAATAGAATCGACAAAATAACAAACAGTATCGAATAAAAAAATTTCATTTGGAGTAAGTTAGCTGCGAGAGATCCAATTGATTTAGCTGGTTGATGGTCCAGCCTTTGTATTTGGGGTCACAGAGCATGGTGAAATGCATTTGACCCATGGGAATTCCCACATATTCTTCTTTGAATAAAATATCAGAGGCAACGCCACAGATACTTGCTTTCTCCGAGAGTGAAAGTTTTTGAGTGGTCAGGGCTTTAACTAGATTGTCAAAGTGGGCGTTATTAAAGCCAATAAAATTATCGGCGTTGTCTTTCATAAATTTTCTCAAAGCGGCGGAACAGGCAGGCCATTCCAGGGGAACTCCCATTCGAAATGCATCAGGTGGGGACTTCCTCAGTAGGGCCCGGAATTGTTTTTGCTCCATATCACGAATTTCAAGCTTAACACCAAGATGACTTCGCCATTGCTCTTGAAACCATTCCCCTTGGCGCCTCACATCATCTCCCCCGAGTTGGCTGAACATAAATTTAACGGGCTTTGAAATAGAAAGTTTAGGCTGATTTTCAACATAGTCTTGGCAATGACCATCGGGGTTTAAAAAGGGTTCGGCAAAACTTGGGCAACCGGGTGCGCCTAAGGCAAATAGAATTCTCTTTAACTCTTCAAAGTTAACGGCGTGAACAAAGGCCTCCCTGACTTCTTTTTTCTCAAATGGGCTTCCCGAGCGTAAATTAAAACCGACGTAATCGTAGCGGGCCAAAGGGATCTGAATAAAGTCGGGGCGTTCTTTGTATTTTGGGATATTGATTGTCGTCACCCGAGTTAAAAAATTAATGACTCCCTTTTCATAAAGAGTCATTCCAGCGGAATCTTCAGAGGCAAAATAAATTTCAACAGGCGGTCTAGGAGTTTTTCCTCCAAAATAAGAATCCATGGGGGCTAGTTCTATTTTCTGATTTCTCACCCAAGATTTGATTTTATAAGGGCCATTGGTATAAAAGGTCGTGAAATCCAGAGTGTCCTTGGGCGCACGATAAGGGACCAGTAAAGGATTAGAAAGTTTCTCTAAGAATTCTGTGTCTTTTTCGTTCAAGGTAATTTGCAAATTCCCATCGGAAGTCACCTTAACTCCTAGAGATTCCGGCGGGAGTTTTCCATCATAAATAGATTTTGCGTTTTTCACACCTAACAACAGATCGACTATGGGAGATGTGCTATCAGGAGAAACAAGACGCCTAAAAGCTCTGACAAAATCTTCAGCGGTAACGGGAGCACCGTCATTCCACCTGGCTTCTTTTCTTATTTCGCAGATAAGTTCCGTTTCAATTTTAGATCTACATTTCTTGGCTTGATCAAAGATAAGCTGATTCACTCCATCGAACCGAAGTAAGCCTCTGTAGAGCTGAGAAAACATATAAGTGGATTCACCCGCAGTCATTTTTGTTGGGTCCAGTGTTCGAGGTGTGGCTTTAAGGTGAAATTTGAAAGGAGGAAGAGCGCCCGTATCGCAGAAAGCGCCGCTGACAAAAACCATAAGAAAAAGAATTACTGAGATTTTGCTTCGGTCCAAAGCTGGTCCCAAACCTCTCCGTTGGCACCTAGGTCCTTTAAAAATTCCAAATGTCCAACACTTAACTTCCTCAAGAAACTAGAGCGCAGTTTCTCGTCTGTGATGAGGACATCGGCAGCTTGATTAGGTGAACTATAAAGAAGCTGTTCGGTAAGGATTGCAGCAACTGACGGATCTAAAATGGTATTTATAAAGGCATAGGCTAGATCTTCATGACGGGATTTCATCGGAATGGCCAAAGTGTCGATCCAAATTATACCCCCTTCTTTAGGAACCACGTAGCGGAGCTCGGGATTTGTCTTCATTACCTGATGGGCATCGCCACTATAAATTTGTGAAATCCAAACATCGCCTGAAAGTAAATGCTGTTTTGGGTCACTGGCAAAAAGTCTAACGTGGGGTTTTAAACTGATGAGAAGTTTTTGTGCAGCCACAAGTTCAGTTTTATTTGTCGTGTTGACGGAAAACCCGAGCTTTTGAAGCATCGCTCCCAAAACTTCTCTTTCGTCATCAAGAAGTGAGATGTGCCCCGAATATTCTTTTTTGAACAGAACATCCCAAGAGTTAATGTCGCCTTTAACAAACTTTGTATTAAAAATAAGACCTGTTGTGCCCCAGGTGTAAGCAATGGAGTATTTACTGCCCGTATCAAAGGGGACTTGAACGAAATCCCTCCCCAAATTATGAAAATTGGGAATAAGATTTTTGTCTAGGGATGCAATGAGTTTATTTGCGATCAACGCCTGGACCATATAGTCTGAAGGAACAATAACATCGTATCCCGTCGCCCCGGCCTGAAGTTTAGCCAAAAGCTCTTCATTGGAAGAAAAATTATCGTAGCGAACTTCACAATTATTTTTATTTTCAAATTCTTTTATAACGTTCGCCGGAAAATAATCACTCATGGCAAAGAGGTGCAACGTACTCTTATGGGATGTGGCGTGGGCAAGTTCAAGCTGGGCCGCTTTGTATTTTGCAAACCCCCACACAGCAGCGATAGCGATCACAAGAATAAAGGGTAAGATTTTTCTCAAGATAGGGCCCTGACTTTACTTTCTCTTTGATACTGGTTCCAAAATGCGATGGTCACCAAAATAAAACTTGCGCATAAAATAAGGGCACTTAGAGCATTAACCTCAGGACTCACTCCAAATTTAAGCATGGAATAAATTTTCAAGGGGAGGGTGGTGGCTCCAACTCCAGCGGTGAAAAACGCTACGCTAAAATCATCAAAGCTCAATGTGAAAACCATAAGCATACCTGATATCATGGCAGGCCATAGCTGCGGAAGGGTAACCTTTCTCAATATTCGAAATTGCCCAGCACCCAGATCGGCCGCCGCTTCTTCAAGTAAAGGATCCATGGCCATAAGCCTCGCTCGAACAAGGGTTCCCACATAGGCCGTTCCAAATGCCGTATGGGCAATGACCACGGAAAATTTTCCAAGGGGAACGGCCAGTAGAACAAAGAAACACAGAAGTGAAAGACCTTGAACGATCTCAGGTAAAACAATAGGAAGTGTGGCAATTCTTGAAAGAAATTTTTTATTAAACCCCGTGCCACGTCCCAAAGTCATTCCAACGCAAAGGCCAATAATTCCACTAAAAATTGTGGCCTGAACGGCAATTTCAAGGGAATGACTCAAGGCCTCTAAAATCGCCTGATCCTCTAAAAGTTTAGAATACCAGGCCGTGGTAAAACCCTGCCAACCAACCCCCCGAGGTGCAGAATTAAAGGAAAGGGTCACTAGAACAAACATGGGAAGAAATAAAAAAACGTAGATGCTTCCGACAAAGACCTTCTGAAAAAGCTTCATGCCAGTAAGTCTCCGGTGTCGCCCTTTGTGCTCTTTTCAAAAGCATAAAGACAAACGCCAATGAGCAAAATCAAAACAACACTTAAGGCCGCACCAAAGGGCCAGTTTCTTACCGTAAGAAATTGTTGGGCGAGAAGATTTCCGACAAATAAACTTGTTCCTCCACCGAGAATATCGGGAATAACAAATTCCCCAAGAGCAGGAATAAAAACCATAATGCTCCCGGCAACTAAACCCGGAATAGAGAGAGGCAAAATAATTTTGATAAAACGCTTTATGGGTCCGGCACCAAGGTCTGCTGCGGCCTCTAAGAGTTTTGTATCTAATTTTTCAACGGAAACATAAAGGCTCATGGCCATATAGGGGAGATAGTTATAGAACATTCCTAATAAAACCGCTTGGGGAGTAAAGAGCCAATGAAGTGCCTGGGGGCCAAAGCCACATAGTTCTAAAACATGATTAAGCCAACCATTATCGGAGAGAATCACCAGCCAGGCATAGGTGCGGATCAGAAAATTTGTCCAAAACGGAATAATAAGTAAAAAGAACAATAAATTTCTGTAGCGGCCCGCTTTGAAAACTAAAAATAAGGCCAAGGGAAATCCAAATAAGATACAAAGCACGGTACTCAAAAAAGCTAATGTAATGGATCGACCCAACGTAAAGGCCATGGTCGTGCCAAGGGAGGGTTCAAGCATGCGGGTGTAATTTTCAAAAGTCCAAACGGATTTTAAGCCGCCGTATTCACCTCGAGTAAGAAAACTGATGATGATGACGTAAAAAAGCGGCGCTAAAACAAGTGTGCTGGCCCAAACCCAGGAAACAGCTGAAAAGGTCGAGCCCCTCCCTCTCAACTTAAACCTGCTTCAGGAAAAAAGTGGGACATATTAGTTTGCCAGCCCAAATAAGTTTTATCTCCAACTTGGAAAACTTTTTTTGCCAATTTCTGAGTGTTTTGTTGGAAGACCGAAACTTGAGATCCATTTTTTAAAGTCACTTCAAACTGGGTGTGAGTTCCCAAATAACTCTGAGATTTGATAACGCCTTCGGCAATATTCTCTACGGTCGTGGGACGTCTTGAAAAGAGAGTTAATTTTTCAGGCCTGATGCACAAGGCCCCTTGAACGCCCGCCACTCTGAATTCTTGGGTAGGCTCAGAGAAGAAATTCCCCAAGCTTGGAACGTCAACAAAGTACCGCCCAGCATCGTCAGTTTTAAGGGTGCCATCGATGCGATTTATTCCCCCAACAAAACTTGAGACAAAGTAGGAACGGGGAAATTCATAAATCTCATTTGGGGTTCCCAACTGTTCAATTCGGCCTTGATTCATGACGGCCACACGATCACTCATGTTCAGAGCTTCTTGTTGATCGTGGGTGACAAAAACAAAGGTGGTCTTAACTCGCTTTTGAATGGCGACCAACTCTTGTTGAAGCTGGAGGCGCAATTTAAGATCAAGAGCACCAAGAGGTTCATCTAAGAGTAAAAGCTTTGGAGTATTAACCAGAGCTCGAATAAGAGCTACGCGCTGTTGTTCTCCGCCACTCAGGGTGGTTATGGATCTATGCCCCTGTCCTCGCATATTGGCAAGGTCCAGGTTTTCTTCAACTCGTTTTTTGATTTCTTTTTCATCGACCTTTTTGCACCGAAGACCAAAGGCTACATTTTCAAAAACCGTCATGTGGGGAAAAAGGGCATATCTCTGAAAAACCGTATGAACGTTTCTCTTATGGGCCACCACTCGGGTGATGTCTTGGCCATTGAGTTTTAACGAGCCCGTGTCGGACCACTCTAAGCCCGCTATAAGTCTGAGAAGAGTTGTTTTTCCACAGCCGCTAGGGCCCAATATTGAAAGAAATTCTCCGTCGCCCACAGTGAGATGGGTTTCTTGCAAAGCTTTTTTGCCGGAAAAAGATTTAGACGCACCGATGACTTCAAGCACGGCGTTTTTGTCTCAAAAACTGACCTGAGTTTCAAGACATATCTGGAGGATCCTTAATTGATTGTCTGAGGTATAAAGTTCACGTTAATTTCTGACCCTTGGGCGGGGACTGCCGTTCCAAAGAATTGGATGGAATTTGCACTTGAGTTGTATTGCCAACCGTTAGTCGAATTCTCAGGAACCTTGGCATTGTTTACGGCGACAACGATAGTGTTCACTTGGGGAATTTGTTTTAAGAAAAACTGAGTGCTCAGAGTTGTAATCTGGGATGCGATTGAGGCCAAAGTGGCGGCATAGCTTGTATCACAGATACTTCCTTGAACCCCTTGTGTATCTTGGCTTAATTGAACATAGCGTTGCCCTTGAACTGAAACAAAGGCAGCGTTACCGTTTGAGGGGTCCTGGGAGTGGGACAACTGACAAGCACTGTCTAAGACGGCGATGGTCGAAACGTTCCAACGTCGAGTTGAGCCTGTGGATTGGGTCAAAGTGTCAAATGCAGTCACGTATGATGAAACGCTATCGGGGGGAGTTTGATTTGCACAAGTTGAGACATGGGCATTTGTTCCATAAGCTGTGGAGGCAATAGTATCCATGGCTGAATTCACATAGCAGTGATCAAGGGCACCGTTATTTCCCCAGCTGTCTTCAAAGCGGTTGTAGTTACTAAAGTCATCCTCGTCACTTAAGATGATAACGGCAAAAAAGGAAGTGGAGCGAAGAAAAGCGGGGTTGGATTTATTATTCATCGTTGTAACCATACTTGAAAATGCTCTCTCATCTCCAGAACCATTAATTCCTGTGGTGGCATTATCAAGAAAGACCGTATCTAAGTTAGGTGTTGAAGGAATAATGACAAATACGCCAGAAGTAGGTGTTCCATTTCCTCCATCTTGAAATAGCGAAAGGCTGTTGTACCCAGAGTTGTAACCAACATAACTTTTATTGGCCTTGTAAGCGTCTGTGCCCGTTACAGCCATACGATAATCATACCCAAGAGTTTGAAAGTTCTGAATGAAACTCGTAAAGTTTGATGTCATATTGGCTTGGAGGGGGGCCATGGAACCTGAATTATCAACGACCCAAAGAATATCCAGTTGATTATTAAAGGAGCTTGTACTCTGGGTGAAAGACTGGCCTGAGCCCAGAATGCTATAACTTGTTCCGCCACTTCCGCAGCCCGCTAGAAGTAAAGCACCAATAATTAATGTAGTTAATCCAAAGTTTTTCATATGTACGCTCCTCAAAAACTTTTAAAAATACCGCCTTAGTTCGTGGAGCGTACATACTACAAAAAGCGATAGGTTTAATTTCCCTACCCTTTCATTACACACCTATCCGCTCCACCGGTCAAAACCACGGCTAAGGTCTTGAATCTGTTATTTTTGTGAGGAAATCTTCATATTTTGTATAGTAGAAATTTAAATGAAATCATAGGCTTACATAAATTAGGCAGTTTTAAAAGATATTCAGTTGTAAAAACTTTTTACGGAAAAAGAAACTTTCCGAAGGCCTAGAGATTTTGGCCCAAGACGCCATGGGCCACACTTTCCCGGAGGCCCGTCGGAGTCATCTCTATGAAGTGGGCATTCTCATGAATTTCCAAAATGCTCGTGGCATTAACGTAACTCATTCCGCTCCGTAAACCCCCGCACAATTCATGGATCACATCTTTAACGTGACCTTTACAAGGGACAAAAGTGCTTTCCCCCTCGGGAGCCATGCCTAAAGGCAACTCTCCTCGCCAACTGACTTGAGCGCTCTTAGAGGCCATACCGCGATAGAGTTTGTACCCTTTTTTGATTTCTCCGGGAGATTCAATTGTTCCCGCTAAAAGGGAACCGAGCATCACAGTACTTGCCCCAGCAGCAAGAGCTTTCATGACATCGCCACTTGTTCTCACACCCCCATCGGCGATAAGTGGAGTTTTTGTTTGTTGGGCGACCTCTTGGCACATGGCAATGGCGGAAAGTTGGGGTACCCCGCAACCGGTGATCATTCTTGTTGTGCACATGCTTCCGGGGCCAATACCCACTTTGATGGCATCAGCTCCGGCTTCGATCAAATCCCTGGTTCCTTCGGGAGTGGCGACATTTCCCGCGATAATTTCTATTCCAGAAAAACTATCTTTCAAAAATTTTAAGGTTTCCATCATGGCGACTGAATGGCCGTGGGCGATATCAATAGTTAGAATTGTGACTCCCGCTTTAACAAGCCCTTGAGCCCTTTCTCTAAAGTCATCGCTTACCCCAACGCTTGCGGCAATAGAGGTGAGTCCACTTTCTGAGACTTTACGCACTTCTTGAACTTGCTCCGCTATGGGCATGAATCGATGGATGATTCCAAGCCCACCAAGTTTTCCAAGAGCGATCGCCATTTCACTTTCGGTTATGGTGTCCATGTTGGCTGATATGAATGGAATATCGATTTGAGTTTTTTTTGTAAGTTGAGTTTTTAATTGGGGGGTGCGCCTGGATCTGACATCAGACTTTGCCGGAACGATAAGGACGTCGTCAAAAGTAAGGCCACGGTCACGAGAGAGCAAGTCACGGCAATGAAACCGAATCCCCATTTAATTCCTCCAAGCGGATGTAAGTCGAGAAAAGCACTATGTCACTATAAAGCTCAAAACAAAGACGTAGCCAAAAAATAGCAATGTAAAACCCAGGATGGCCAACCAAGTCTATGGATTCAAGATAGAACTGGGGAACCATACTCAATGCGGCTGTCAAAATCAAGATACCTGTTATGACCCAAAACCTATTGCGAACTAAGCTCCTTGAGCGATCAAGAGCGTCTACTTTTCCAGCTTTATATTCCAAATTAAACTGTGCTACGTAGGCCACAAAATAAAGTCTCACGGCCTCTACGAGGCCTGGAACTATAAATAGCATAGTTTTTAAAATAATGGGCAGGAGGGCCCGAGTGGTTTCAATGAGAATATATTTTAAGTTATTCTTAAGGTCGCTGAAGGTTGAGCTTTCGGTCTTTTTAATCACCTTAAAAATAATTTGATTAATGATAACAACGCCAACCGCCGAAAGCAAAAGATCAAAAAAGAGAGCGAAAACACCAGCCGCCAAACTCATCGCGGGATTTGATTTTCCGACGTAACTAACGCCGTAGTTAAAAACTTCTTCCAAAGAAATAGAAAATACGAGCCAAGGCCAAACTCTTTTTAAAACCGGCGCCCAGAGGCGAGCACTATCGGCCCATATATTTTTTAAAGATGAATTCATCACCACTCATTTGAACGCAATATAACAATGAGGTCAACTTTATCTAGGTAGGTGCGGGTAGGGGTTTGGAGCTCCTAGAAAAAGAGGCCTCAACAATGACTCTTGGGATGAGCTCGCAATTTGGCTACCATATGCCAACATCTGCAAGCTAAAAATTAAGGAATTTTTTAATCCAATTTTTTGTTTTGTTTGGATCAATCGACCTTTTTTAGTTTTTCAAGGTCCTTTGGTGTCCGCAAAAACCCAATACGCATTAGGTTGTTGTGGTTTAAGTTGAGCCGTTCCTATCTCAATGACGGTCACAAGCAACTTTTGATGAGACGTCGCGCTCAACCATACGCCCTTGAGCATGATCGATGACCCTTTGGGAAAGTGACATGGAAGGGTAGGGGAGCTGAGGCGACGAATTGCAATCACCACCTGGTGGGAGAATTCTCAAACCAAAAATGGGCCTCAGTCATGATTGCGCCTTTTCT
>Ga0207037_10336_pt1 | contig 13161 bp, 12 predicted proteins | sample Alteio_BWMinCont_75_FD_153268 | JGI IMG/M metagenome (GOLD analysis project Ga0207037, IMG submission 153268) | Enriched cells from forest soil in Barre Woods Harvard Forest LTER site, Petersham, Massachusetts, United States -... | ecosystem: Environmental > Terrestrial > Soil > Temperate forest >... | reverse complement strand
CATGGTGATGCTCGTGTTCAGGTTTTGGGGTCCGCCCAAGAACATGGGCACTTGGACATAGTCATTCACGCCGGGCAGGTTGTAGGTGAACGAAAAATCGCTTTGGCTGGTTTGGTTCAGCGTCATGCTGCCTGTTCCGCCCTGCGCAGTGCTCGGCAATGGAAAGCCGGGCAAGGTTGTCAATGCAGCTGCGTTATAAGCGTTCCCGATGACAGCCGGATGGTAGGAAAGACCGCGGGTTTCCACGATTACGTTACCGCTGGCACCAGCGATGTCGGGTGTCAGCAGCAATACGATGTTCTGCACTTGGTTTGCCAGGAATCCGACAGGAAGGTTCGATGGATCGTTGAGCACCATCGTGTAGTTTTGTTTGGCGCCGGTTCCAACGAGGTAGAAACGCGCCACCTTGTTATTGGTGTCGATGAATTGAGCCTGAATCTTGGTGCCATTCGGAATGGTCATTGCCATGGTGACTCCTGCGCTCAAGTCCTGCGAACCCAGGAACAGGGGGACTTGAACATAATCTGTCGCGGACGGCAGAGTATAAGAAAATGAGAAGTCGTTCTGGCTGGTTTGGGTGAAGTTGATCGTGCCCGTGCCGCCGGCTATCCCCGAAGGCAAGGGTTGTCCCGGAAGAATCGAGAGAGCGCTGGCATTATAGGAAGTGCCATTGACGGTGGCGATATAGACAAGGCCTTTGAGCTGAATGCCGACAAGGCCACTATTGCCGGAAATTTGTGGCGTTGCCAGGAACGTGATGTTTTGAACTCGGGTATTGTCAAATCCTGTCGGCGTCACGGTTGGATCGAGCGACAGCGTGTAGTTTTGCGCATATCCCGTGCCTTGAAGCACGGAAGAGGCGATGATGCCGTTTGCATCAACGATATTCACCCGCAACTCGGTTCCACCGGGGATCAAGCCTCCCAAGATGATGCTGCTACCGAGATTTTGTGCGGTGGGAAATCCAATGTTCGTGAGAGCATAATCCGTGGCTTGCGTGAATAGATATTGAAACTCAAACACAGTGGGGCTCAGCTGGAGCATGTTGATCGTTCCACCAGATGCCTGGGCGCTCAGACCTGGGTTTCCAGGCAGGGTGGAAATGATCGTTTCGTTGTAGGGGGCGGCATTTACCGTGGCAATGTAGGTGATGCCATTGACTTTGACGGCCATGACACCGTTGGCTCCTGAAAGTTGATGAGTTGCCAGGAAAACGATGTCCTTAATATGGGTGCTGTCAAATCCTGGGGGGACCAGGGTTGGATCAAATGACAACGTGTAATTCTGCGGTTTTCCCGTCCCGTTCAGGATGTGCGTGGCGATCACGTTGTTCGCGTCAACCACATTGACCTGCATTTGCTTTCCGACAGGAATCTGGGCCGCTATCGTAATGCTGCTGCCAAGATTTTGTGCGGTGGGGAAGCTGGCATCGACAAATCCATAGTCAGCCTGACCTGGAAGATCGTATTGAAACGCAAACGTGGTGGGATCGACTTGGGTGAGAAAGACTGTGCCGCCCGAGGGTGAGCCCTGAGCGTTGAGGACAGGATTGCCGGGCAGGGTCGAGATCGCGGACGGATTATAAGTGGCAGGATCGATTTCCAGTGTATAGACCACACCGCGCGTTGTTACATAGATGGTGCCGGAAATTCCGGTAAGTTGGCGGGTGGCGACTACCGCGATGTTCTTGATGCTGGAGCTTAGAAAGCCCGCAGGAATCGCATTAGGGACGAAAGTAAATGTGTAATTTTGTGGGTTCGCCGTTCCGAGAGCCAGGAATTTCATCACCAACCCGTTTTTGTCCGTGAATTCCACCCGGACGGCTTGGCCTGCCGGGATCTGGAGTCCCATCGTGACGCCGGAACTCAGATCTTGTGCGGAAGGAAACGTGATGTTGGCCTCCCCAAGGGCGTTGGGGTCGGCGCTGAGATCAAAACCCAAACCAAAAGTGGTGGAGGTTAATTGCTGAAAGGAGACAATGCCATTATTTGCGGAACCGGTCGAAGTGGTCGGCGAACCGGGAAGTGTTGTATGGAGGGTGCTATCGTAAGGAGAACCCGTGACGCTGGGGGTATAGTCGAGACCACCGCTCTGGATCTCAAAAGAACCAATGGCGGGGTTTGCGAGGGTCGAATCGAGTGCAAAATAGATTCCAACAATATGGGTGAGGTCGATGCTGGAATTAGCCGACAGGATGTCCGATTTCAAAATTACGATGGGGTTGAAAGAAGAGGTCAATCCTCCAATGGGAAGAAAAGCGAGCCGGCTTTGATTATCGCAGAAGACCACGTAGAAATCGGGGTTGGATACGTTGGTGCTTCGCATTTGGAATTCAAATTGCGTAAAGCCGCTTAAATCCGCGGAACCTGCGGGAGTTTCTCCCCAGCTCGCCACTACCCCGGCATAGCTTTCCGCCGCACTTAAATTGTAATTGACAGCGAACTGAGACGTGGAAGTCTGATTTAAAATGGGCACCGCATTCGTGGACGAATACGGAATCAAGACGGGAAGTCCCGGCAGAAGCGTGGGGGTTTGTGCCCATGCCGAATAAAAAAAACAAAAAAAGCCCGTGAGGAAAAAAAGACAAGTCCGTGACATGGAAAACGGGGGATGGAATGATTTCATAAAATGAGGGGGAAAATGTACAAACTATGTAAACGCTTGTGTAAGTAAAGGGAATTGAAGAAATCTTTTCTCACGCCTATTAATCACGCTTATGTCCAGCGCTCATCGGAGATTTCACGGGTGATGGGTATCACCGGTTTTACTGGCGGTAGAAGCCGACGCGTGGGTTCTTCCGACCCCGAAAAGAAACAGACTCGTATCGCCTTGGACTACAAGGTTTTAAGCTGAAACGAACGTTCGGACAACTGCTGATTCCAGCGGGCTAAATAGGCGAAAACTCTCGCGAGATGTTCAAGAAGGGGGGTTAAAGACTGATGCTGGTTGCCAGTCATCCAGTTCGCATCGAGTTTCTGTAAATCCAGGAGAGCATGCTCCATGTGAGTTTCAATCTTAGCCTGTAATATTTTTAACTGGTTTGACCATTCGTGCTGACGGATTCGTGACGTGGCGCGAACAATCGACGAAGTTTCGCTTTGATTGTTAGTCCTTGAAAGATAGGGATCCACATCGCGGAAGAACTGTCCGACTTCCATGAAAAGTTCCACGATGTCCGCAGGCGTGCTCTGGATGTTCGGAAGCTTCGTGCCGGTTTCGATTTCGAATAAAAGGGAAAGACGACGTTGAGGATCACGCAGCAGGAGATAGGCGGCATTCAGATCCGCAAACCGCTGCGTGGCTGCGGACTTTTCAGCTTCGCCCAATGCATGGACCCGGTCAGGATGAACGGAAGAGCTGAGTTTTAAGAATTTTTCTTTGAGCGCAATCAAGTCGAGGAAAGGACGGGGAGTTTCCTCGAGGAGTTCGAATGCGGAAGGCATCAGACAGGATTAACAAAGCCAACCGAACTCGAATGCAAGAATCAATTTTCTTCGGAAGTGATTTTGTTCAGGCAGAAAAACTTTCGCCGCAGGAACAGTGGGCCGTTGCGTTGGGATTGGTGACCTTGAATCCCCCTTTTTGAAGATCGTCACTATAATCCAATGAGGAACCGCTGACGAAGAGAGCACTTTTGGGATCCACTACCACGTTCACGCCTTGAGAATGGACAAGAATATCCCTGGGCCGCGGGCCATCGGTGAGATCCATCTTATACTGCAATCCGGAACAGCCACCTCCAATAACGGCGATCCGCAGGGCGCCATCGGTGCGGCCGTTTTTTTGCAACACCTGCCGCAGGCGATTGGCGGCGCTTTCCGTCACGCAGACCAGCTTTTCTGTGCCGATTTTATACGGCAAAGGGGTGGCATTCTGTTCCAAAGGCTGAGACATGATTTCAGTCTAGGAGTGGTGAGGCAAGAGTCAAGCAAGCCGGAAGCATGTCGCCTGAGCTGTGAAGTCGCAGAAAAGGAACATTTGATTCCGTGAAGAACCTTAAAACAGGATGAGTCATTGCGTCTTTTGCTGGTGATCTGTTAGGTTTTTGCACTGTGATGGAGTCTCCTCAGTTCGAAGAACTTCAAGGTTCGCTGGAGCGGATCGTTTATACCAACGAGGAGAATCATTACACCGTCGCTCAACTCCTGCCTGACAATGATAAAAAGATGGTGACGGTTGTCGGCAATCTTCCATCTGTGCAATGCGGCGAAACATTGAAAATGCAGGGGAACTGGATTCATCATACGCAGTTTGGACAACAATTTAAGATCGCGAAATATGAATCCATCCTTCCCTCCTCGGTGACCGGACTGAAAAAATATCTGGGCTCAGGCCTGATTAAAGGCATTGGTCCGAAATTCGCGGACCGAATTGTCGATGTCTTTGGGGCTCAAACCCTGGAAGTGATCGATCGCTTTTCCGGCCGCTTGAAGGAGGTTCCTGGGATTGGAGCGGAACGCGCAAGCCGCATACGCATTGCCTGGCTGGAACAAAAGGCCGTGCGCGACATCATGATTTTCCTGCAGAGCTATGGGATCACTCCTTCTCAGGCGACGAAGATCTACAAAATGTATGGAGATGATTCGATGGCAGTGGTGAAGGAAAATCCCTACCAGCTCGCTCGCGATATTTACGGGATCGGGTTTCGTATTGCCGACCAGATTGCGCGCAATCTCGGCATGCCCTCTGATTCCAGCAAGCGAATCCAGGCAGGTATTCAATACCAGCTTGAACAATTTCTTTCCGAGGGGCACACCTGCTATCCGAAGGAGCTTCTGGTCCGGGCGGCCTCCGCCGAGTTGCTCGGCGTGGACGAAGGTCCGGTGGAACGCCAAATCACGCAGATGGCGCATGACGGCCTGCTCAAGATCGAACCGCGTGAGGATTTCATCTTTCTTGCAGGACTCCACCATTCCGAATGCGGTCTGGCGCGCAAATTGAAACTGATTGCTTCAGCGCCGAACAGGCTTCCTTCTGTCATCATCGACAAGGCGCTTGAGTGGGCTGACGAGAAATCGCACATCACCATGAGCGATACCCAGCGTGAAGCTGTGAAAACAGCCATCACGTCAAAGCTCACCATCATCACGGGCGGCCCCGGCGTGGGCAAGACCACCATTGTGCGCAATATCGTGAAAATCCTGTCGTACAAGAAGGCTCGAATTGCCCTTTGCGCACCAACGGGGCGTGCCGCCAAACGTCTTTCAGAAAGTTGCTCTTTCTTTGCTCAAACCATTCATCGGCTCTTGAAATATGAACCCTCCGAGCATGGATTCGCATTTCATGAAGGACATCCTCTTGAGGTGGATCTGATCGTGGTGGATGAAGCATCCATGCTCGACGTGCCCCTTGCGCACCACCTTTTTCAAGCGATCCCAATCACGGCTTCCGTGATCCTCGTGGGCGATGTGGACCAGCTTCCTTCGGTCGGGCCAGGTAATGTGCTGCGCGATATCATAGAATCAAACAGGGCAAATGTGATTCGTTTGAAACAGATTTTTCGTCAACACCATGCCAGCCAGATCATCGTGAACGCGCACCGGGTGAATGAAGGAAAGATGCCGGAAAACTCTCCCGGACACACCATGGATTACGAATCCGAAGAAATTGAGGGAGAGTCCTCCCCGAAGGCTGCGAATGGTTTTGGAACGGGCCGAATCCAGTCCTCTTCCGATTTTCATCTGCTTCCTGCCGAAACTCCGGAAGCCGCATTGAAGCGCATTGTGGAGCTTTGTTCGCAGGACATTCCAGAGTCGTTCGGATTTCGTCCCATCGACGATCTTCAGGTGCTCGCCCCCATGCATCGCGGCGTGTGCGGAGTGGAGAATTTGAATCGTGAATTGCAAAAGGCGCTCAATCCAAAATCGAAAGATTTTCGATTGCGCGGTGGCGATGAGGCGTTGGAGATTGAACGGTACGGGCGATTATATCGCACAGGCGACAAGGTGATGCAGATCAAAAACAACTACGACAAGGACGTCTTCAACGGCGATCTAGGACGCATTACCTTCATCTCGAAGGAAAACCAGCGGTTGATCGTCCGAATCGACGAAAAAGAAATTGAATACGAATTCAGCGATCTCGACGAACTCCTGCCGGCGTATGCCATTTCCATCCACAAATCACAGGGAAGTGAATATCCTGCCGTGGTGATTCCGGTGCTCACCCAGCATTACGTGATGTTGCAGCGAAATCTGATCTACACGGCGATCACACGCGGAAAGAAGCTTGTGATATTGGTTGGTTCTGCAAAAGCGCTCGGCATTGCTGTCCGAAACAATGAAACGGCAATGCGGTATGGCATGTTGAAGACCCGTTTATGCGAATAGTTTGGTATGACACCAGATCCTTCTCTCGATTTGATGCGCGGACGCCTTGCGCAATCTCCGGAAAACGAACTATTTCGTTTCAGTTTGGGAAAAGCGCTCTATGATCGCGGAGAAACGGCAGAAGCCGTCAGCCATTTTGAAGTCGCATTGACCCATAAGCCGGATTGGATGCTTGTCGCCATCTTGCTAGGCAAATGCTGGCGGCAGCTCGGCGACTTCGTCAAAGCCCGCCAATATCTCGAACTGGGTCGAAAGCTCGCGCACGAACAACAACACGACGGGCCTCTTGAGGAGGCAACTGCGTTGCTGTCGGAACTAGGTGAGGCTTAGCTAGAGAGTGTTGAAGCGTCCGTGCGTCTCGTAAGGGAGCAGAGCGATGCAACGGGCGTTTTCGATCCCGCTGCTCATCCTGATACGACGACTACTTCTTCCCGCGGAGCATCGGAAGGCCGGTGCGTTCGTTTTCAAACACCTCGTAGCCTTCGGGAAGCGCGTCCAATGCACCTTCCTTCACTTGGCCTGCGAAAAAGAAGATTCTGCGAACCTTGCCGCCATTGAGCTGCGTTTCGCGAGCATGGAGATAATAGGGTTTATTGGATTTCTTGCTGATCACGCTGAAGGCCATAATGGTTTCCTTGTTGGATCCGTCCTGAAGGGATTATTTTGTTTCGTTGGGAGTCTGGGATGTCAGGAGAGTGTCATCCCATGTGAAAGAGTGGCGTTCCGCGACAACTTTGTAGTTTTCCAATAGGCTGGCTTTCCACGCCATCAGCGTGCCGAGGTGCTGCCAGTCCTTGCCTTTGAGGTCGAGGAAGGTCCAGCCGGAATGGCTGGGCGTTTCGCTGTAATTTTTGAAAAGGGTGACGAACGTGTCCTGATCGGCGGTTCCATCATAACCGCGGACCTGTAGCTTTACCGTGAATCGCCGGTTTTCTGAGGAAAGAGCTTTCCAATGAACGATGAAGCGCATGCCTTTGACGTCTTTATTGGAGAAGAGGCTTTTTTGGTATTGGGCTTTTTTGACCCAATCGCCGATTTCAATCGTGGTGTAGCCGTCCTTATCGATCAGTTCGTGATTCACCTTGCTGATCTCATAGTCCTTGGCCGCTTCCGATTTCGAACCGGAATCCGCCTTGGCTGTGAGGATCCAGCCTCCCAAAAAGACAACGAGCAAAAAGTAACGCACGAGAGAAGCTTAAGCAAATGGAATGGATGGTTGAAAGCTGAAAGTTAAAAGGGACTTTGGCGGAGTTTGTGTTTCAACCTTGATCTTTCAACTCCAGTGAGAACCTGCTAGCCTGTTTTTATGCCAAATACGGCTATTTATCCAGGAAGTTTCGATCCACTTACCAATGGGCACCTCGATGTCCTCGAGCGCGCCGCCGCGTTGTTTTCCAAGGTTATTCTCGCCGTGGCACATCACACGGACAAGGATTCACTCTTTACAATCCCCGAGCGCGTCCTTATTGCCCGCGAGTCAGTCAGGCACCTCTCCAACGTGGAAGTCGACGATTTTCAGACCCTGCTGGTCGATTACGCGCGCCAAAAGGGCGCGCGTGTGATTGTGCGGGGACTCCGAGCGGTGTCGGATTTTGAACTTGAGTTTCAGATGGCGTTGATGAACCGAACGCTGGCCCCACAGGTCGAGACCATTTTTTTAATGCCGAAGGATTCGTACAGTTACCTGAGTTCGCGCATCATCAAGCGCATCGCCTTTCTTGGTGGCGATATCAGTTCGTTCGTACCCGCCTATGTGGAAAAGAATCTCAAAAAGAAGTATGCTAAGCCCGCATGAAGATCAAAGTTCATGACATTCCTGAAGAGACATCTCACATCAAAGGCGAAGATCCATCCTCGATCTTCGACCTGAGCGATCCTCTGTTCCGTTTCGAAAAGCCGATCCGATACGATCTTGAGCTCACCTGGGTTGGAGATCGCAAAATTTTGGCGCGTGGCCGGTTGGAGACCGTGGTGCGGGCACAATGCGTGCGAACCCTGGAATGGTTCGATCTTCCTCTTGTCGTCGAAGCCTTTGATGCCGTTGTTGAGGACATCCAAGGGGATGAGGTGGACTTGACACCTGAAATTCGTGAAGATATTCTTCTCCTTCTTCCATCAAACCCGGTTTCGCCCCAGGCGCAGCCGTTGAAAGCCGGACAGCATGCGGATTTGGAGGCTGGCAGCGAGGTTTGGGAGAAGTTGGACAAACTTAAACTGAAGTAATTCAGGTTCACTGAAAACGGTGAGATGCTGTTTTTGGCGAACCTTTGTAATTTGAGGAGATAGCCATGGGTGTACCTAAGAGAAAAGTTTCGAAGGCCCGTTATCGGACTCGCCGTTCGGCGAACCGTTACCAAGCGCCACAATTGAATGTTTGCGCGAACTGTGGCGGCGCTTGCATGCCCCATCGAGTATGCCCTGCATGCGGTTACTATAAAGGCCGACAAATTGTGAGCGTCGAACTCAAGTAAGATGAAAATCGCGGTGGATGCCATGGGGGGCGACTTCGCTACTGCCGCGGTAGCCGAAGGTGTCGTTCTTGCGCTTCAAAAATACAAGGACATCCAGGAGTTGTTTCTGCTGGGGGATGAAATCGCTGTTCGCGCGGAAGTTCAGCGCCATGGCCCGATCGATTCCCGCATCACATTCGTTCATACCACTCAGATCGTGGAAATGTCGGATTCCGCCGTCGAGGGAATCCGCCGTAAAAAAGATTCGTCGATAAGCCGGGCGGTCGATCTTGTCAAGGAGGGTGTCGCCCAGGCAGTTGTCTCCGCAGGTCATACCGGCGCGGCTGTCGCATGTACCACTCTCAAGCTGCGTCCCGTGGAAGGAGTCGAACGTCCTGGCATCGCCACGGTCATGCCAACCGAGCATAATCTTTTTGTCTTGATTGACGCGGGCGCCAATATCGATGCGCGGCCCATTCATCTTTTGCACTACGGGATCATGGGGAGCCTCTACTCAAAATATGTATTGGGTTATGAAAATCCTCGCGTTGGGCTGATGAGCATCGGTGAAGAAGACGTCAAGGGAAACGATCTTACGAAGGAAACATTCAAGCTGCTCGAACAATCCACCCTGAATTTCGTAGGTAACGTGGAAGGGCACGATCTCTTTGAGGGAAAAGTCGAGGTGACAGTGTGCGACGGCTTTGTCGGTAACGTGATTCTCAAAACTTCCGAAAGCCTTGCCAGCGCGCTCTTCCGATGGTTGAAGACCGAACTCACGCGCACCCCGGTGCGCAAAGCGGGAGGGTTGCTTGCGAAAAATGCGTTTCGTGCCATCCGCCGCAAAACGGATTATGCGGAATATGGAGGAGCCCCTTTGCTTGGAATCAATGGGGTTTGCATCATTGCTCATGGTGCGAGCTCCCCCAAGGCGATTTGCAACGCGATCCGTGTGGCACGCGAATCAGTGAACAATCAATTAATGCATCATATAGTCGACCAGGTACGAATCAATAATGAGCGTGTCTTGGTCAAAGCTTAGCAAGGTGTAAAAAACGATCTATGCCCTCTCTAGCTCCGACCGCGAAGGCTGCCTCATCGATAAAGCCTTCCAAGCTCACTGGCTTGCGTACCGTTTCCATCGTGGGCACCGGATCCTACTTGCCGAAAAAGGTTCTTTCCAATGCCGATCTCGAAAAGATGGTCGAAACAAGTGACGAGTGGATCACGACCCGTACCGGTATTTGTGAACGGCGCATTGCCGCTCTGGATGAGTGCACGTCGGACCTCGGCGCCGAAGCCGCTCGTAAAGCGATACAAAACGCTGGAATTTCGGCGGACGATATTGATCTTATCATCTGCGCCACCATTACGCCGGACATGCCATTCCCGTGCACATCCGCTTTGATCCAGGCGAGAATCGAGGCGTCACGTGCAGCTTGTTTTGACATCGAAGCTGCCTGTTCTGGATTTATTTTCGCCCTTGAGATTGCCAGGCAGTTCGTCATGTCGGGCACCTACCAGACCGTCTTGGCGGTCGCGTCGGAGAAACTTTCCTCGATTGTGGATTGGAAAGATCGCAACACCTGCGTGCTTTTTGGAGATGGTGCGGGAGCCGCTATTTTGCAACATCGCAGCGGAAGTAAAGGAATTTTAGCCTCTTCCCTCGGAGCCAATGGCAAGCATGGAGAACTGCTCTGCATGCCGGCCGGAGGGGCAAAAAATCCTTCCTCGCTTGCCACCGTGAATTCCGGGATGCATTTCTTAAAAATGTCGGGTCGTGAAGTCTATAAACATGCCATTTTGGCAATGCAGCAAGCAGCGAAAGCGGCACTTGCAGGTAGCGGTTTAAAAATGGAAAACCTCGCCTGCATCATCCCGCATCAAGCGAATATAAGAATCATCGAAGGGCTTGCGGAACGCCTTCGCGTGCCCATCGAAAAATTTTTCATTAATTTAAACAAATACGGAAATATGTCGGCAGCCTCAGCAGCCGTCGCGTTGGATGAAGGCGCACGTCAGGGTCGATTCCAACGTGGCGATTTTATTCTGATTATTGCGTTCGGGGCGGGTCTTACATGGGGCGCCACGGTGCTCGAATGGTAGTTTTTTTGGCAAGATTTTCTCAAAATCTGTCAAGTCAAGTCTCTCATTTGACAGCTTGATGGAGTATGGTATGCTCAGATGGTATAAATTTTCATGAAAGCCGCCAAGAAAGATGCATCCGGAGTTTTTGATTCGATTCTTGTTCATTTTGGATCTGACAAAGCTCGCTTCTCACCCCAAGCCCTCAAGGTCAACCGTTCGGTCATTACCGTTCCATCTGCTTGGCAGTTTAAGCCGATGACGGAAGTAGGTCTCAAGGTTCAATTGCCCGGAAAGAAAAATGGCTTAAGCAAAGCGGTTCAATGCCGCGGAATCATTGTGGAATGCCGTCCTGAAAAGAAGGGTCTTTATCAGGTGGATCTTCTTCTGACGGATATCCCTCAAAAGCACGCGAATTTGTTTGAAAAACTCGTCCCAGGAATGGCGAAGTAGGTTTCGGTTGTCCTTCGGCACAGGTCTGAATTTTTAAGAAGTTGATCCTCTGATCATCACGGGGCTTAATCGTGCCCGTTGCCTCAAGCTTCCGGTTTTTCACCCGCAGTGACCGAAAGTGGAAGGCCCAAGTTGGGATGAAAATCTGTCACGTTATCACACGCATGATCCATGGTGGCGCCCAGGAGAACACACTCCTGACGTTGCAGGGTTTGAAGGAGCTGACCGATTGGGAGATTCATCTCGCATGCGGATCTGAAATCGGCAGGGAAGGAAATCTCCTGCCAGAGGTCGAAGCCCTCGGGATTCCCTGCCACGTGCTGCCGGGCCTCAAACGCGACCTCAACCTGCGCGAGGATTTCGTCGCCTATCATCAGTTGCACCAGCTCTTCCTTCGCCAGGCATTTGACCTCGTCCATACCCATAGCTCGAAGGCCGGCATTCTCGGCCGCATGGCCGCACGCCAGGCTCGGACTCTCTGCATTATTCACACGATTCACGGACTCGCGTTCGATGATTATCAGACTTGGTGGCGCAATGTGATCTATCGATTTGCCGAACGCGCAGCTGCCGAAAACGCCGACCGGATTGTCACCGTTTGTAATCATATGCGGGATTGTGCGCTTGCAGCGGGGGTGGGCGAACCCAGCCAATATCGTACTATTTATAGTGGCTTTCCCTTGGAGGGCTTCTTCTCCGTGCGCCCGCGAACCCCCGCGCCGGGCCGTTTTGTGCTGGGGATGATTGCGCGCATGTTTCCCATGAAAGGCCATGAGGAAATGATGAAAATGGCTTCCACGATCTTAGAACGCTGGCCCGATCTGGATCTGCGGATTGTGGGGGATGGGCCGCTCCGACCGGATTGGGGGAAATGGCTTGGAAAGCACCAGGTGTGGCGCCGCCGGATCGAGTTCACCGGCCGTGTGCCTGCGGGAAATATCCCCGCCCAACTGGCTCAGATGGACGGCGTGATTCATCTTTCGCTCCGCGAAGGTCTTCCTCGCGTCGTGCCGCAGGCGCTTGCGGCGGGCCGCCCCGTTTGCGTTTACAATGTGGGTGGGGTTGCCGAAGTTGTGGAACATGGTAAAACCGGATGGCTGGTCGAACCCGGCGACACCGAATCCCTGCTCAAAGCACTGTCGCGGATGAAGGAGAATGTTCCGTTGTTCGACGCGGAATATGCCCGGCACCGCGTGCAAAAGCTTTTCGATTATCGTCACATGCAGCAACAAATCGTTCGTCTCTACGAAGAAAGCCTTCGGCCGCAGAAAACGGTGCCATTGCGATTTGCTCATCACCCTGCTAGATCACGAGCGTGAGCTGGCTCTATTTCGGCGCCTCGTTATTGCTCTGTCTGACCCTTTGCCCGGTCTGCACGACGCCCAAAATGAGGATGCTCAATATCACCCCAAGCAGGTGGCTGCCGGAATCTCCAAGAAAGACCCGGCCTTCGGGAAAGTTCAAAAACAGGAAACCTGTCACCGCGCCGGCAAAGAGCGCGAATCCCGGATCGTGCCCGAGCTGAGCGGTCATGGCCACACCTGTTGTAAGAATCAAAACCAGCCCCGCGCAAAGTCCGTTGGCATTATCCGTGTAATTCAAAGCGTTGGTAAAAAAGACAAACCAAAACATAAGCGGGATAAAGATCCAAATCGAGAGTGGTGAAAGAATAGACCCGGCAAAAGACATCGCCACGGCCGGCACAAATTGGAGGAGGAGCTTAATAAAGGGGGTAAATCCGAAAAGATCATCCAACAATCCCACGAGAAACATTCCCGACATTGCCAACCAGAACGGCCAATTCATCGGCGAACAAAACACAAAAGAAAGGGTTGAAATAACGA
>Ga0207037_10217_pt1 | contig 13354 bp, 15 predicted proteins | sample Alteio_BWMinCont_75_FD_153268 | JGI IMG/M metagenome (GOLD analysis project Ga0207037, IMG submission 153268) | Enriched cells from forest soil in Barre Woods Harvard Forest LTER site, Petersham, Massachusetts, United States -... | ecosystem: Environmental > Terrestrial > Soil > Temperate forest >... | reverse complement strand
CCTCTTCGAGAAAGTTGCGCCGGCGCTCAACGCGCAACCCGCATATCTGGAATGCGTGAACAGCACGGTGCGAGTGAAGAGTGAAGTAAGCCATTCGCTGAACTGGAAACAGGCCTGCTCGAAGATGGGCGCCATGCCGCTGACAGCGCGCGGACACAACGATCAAGTTCCCAGCAAGAATCGTCCCGATCTCACCAACAGCGGCGTCGGCGGAGTAGGGATGGCCGACGTTGAAGTCGATACCGAGACCGGCATCGTAAAAGTAAAGAAGATGGTCGCGGTGCAGGATTGCGGTCTGATCATCGACCTCAAGACCGCCGAGAGCAGTTGCTATGGCGCGATGGTCATGGGCATCAGCTATGCCTTGTTCGAAGAAAAGGTCATGGATCAGGCGACAGGCCGCATGCTGAATCCGAATATGGAGTTCTACCGCCTTGCCGGACTCAACGACATTCCCGAACTCGTAGTTCACATGATGACTGGAAAAGGCTACGACGAGCGCGGCGTGATTGGACTTGGCGAGCCGCCGGTAGTTTCTCCCGGAGCTGCGATCGCGAATGCAGTTGCGAATGCGATCGGCACACGTGTTTCGTTCTTGCCGCTCACCCCTGACAAAGTGCTCGCGGCGCTAGACATGACGCAGAAGGCAGGTGCATAATGCGACCCTTTGAATACGCCAGTCCGACCACTAAAGAACAAGCTGTCGGACTCCTGGGCCCAACTTGGGGACAAGCCGAAGTCCTCGCCGGGGGCACCGACCTGCTGGCTTTGATGAAGGATGACGTCGTCCATCCCAAGCGCCTCGTAAACATTAAGGAGATCAAGGAAATGAGCGGCGCTAAACAAACGCCGCAGGGACTTCGTATCGGCGCACTTATCACTCTAGGCGAACTCGCTGACAATGCGAATGTAGTCAAAGACTATCCCGCATTGGCAGAAGCGCTCAACGACGCTGCCAGCCCGCAGATTCGCAACATGGCCACGCTCGGCGGCAACCTATGCCAGCGTCCGCGCTGCTGGTATTTTCGCGGCGGCTTCGGGCTTCTCCCCAAAAACGAGTCGGGCAAGGATCTGGTCACTGACGGCGAAAACCGTTATCACGCGATCCTGGGCAACAACGGCCCTGCCAAGTTCGTCAGTCCCTCAACCATCGTTCCGGTGCTGGTCGCATATGGCGCTTCGATTCGGCTGATTGGACCCAAGGGATCCCGCGAACTCCCGCTCGAGCAGTTTTATGTGATTCCGAAATCCGAAACTGAGCGCGAACACGACTTGAAGCCGAACGAAATACTCGCGGAAGTCATCCTGCCTCCCCCTCATGCAATGAAAGTCGCGCACTACGAGATTCGACAGAAGCAGGCTTTCGACTGGCCGCTTGCCGTGGCCGCCGTGGGTTTGACGATGAATGGCTCGTCGGTGCAGTCCGCGCGGGTCGTGATCGGATACGTCGCGCCCATACCCTGGCGCTCCGCCGAGGCTGAGCGCGCATTAGGGGGGCAAGAGCCTCTCCGAGGACGCGGCGAAAGCAGCGGCCGAAGCCGCTCTGCAAAACGCAACCCCTCTCAGTCACAACGTCTACAAAGTTCAGCTAGCAAAAGTTGCCCTTAGACGAGCCATCCTGAAAGCCGCGTCGGGAGGTGCCGCATGATCAGACAATCATCCCTTCAGGAATCCGATCGCTTCAACACCAAACATCCCGATCTCTGCCCGGCTCTACGCTGGAAGGCGCAATTCATCCTCGCCGAGGCCGATCCGACCGTCCCGCACTCCAACGAAGGCCTGTTCTGGTGCATCCACACCCAAACCTGCATCGGTCCCGACGGCAAGTTGGCGGAGCCGGGCAACTGCTCGTCCTCTCGCCGCAAGTGCCACGGCACGGGGAAATGCGGATAGACCCTGGACGACAGCCGCTCGTGCAACCCGCCATCTCGCTAGGGCATAATAGTTAAGAGGAAGCCGGGCTTTCGTCCCCGACGGTCCGCACTCATTGTGGGGGTGGCTGATGAAGCGCTTTGCGCTCAAAGTAGTCGTGATCGCGTCTCTCGCAGCTTGCCAAAGCGTGGCACAAACTACCACGCCAGCGGCTGGTAACGACTACTCTTTTAATGTTTCAACGACTCAGCCGTGGACCGATACCGGCCTAGACCTCCGGACCGGCGATGCTCTCAATATCACCGCCAGTGGTACGCAGAGTTGTGATCCGCAGGGCGTCACCGGCGCTTCCACGCAAAGTCTTCCTCTTGCAACCGCGCTTCCAGGAGCGCTAATCGCGAAACTCGGAGAGGAAAGTACTCCGCTGCTTGTCGGCAGCAGCAAGGAAGTCAACGTCGATGCTGCCGGCCGTCTGTTTCTTGGAGTCAACGCTGGAGACAAGCCGCCCTGCAAGGGAACCATCGCGGTCAAAGTCCATCGCCAGGCGCAGGCGGCATCCAGCCGTGGAGACGTTCTCAAGCAGCAATTGGGAAGCGCCGCCGAGATCTTCCTGGCCGGCCAGTTTGGCGTCGGCTCTGCGAACGCCACAACCGCTCCAGCTCTGAAGCTCTCCAGCGCACCTCTCGACGCGGGGCTTCGCAAAGACATCGACGGTCTGCCACGCCGCGTCAACGACCAGCTCAAGAATCTCGGGGACATGGTGAATTTCGTGATCGTCGGCTCCGAGCAGCAGGTCCAGAGCGTGCTCGACGCCGCCAACTGGCACGTGGCCGACACCGACAACAAGAAGGCCGTCCTCGAAGCCGCAATGATGACTTACGAGAATAAAGACTACCTGGCGATGCCGATGAGCACGCTCTACCTTTTCAACCGTCCCCAGGATTTCGGTTACGAGCAAGCTGAACCCATCGCCATGGTTGCGAGCCGGCATCACTTTCGTTTGTGGAAGGCGCCATTTACCTGGAACGGACAGACTGTGTGGGTCGGCGCCGGAACGCACGACATCGGCTTCGCTAAAGACAAACGCAATGGCAGCGTCACCCACAAGATCGATCCCAACGTAGACGGGGAGCGCGAGAATATCGGCGCCAGTTTGCAGAAAACGGATAAGCCGAAAAGTATGGCTTATTACCTGCCGCCTAATCCGGTGCAGGACGCGAAGAATGCCACCGGCGACGGCTACAAATCGGATGGGCGAATTCTGGTGGTCTTCCTGCAGTAAGGTTGATGCGTCAGGCTTCGGGCGTCAGGCTTCAGGAAGGCGAAACTTAATGCCCTGCCGCTAGTCTGCCGTCCCAGAAATTCGCGAAAGCACTCTGTCATCCCGACCGAAGCGAAGTGGAGGGACCTTGTGTTTTCAGTTGGCTTCATTTTCGAGCCTAGAGCCTGAAGCCTCACGCAGCTTTATGAGATAATTTTTTAGATAACCCTTGAGGACAATTATGGCTGAACGCATGGTCTTCTGTGTCAAGTTGCACAAGGAACTTCCTGGCTTGGATGAGCCACCCTTTGACACGGAATTCGGAAAGAAGATCTACGAAAACGTCTCCCAGCAAGCCTGGCAAGGCTGGACAGAATTCTGCAAGATGCTGCTCAACGAATACCGCCTGAATCCCGCTCGCCGGGAAGATCAGGAAGCCATCGTCAAACAGATGGAGCAATATTTCTTCGGCGAAGGCGCTGCTCTCCCGAAGGAGTACGTTCCGCCGGTTCAGAAATAAGCCACGCGGCACCAGTACCTCGGTGAGTACCGTTCACCGGATTGTCATCTCAATTTCATCAACCCGTAACATTCATGCACTAAAAATAGGGCATGGATCCGCCCGTCTACGATACGCTGATCCTTTCTGACGTCCACCTGGGCTCGGAGTGCAGTCGTGCCCGCGACGCCACTCAGGTGCTCAAGGACAATCGCTTCCGGCGTTTGATCCTTCTCGGAGATATCTTTGCTGACCTCAACTTCGGCCGCCTCACCAAGGAACACTGGAAATTTCTCGGCTACATCCGCAAGCTTTCCAATCCCAAGCGCAACGTGGAAGTCATCTGGGTCGAAGGAAACCACGACCAGGGTCTGACCGACATCATGTCGCACCTGGTCGGCGTGCGAGTTTACCAGCAGTATGTCTGGCACTATGCGGGAATGCGCCACCTGGCCATTCATGGCCACCAGTTTGATCGCCTCGTAGCCAACAATCTTCGGCTCAATTATCTGGGGACGCTGCTCTATCTGCGGTTGGAGAAGCTCGATCTAAAGGGCAAGCCGGTGGCGCGCTTTTTTGATCGCCTCAACACCCGCTGGCTGCGCATGTCGACGAAAGTGGCTTCAGGAGCCCTATTTCACGCCCGTCAGCACAAAGCCGACCGCATTTTCTGCGGACACACCCACGTCGCCATGCAGCAAGAACGGGACGGATTGCATTACTACAATGCCGGCGGCTGGATCGACTCTAAGCCCACATTCATCACCATCGACGAGGAGGGCGTACGGATTCATGAATACCAGCACCGAACTGACCATCGTGATTCCAGCGAAGAACGAGGCGACACTGATTCCGCGGTTGCTGAATTCACTGGCGAATCAGGATTACCTGGGGATGCCGAGTACGAAAGTATTGGTAGCTGACGCCGGCTCGACCGATGGCACACCCGAAATCGTGATGCAATTTCGTGATCGCCTGCAAGTCAGCGTAATTCCTGGAGGCTTGCCCTCAGTCGGCCGCAATGCCGGAGCGGCGCGGGCCGACACTCATTACGTGCTCTTCATCGACGCCGATGTCGAACCGACCTCGAATTCGCTGATCAGGCGCGCCGTCGAACTGGCACAACAGAAGCGCCTTCATTGCGTCACCACGAATATCATTTGCCGCGAAGGTAACTGGCTCGATAAAAGCATTTATCTCGGCAACGATTTTTTCCAGCACCTGTCCCGCCTGCATCAACCTTTCAGCACCGGGATGTTCATGCTTTTCGATAAGCGGCGATTTGACGAACTGGAAGGTTTTCACGAGCAGGTACACTTCGCGGAAGACTATCTGTTGAGCAAGCAGGTGGCGAGAAGCAAGTTCGGCATCGTCCGCGGCGGAGTGTATACGACGAACCGGCGATTCAAGAAAATGGGACGCGGGCGAGTAATCTGGCTCTTCCTTTTTACAGCAATGAATTTCTGGAACCCCAGCCATTTCCTGCGCGACCACAAATATTGGCAGTCCGAAGACAGTTCATCGAATGCAGACCTGCCAATGTAGGGGCGGGCGGGTGCCCGTGCAGTAGCACTAGAATTCTCCCGAACGCAACACCGCCCAGGGTTCCCGCAGGAAGAAACGCCACAGGTTCTGCCCTTTGGGGAGCATCAAACAATTAACTAGATTTTCACAGTCGCGCAACCTACCCACAAACGTCTAATCGGTATCATCAACTCAAAATAAAACATGGAGTGGGAGTCCGCGCCAGCCTGCGAGCCTTGGACAGCCGGATAAGGAGTAAACCATGAAGTTAGGTCTGGAAACCCGCGCAATCGATGCTGTCACCGTTCTCTACTGCCGAGGCCGTTTTACCTATCGCGATGAAGCTGCGGCATTCTCCCAAAAAATCGCGGAGCTTTTGCCCCACGCCCGTCAGGTCGTAATCGAGCTCAGTGAATTGGAGATTATCGACAGCGCCGGTCTCGGTGAACTGGTAGTCGTGCACATGTGGATCCGAGCCAGCGGATGCGAACTGAAACTGGCCGGCGCGAATCCCCGGGTTCGACAGCTACTCGAACTGACCAACCTGCTGTCGGTTTTCGACGTTCATCCCACGCTGGACGAGGCCCTGCTCTCGTTCCAGCAAAACATCGCAAAAACTAGAACCGCCGTCCAAGCCGCTTGATGCAGCCGCCGACGTACACGCCCGCGCGGCGTTCCAAACTGTTTCCCGCGCCTACAGCGGCTGGGAAACGGCGTCAGAAGCAGAGTAGCTTCCCTTCATCGCGTACCAGCGGATTCTTATCAGCTCGCCAAACATACGGATGCCGTCGCGCAACGGATGGATACGCGTTCCTTCGCGATGCGACCAGGCAACCGGGACTTCGCAGACGACGAGCCCGAACTTCTTAGCCAGGTAGAGCAGTTCCGGATCGAATCCCCAGCGCTCGATCTTCTGCAAGGGAAAAATAGTTTCCGCGCTGCGCCGGGTGAAAGCCTTAAACCCGCACTGCGTATCCTTGAACTGCAAACCTAGAATGACGCGCAACGCCAGGTTGAAGATGCGTCCGAAGAGCCTGCGATGCATCGGCTGCCGCCGAATCTGCAATCGACGATCCATCCAGCGCGAGCCAATGGCGATGTCCGCGCCGTTCTCAATCGCGGCAAACAGCTTATCCGCCTCCTCAATCGGCGAGGAGAGATCAGCATCGCTGAACAGCAAAATGTCACCCGTCGCGTGCAGCATTCCGTTGCGGACGCTGTACCCCTTGCCCCGGTTCCCAGGATTCTCCAGCAAGCGCAATACAGCATGCTTGCTCGCATAATCGCGGACAATTGCCGGCGTGTCGTCGCTCGATCCGTCGCTCACCACAATGACTTCCACGTTCCAGCCGCGCTCCATGGCGTGAGCGAGAATCCTGTCCAGCGTGGCCGAGATGCGCGCGCTCTCGTTATATGCCGGAAGGATAATGCTGTATGTGGCAGGGTCCAAGTTAAGTTCTCAGCCGTCCGCTCTCAGCTTTTAGATTAGGAGCCGCTAGTGTCACGTTTTGGCGGCTGCGAGTCAAACTGTTTTGGATCAGTGTGAGGTAGCAACTCAGAACTGAGGGCCAAAAGCCAAGAGCTGAAAGCTTCTAAGCCACTTGCCGCTGCTTCTCCAGCATGGAGAAAAACTCCGCCACCAGTTCTTCGTCCCACAACCCGCCGCGGGCTTCCTGCCGCATTGTAAAAGCAGCATGTTCATGGCTAAGCGCTGGTTTATACGGTCGCGCAGTGCGCAGCGCATCGTAGACATCCACCACCTGCAACACGCGCGGAAGCAGAGGAATCTCAATCTTCTGCAATCCATCCGGATACCCGCTGCCATCCGAGTGTTCATGATGATTGCGGATAATCGGCAGCACCAGCCGCAGCGACTTCAATGGCCGGCAGATATTTTCCCCGGTCAACGGATGCTGCTTCATAACTGCCCATTCTTCCTCGGTGAGGTTCGTGCCCTTCTTCAAAATGTCGTCGGGCACGGCGATTTTTCCCAGGTCGTGCAGGTACCCGCCGCGCCGCAACGCCACAATCGATTCCTCACTCAGCCCGAGATGACGCCCCAGATTGCTCGCGTTCTCCGCCAACCGTTCACAATGACCCTCGGTGTAGGGATCGCGGCTCTCCACGCTCAGGCCCAACGTGCAAAGCACCGACTCGGCCGTCTCTAGTTCGTCGGTAAACTCCTTGAGCTTCAGCAGCGACTTGACGCGGGCAAACAGCTCCTCTGAAAAAATGGGCTTGTTAAGAAAGTCATCAGCCCCAGCCTCGATTCCCCGCAGCTTGTCCTCGCGATCGCTCAACCCGGTAATCAGTACAAACGGAATCAGCCGCGTAGCCGGGTTCTCCTTGACTTCGCGGCACAGCTCGTAACCCGACTTGCCGGGCATCACCACATCGGAAAGAATCAGATCAGGAAGTTCGCGCCGAATCTCGTTTTCCGCCAGCGCCGCGCTTGCAACTGCAACCACTTCATACCCTCGAGTGGCCAGCAGTTCGCGCATCAGGACCATCGTGTCCGGATTATCATCGACCACCAACACTCGCGGAGCGCGGCGCAGCGACAGCTCTCCCATCCCCTTGTATGACGGGGAATGACTGGCAGGAGTTGTCCGGAATTTGTGGGGAGGGCTCATGGACGACGGCCTGTGTAAGACGCTTCCGTAATTGTAACGGATTTATCGCCATCTCACAGTCCCGCGTGGTTACCCGTGCCAATACCTGTCCAGCTTTTGGACACGCCAAAGTTATCCAGTGTCAATCCCATTTGGGGAAATCAGGCACGCGATTGTGCGCTCTAGCCTTGCTTAAACAGTCAGCCCCTGCTTAGCCTGACTGTATGCGCCTTTTTGTTCGTAACGCACTCTGTTTCTTTCTGGTCGTGACGGTAGCTCAAGCTGTCTCCAAGCCCCACGTGATCACCTTCGGCAAGTGGACCGTGGTCAAATCATCCGCGCGCCTCGATGAAAGCCTGCCAGAAGACTTGAAGATAAGGCCAATCTTCGTGGATGGACGCCTGAAAGAATTTACCTTCGGCATTCCGCACGAGGTCACCGAACAGCAATTCGCCGTGCGACGCATTCTTCGGGTCAACGATTCCTTGCCTCAGGAAGCCGCAACCCCGCGCTGGACCTGGCAGCGCGGCGGATGGCTCGTAGTCGACCGCGTCACCGGACACATCGCGCAAGCCACCCTGCCGGAGTTCGATCCAGACTCGTCCTCCGCCACTTGGTACCGCGACTACATCGCCTACTGCGGAATCTCCGACGATGGCCGCAAGCTCTCCGCCGTCGTGATGCAACTAGGCCGCCGCAAGCCCATCCTGAAAAAGCCCCTAGGCGAAGCCGCCAGCGACGAGACCACCGAATGTGCGCCTCCGGGCTGGCAGCGCGCTCCCACGCGAGTAAGCTTCGTCTCCAAGGCAGATCAAAAGTTCACCTTCGCAGTCCGCGGTCACGCCGTTGAAGCGGTAACCGAAGATGACCCAGAAGAAGGAACCCGGTAGCCAAACATACACGCCAGCGCAGTCTAGACGCGAGCGTCCACGCTCGTGCAACCATGAAATCAGACACATCTAGTTTTCGGGGTCAATCAGGGCTGCTGCGCCACCAGGTTCCCACTCAAATGCTTTACCAGCACAAACACCAAAACCAGCACGACCGCAGCCCCAATAAAAACACCCCGCCGCCACCCATCGCGAACTTCCGGCGGCGCCATGAGATGTTTCGCCAAGACCGCCCCCAGCGCCAATCCAGCCAGCAACCCGCCAATATGAGCCGAGTTATCGATTCCCGGGACCGCCGCCCCAAAGAACAAATTGTATCCCGCAAACATGAGCAAGCTTTTCAGAGTGCCCTGAATCGCCTGCTTGGAAATCGGTAAATGCCCGAGATAAAGCGCCGCAATCAAAGCTCCGGCCAACCCGAAAATTGCTCCCGAGGCGCCTACCCCAACCGCCATCGGATGCCACCACAGGCTTGCTAAACTGCCAGCGAGTCCGCAGAAGGTGTAAGTCAGGACATACGTCCACGGATCGAAGATTCGCTCCGCCAGATACCCAAGGTTCCACAAGCACCACATGTTAAGCGCAATGTGGATAATTCCACCGTGAACATAGTTGGAAGCCAGCATGCGCCACGGCTCCGTGCCCAGCGAAAGCGGACCCCAGTTCGCTCCCCACTTCAACAGCTGCGGAATCGTGGGCGCAACCGGAGCAACCCCCGTCAGCACCATGACCACATACACGGCAACATTCATTCCAACCAAAGTCGTCGTGATAGGTTGTTTTTCGATCATAGGTGAACTCTGAACCGCCTCCCGATTACTGCCCTCAAACACACTATCAGAACGATGCAAAAAACGAAGTCGTATGGGAAAGTGTTTGTGAAATCACAAAGGAACTAAGATGTCTATATCGGCCAACGACCAAGCGTGAAGCGAAAAGCGCTGAATGCTAAGTGCTGAATGCTGAGTGCTAATTGCTAAGAGCTAATTGCCAACTGCTAAATGCTGAGTCCCGCCCTTCTCAATCTCCAGTCGTCTCCACCATTGCCATTTCCTCCACCGCCGCCTTCTTCGTCACCTGCGCGCTCGTCACGAGAACGACCGAAGCAACGACGATCGCACTCCCCGCCAGCATGTAACCATCCACCCGCTCGTGCAGCACCAGCCATCCCAGAAAAACCGCCACTACCGGATTCACGTATGCATAGGTAGAAACCTTCGCGGTAGGCACATGGTTCAAAAGCCAGATGTAGGCCGTATACCCGATCCACGATCCGCAAACCACCAGATACAGCGTGGCCCCGACCCCACGCGGCGTCCACACAACTCGCGACAAATCTCCCGCCGCAATGGCAAACAACAAATTCGCCAACCCCGCCGCGATCATTTGCCATGCCGTAGCCGAGAACGGATCCACATCCGCCGACTTCCACCGCTTGGCCAGCACAGATCCCAAAGCCCAGCTGAACGACCCACCCAGCAGGCTGATCGAGGCCCACAACTGCACCCGCCCAAACGAAGTAGTTGTCGTCAGGTCAGGCCATAACAATACAACCAACCCCACAACCCCTAGTGCCAGCCCGGCTTTGCCGCGTGCCGAAACATGATGGTCCCCCAGCAACAATGTATCCAGCACCAGGAACCACAGCGGCGTCACCGCGATGATCAGCGCCGCGAGACCTGATGCCATATGCTGTTCCGCATACGAGAGCGTAAGATTGCCACCCATGAGCAGGAGCACGCCTACAGTCGCCATCTGCCCCAGCTGCCGTCCGCTAAACCAGATCCTCCGCCCCCGCAGCCCACAGAACGCCAGCATGAAAACACCAGCAATCAGGAACCGCACTCCGCACATCAGCGCCGGAGGAATGCGCTCCACCGCAATGTCAATCGCCAGATAAGTCGATCCCCAAAAGAAATAGACCAGCCCGAAGGCAAGCATCACAGCAAACCGGCTCTGCCGCTGCGCATTAGTCATGAGATCGTCGAATCACAGATTTTGGGAAGGGCACGGCTTCAGCCGTGCCACACAAACCGCAAAAAACACGGGCTTCAGCCCCTGAGGCAAAGATTCAATCGGGAGTCAACCTGAAACCAGCCTTAGCTATCAGACACACGAACAGCCAACAAAGATGCGGTTTTTTGAAACTGCAACCGAAATAATAAACAAAATTCTGTGATTGTCAGTCGGAAACCCAAGGCGGGGTCGCAAATGCGATGGAGATGTCGACCGTGCCCATTCTTTCGTCTATTTTTCTTTTCGTGTACTCCGCCGGATCTGTGCCGATGGGTGTTGGCCGAAAGAACCTGGAACAAAATTCCTGTAGCGAACCTGGGGAATAAGCCTTCCCGCGCAGAACTTCCCATCCGTCAGTCAGTTCTTGTGTTTTCGTCGCATCCAATCCCGTAATATGAAGCTCACCCCAGCGAAACAACTTCCCCTCGTCAACATCGATATTGAGCCGAACACTTGCGTCGGCCTCGTCAAACACGGTGTTCGGGATTGAGGTGAAGTTCACATACCCCGCAGACTCATAGCCCTGACGCAGCAATTCCAGCCCTCTTGCAATCTGAGCCCGACTGAATATTTCACCCGGCTGGACAGGAGTAAGTCTCACCAATTCTGCCTCCGAAAACGCTTTCGCATTGATGAAATGTATCTCGCGGAGCCTATATTGCTGCCCAGAGTCGAGAATCTTGACCACAATGTCGAACTCGCGATTCGCAGAGCTGTGAGTAGCCGGCTCAGCCCCCGCGCTCACCTTGACCTTGAAGTAGCCCTTGTCCTGAAATGCTGCGCGGACCCGCTCCTCGGCTACATCGGCCACCTGCGAGACATTCCCGGGCCACTGCCCTACCCCAAACTCGCGGCCATCCTGTCGGATCTTCTTGGCAAGTTCGCGCTGTTCCTGGGCGGAAAGTACCCCGGCGTTCTTGAAAAGGACAGTTCGGATCGTAGGGGTGGGGACACGCCTGTCCGCTTGCCCGTTCAAGGGGAGCGAGGCGAGAACACAAACGCAGATCAGAAGGCGCTCCAACAAAAACTCACCTCTGACTGGGAGCATTATAGCTCTGCACCCGGGCACGTGACCAACGGCCGATGACCATCGACCAACGACCGATTGGGGGTTACGCAACGACACCCGGCAGGCTATAATAGTCTTGGAATGATTCCCGATGCGCCGCCAAAATCCCAATTCGCACCTGCCCGCGTGCTGGATACACTTTCTCGTGTGCCCACGCCGCTATCTGGCAGTGTTGCCTTCGCAAGCGCGTCCCAGCCTATTCGGTAGCGACTAACTCTCCAAATCCTCCTCGTCCGATTCCTGCTTTAGGGCTGAACTCCGCTCGAAAGCCAATAAAAAAGACGAACGACCAACGACCATTTTGGAGGATTCCATGCCAACTCAAACTCTTATCGGCCCCAAGATCAAAACGGCCCTGCCTGGTCCTAATGCGAGACGCGTTCTAGACGGCGATAGCAAATACATTTCCCCCTCATACACCCGCTCCTACCCGCTGGTCGCCAAGCAGGGACGCGGCATCGTAGTCACCGACGTCGATGGAAACGAATTCTTCGACTTCTCTGCCGGTATCGCGGTTACCTCGACCGGCCACTGCCATCCCCAAGTGGTTGCCGCCATTCAGAAGCAGGCCGCCGAACTGATCCACATGTCCGGCACCGACTTCTACTACGAGAACATGGTCACGCTCGCGGAGCGTCTCTCGAAGATCGCGCCCATGCCCGGCCCGCACAAAATTTACTACGGCAACTCCGGTGCCGAAGCCATCGAGTGCGCCCTCAAACTCGCTCGCTATCACACCAAGCGCCAGAACGTCATCGCGTTCTACGGTGCGTTCCACGGACGCACCATGGGAGCGCTTTCGCTCACCGCCTCAAAGCCGCAACAGAAGCGGCGTTTCGGCCCGATGGTTCCAGGCGTAACCCACATTCGTTATCCCGACGTATATCGCGGATGCGAAGGCGGCCCGCAGGACGCCGAAGCCTTCGCGCTGGGCTGCGCCCGCTTCATCGAAGACAAGCTCTTCAAGACCACGCTTGCCCCCGAGGAAGTAGCCGCAATCTTCGTCGAGCCGGTGCAAGGTGAAGGCGGATACGTAATCGCTCCCACCGTCTTCATGCAGGAACTGCGCCGCATCTGCGATCGTCACGGAATTCTATTGGTTGCAGACGAAGTCCAAAGCGGCATCGGACGCACCGGTAAATGGTGGGCCATCCAGCACACCGGCGTGCAGCCCGACATCGTCTGTTCCGCGAAGGGCATTGCATCAGGCATGCCGCTGGGCGTCACCATCAGCAAAGCCGAAATCATGGACTGGGTCCCCGGCTCGCACGCGTCCACCTTCGGAGGCAACCCGGTCTGCAACGCGGCCGCGATGGCCACGTTAGATGTCATCGAGCACGATGGCCTGCTGCAGAACTCAACCGAAGTAGGCAATCACATGCTGAAGCGCATGGCGGCGTGGCCCAGCAAGCACAAGCTGGTCGGGGACGTTCGCGGTCGCGGCCTGATGATTGGCGTCGAGATCGTCAAAGACAAGAAGACTAAAGAGTATGGCGCGGCCGAACGTGACCGCATCATCCAACTGTCCTTCGAGCGCGGCATCCTCTTCCTCGGCTGCGGACCAAGCACCATCCGCATCGCGCCGCCGCTCATCGTGACCAAAGAAGAAGC
>Ga0207037_10328_pt1 | contig 13490 bp, 13 predicted proteins | sample Alteio_BWMinCont_75_FD_153268 | JGI IMG/M metagenome (GOLD analysis project Ga0207037, IMG submission 153268) | Enriched cells from forest soil in Barre Woods Harvard Forest LTER site, Petersham, Massachusetts, United States -... | ecosystem: Environmental > Terrestrial > Soil > Temperate forest >... | reverse complement strand
GATGTGCCGTGACGCTCTTCTCCGTGGCGAACCCGGTCAATCCGGGCATAAGCCAGACGATTAGCCACTATCAACCGCGGTACCCAATTTCGCTCGCGCGATCACCACAGCTCGAGTGTTGGAGAATGCCCCTGATACCCAGGCACTCGAAACGCCCCGGCGATACCAACCGATTGGCGACGATGATCGTCGGCGACCGGCGCGCCATGATTCGGCCGGGACCGCGAGAACCCCTGCTTCATCCGGTGTTTTCCTTTGACCATCAAACGTGGCTGCAGCCCTCAGATCACCGCGATGAGGCCTGCCTGACCGGCTAGCTCGCGGAGATCCCGCATGAGGGTAGGCGTTTAGCCGGACTACGCCGCGGATTGGCGCACGAACCAAAACCGTAAGTACCGAGTACTCCATGCGCCTGGCCAGCGTTCACCAGCATTGGCTGTGCCGGATTCACCTCGCCTGTTCGATCGATGCGATCACCGCGACCGGACCGCCACCCGGCGGCCCCTGGTGTTCGGCGCCGCCTGACACATAGATGGCGCCGTGGCCCACAAGGCCCGCGATCAGGCCCCCGACGGCGGCGCGAGCGTGCCGGGTGGCACTGATGTCGGTGTCGTCGAGCATGGTGTGCCGGAAGCCCCTGACATCCCCATCCGGCGAGGCTTCCGCTTTCGCGAACACGCTGACAATGCGATCTCTCATGATGTCCCGGCCCCGCATCAGGCCGGCGCTGGCGAACGCCGCCATCAGGCCCTCCAGATCGATGGCGTCGCGCATCATCGCGTGACCCATCACATAGCGACCTCTGGCGCGCTCCGAATTGCCGAACACGATCACCACACCGCGCATCAGCTCGATGCCGGCGGAGGCGGACGCGACGGCGGAGTACATGCCCCAGTCACGCATGATCGCGTCATCCGAAACCGGGTGAGGGATTTCCTTCAGCGCCGCGGCGACCGCCAGAGAAGACGCCCCGCGCGACCAGGCCATCGAGCTGTAGCTGCTTTTGGTCACCGTGGCCACGCCGCGCGCCAACGCCGCTTCAACCCGCTCCGCTGTCAGCAGCGGGCATTTGACCTGCACGTAATGGACGTCATCGCGCTCGGAGATCCCGGCATCATCCATCGCCTCCAGAACCGCTTTCGCCGTCTGCTCCACCTGAACCGCGCGGCCAAGTTCCTCGGGCAGAAAATCGCGGGTCATGGCGATGCCGATGCTGAGGCGTTTTTCGCCGGGGTTGTCCGCGCCGCCGCGCACAGTTCGCCGCGTGAACACTGTCAGGTGCGGGCTGAGCACGCCTTCTGTACCGCCCGACATGACGAATGCGATCCGCTCCTCAACGGCCGCGGGAGGCAACTCCAGAAACGGCGCCAATCCCGCGCACAACGCCGTGGTGGCGTATTCGCGGGTGAAATCGTTCACCCCGCCATTGCCTTCGGTTTTGCCGAGGACGGCGACGATATCGCCCGGATCGACAACGCCTTTTTCGATCAACGCGATAAGGCCGGAAATATCCGCCGGACCACGCGTCGAGACGCGGAAGACATCGACCTCTTGAGCATCCATCGAGCTTATTCCGCTTCCACCGGTTGCCAGAATACGACCATTTTTTCCACCAGGCTAATCGCGTAGAACAGCGCGATCCCAGCCAACGCCGATGCGAACACCGCCGAGAACAACGTCGGCGTTTCCAGATGTGCCGCCGAAATCACGATGAGATATCCCAGTCCTTTGGTGGCGCCGACGAACTCTCCGACAATGGCACCAACCACCGCGAGTGAGGACGAAATCTTTAGCGAGGAAAACAAATAGGGCAGCGAGAACGGCAGCCGCAATTTTCGGAACTCCTGTGCCGGCGTGGCACCGAATGAGCGGAACAGATCGCGGAAATCCGCATCGGCGGATTTCAACCCCTTCACGGAGTTCACCAGCACAGGAAAGAAGCAGATCAATCCGGCGGCGGTGATCTTCGACCACCATCCGGTACCTTGCCACAACACCAATAGCGGCGCGATGGCGACGATCGGCGTGGTCTTGATGGCGATGGCGATCGGAAACAGGCCGCGCTCCAGCATCGGAAACCGCACGAACAGCAATGCCGCGCAGAACGCCAGACAACTGGCGAAGGCGAATCCCGCCAAGGCTTCGGTGAAGGTAACGCCCAATTGAAAAAACAAATCGCCATCGACGGTGGCGAGGATGGCTGTGGGCGACGGCAGCAAATACTCCGGGGTCGCGCGCAGCATGACGATCGCCTGCCACATCCCAAGCGCCAGGATCGTGAAAAGCAACGGCGTGAGCACGGCTTTTCTCATGGCGCACCCAGTACCAGTTCGCGCGTGCGCTCGATCAGCCTGACGAGCGCGATGTTGCTCAGCCGCCGCGGATACGGCAGATCAACCGGGATGGTGTCGACGATCCGCGCCGGACGCGGGGTGAGTACGCATATGCGGTCAGACATTGTCACGGCCTCGGGTACCGAATGCGTCACCATGACCACGGTCCTCAGACGGGTGGCGCCGCTGTGCCAGATGCCGACCAGTTCCTCGTTCAACCGCTCGCGGGTCAATTCGTCCAACGCACCGAACGGCTCGTCCAGCAGCAGCAAGTCCGGGTCCGACATCAATGTTCGTGCCAGCGCCGCGCGTTGCTGCATCCCACCGGAAAGCTGATGCGGGTACGCATCGGCGAAGTCCCGCAGCCGGACCAGTTCCAGCATTTCCAGTGCCCGGCTTCGATCCGGCGCGCCGGCTGGGTTGCCACCCTGTTGAAGCTCGACCGGCAGCAGGATGTTGCTCAGCGTGGTGCGCCAGGGCAGCAGCAACGGTTTCTGAAACATCACGCCCAGACGCAACGATGGCGGCAGGATTTCCGCGCTGCCTCGGGAGGGGGGAACCAGTCCGGCGACAACCTTTAAAAGTGTCGACTTTCCGCAGCCACTCGGCCCCAGCAGCGAAACAAACTCGCCATCGTGGATCGCCAGATCGATCCCTCCGATCACCGCCAGATCGCCGAACCGGACCTCCAGCCCCGAAACCGCGATCACGGATCGCACGGAAGGCTGCATAATCGCCGCCCGCACGGTGTCTTCCGCCATCACGGCGTGACGAACTTCGTCGTATAGGCGGCGTTCAGGTCGAGTGGCGCTTTCAGAAATCCGCCGTCGAGCAGCATCTTCTGGATCGCGCTCCAGACCGCCGCATCCATCGTCCCAACCGAGGCCTCGTCGGGTTTCAGCAGTGGAATGCTAGCTCTCATCATCGCGAGTTCGTGCGCCAGGGTCAGCCTGGAGCCGTATTTCACGGTGATCGCGGCGGCCTCTTCAGGATGGGCAATCGCCTCGTTCCAACCCTTCAACGTGGCCGCGACGAAGGCCTTCACCGTGTTGGGGTGCTCGCTCAACATTTTCTCGGTGGTGAACAGCGTGTCGGCATAAAGCGAAATGCCGTAATCCGCCGGCCAGATCACCGTGGTTGGAAAGCCCTTTTCCTCGGCCGCCAGCACTTCGTTGATCACATATCCCGGCCAGACATCGACCTGACCGGTCAGCAGCGGCGTGAGGTCGAACTTCACTGGAACTTCCTTGAGTTCCGAGGCCGCGACACCGGCCCTCTTAAGCATCGCGCGGTAGATCAGCTCCTCGTTGCCGCCGAGTTTGACGCCGACGGTTTTGCCGCGGAACCCGGCGGGACTGTCGATACTGGATTTCTTCAGAGCGAAAAGAACGAATGGGTCCTTGCGGTAAATCGCCGCCAATGCGACGACCGGGACGCCTTTCCCCCGCGCCACCAGAACCTGATCGGCGTCGGTCACGCCAAACTGCTCATTGCCGCCGGCCACCATCTGGATCGCCGGAAAATCCGGCCCGCCCGGCTGAATGGAAACGTCCAGTCCGGCCGCGTCGTAATATCCCTTCTCCTTCGCGACGTAATATCCCGCGAACTGAGCCTGATTGAGCCATTTCAGCCGGACGGTGACCGCGTCTCTGGCCTCTCCGGCCGAGCCAAAGCCGATCGCGAACGCGACCAGGAGAAGTGCGGACAGCATGCGTTTCATGTTGAAGTTCCCCGTTCATGGAAAACCAGCCGATTTCACCCTGACCGCGCCCAGCGCGTTATACCAGAAGCAAATTCTGGCTGGACCGAGCTGAAAATCAGCGCACTATAGCAACGCCGAACGAGGTTCCCCCATGACGCCAAACAGCACCGCTCAATCAGGCGTGAGACAAGCCGAGGCCTCACGCCCGCCGGTTCGCGCACCGCGCATCCTGACTTATGTCGACGCGGTGGCGCGCCACGGCTCCATCCGCAAGGCAGCCGACACCCTGCATATCGCGTCCTCGGCGCTGAACCGGCGCATTCTCGATCTCGAACAAGACCTCGGCTCGCCACTGTTTGAGCGTATGCCGCGCGGCGTGCGCCCCACCGCGGCGGGAGAACTCTACATCTCCTACGTCCGCAACGCGCTGTCCGAGTTCGACCTCGTCAATTCGCGCCTGGAACAATTACGCGGAATGGTGCGCGGGCGGGTGCGCGTCGCGGCGGTCGAGTCCGTCGCCGGCGACCTTCTACCTTCCGAGGTGGTGCGGTTCCAGGCGTCGCATCCTCGTGTCCGCTTCGACATAAAGATCGGCGTGCCCGGGGATCTGCTCGCGGCGCTCATTAAATACGAGGTGGATCTTATTCTGACCCACGATCCCACGCCCGATCCAAACATCCGGATCGTGGCATCCGCGCGTCAGGCGTTGTGCGCGTTGATGGTGGTGAACCATCCGCTCGCCACCTCCCCCTCACTCCGCCTTCGCGACTGCCACGGCTATCCCATCTCACTGGGCGAAAGCACCCTCGCCGGCCGGATGCTGATCGAGCAGGTGCTGGCCCAGGCCTCATTCCGGATCGAACCGGCGCTGGTGTCGAATTCGGTGGAGGCGATGAAAGCGTTCTCCCGTCTCAACCTCGGGATCTGCTTTCAGTTCCGCGACGCTGCCGGCGGGCCGGTTCCGCCCGGGGATATGGTCGCGGTGCCGCTGACCGATCGGCCGCTGGCGCACGCCCAGTTGCTGCTGGCTACCCGGCGAGACCGCGTGCTGCCGATCGCGGCCGCGGCATTCGTGGAGCAGCTTGATGCGCGGCTGCGATCCTCCCAGACGGGGAACCCCTGAGGCCAGACGCCGCCGTTACCCGCCCGGCGTCAGATCATCCAGAATGACCGGCAACCACACCGCTGAGGGCGCTCGCTCACCGTGATGCAGCGTGATCACGATGGCACGCTCATCTTCCGCCCGGGCGCGCCACGGCGGCGCACCCGTTCCCGGATTGACCGGAAAGGCCGGAAAGCTGGCCCCGGCGATCGACAGGCGAAGCGCGTAACTGGCCGCCACGGTGGCCGAGGTCGCGCGCATCTCGATCAGGCGAGGTCCGGGTTGGATCGATTGATCGAAGCGAGCGTAACCCTGGGTCAGGTTCCAACTACGTCCCGAAGGGTCCACCATCGCCAACACGACTGCCAGGTCGAACGAGGGCTGCTCGGCCTCCACCCATAACTCGGCGGCGACCCGGCCGCACAGGCGCAGCGGGCGAGCGAGCGGGACGCTGGTGAAGCAAGCAACGTCGGCTCTGTCGTCGATGGCGCTACGATCTTGCATCCCGCCAGGCTGACTGTTGTGCCCGCCGTAGGAGGGTACCGGCCGCCAGGGATCGTGCACCCATCGTTCGGTTCCACTGGATGCCTCCGCCGGAGAAAGCGTTCCGTCGGTCGTCGTGGCGGCCGCGAGCCCGCTGCCACCCAGTAGCCAGGCCTGAGACCGCGTCTGGGGCCATTGGTCGCCACTGAACCAACGATGCGTTCCAAGATCGAACAGCTGAAATGGAGCGGTCCGCTCGCCCAGTACCTTGAGATGGCGATCAAAGAAGGCGATCTGCATGGCGTCGATCGGAGAACTCGCGGATGGACCAAAGTCCATCGCGCCAACCCGGCGTCCCCACGGCTGGTGCGTCCAGGGCCCGATCACGAGTTGCTGCTCCGCCGTGCTCTTCCCGGCGATGGCCTGATGTGCGTCGAGCGTACCCATCAACATCTGGTCATACCAACCGCCGATATGCAGCATCGGCACATCGAACGTGCCCACCGCCAGACGCGCGCGAGGGGCGAATGATTCCCAATAGGGATCGGGATCAGGATGGGTCAGCCAGTCGGTGTAATGATTTAGCGCGGCATGACGGGCCATCGCCGCGGGCATCGCGCGGCCGGCCATGTTCAGCGGCGGGGCGCGCGCGATTACCTCCAGTTCTTGGGCGGCTGCCAGGTCGCCATCATGCCGCGCCTTGATCCAGCCCATTTGAGCAGCCCAGGAGAGGCCGGATGAAAAGGCGAATGCGCCGCCTTCCCATGCCCAGTCGGAGCGTATGTCCCAGCCGGTCATCGCGGGGGCGAGGGCGTGTATGGTGGCTCCCCCGGCGAGCGCGAGAAATTGCGTCACCGCCTGATAGGAAAAGCCGTACATCCCGAGCTTGCCGGATGACCCTGGCAGATCGGCGGCCCATGCGACGGCGTCGGCTCCATCCGCTTCCTCATCGGCGAACAAGCGAAAATGACCGTCACTGGTGCCGGTCCCGCGCACATCCTGGATCGCGACGATATAGCCATGGGCCGCGTACCAGGCCGGATGGGCGTACACGAGCGTCGAGGCGATGCTACGCCCGTAAGGCTGACGCATCAGCAGGACGGGAAACCGTCCGGGAGCGTCCGGCCGCCAGATAGTGGCGTCCAGCCTGGTTCCGTCCCGCGTCACCATCGACAGAGTGCGCGGCTCCTCGACGGGCAAAGTTGGCACTCAACAACGTCCCGCACCGGTAATGACCGCGCGATCTTCGTCGGTCAGGTGCACTGGCGTGCCGGCCCGAATGAGTTCGGCGAACCCCTCGTTCGGAGTCATCATCGTCAGGCAATAAAGTTTTCCGGATCCGGTATTCTCCACGACATGCTCGGTTCCCGGGCGCAGCACCAACACGTCGCCGGGTCCGATGTCGCGGCTGCCGCCGTCCGCGATGGCCTTGCCGGTGCCGGCCAGGACGAAGAACGCCTCCTCGGCGATCGTATGTGTATTGGGCGGTGTCTTGCCACCAGGCTCGAAGATCTCCACCACCAGCGTGAACGACACGCCGTCGGCGAGCGGATCGAGCAAACAGGCGAAGTAATTGCTGTCCGTTGGTGAAATGCGAAACGCCTGAAGCTCCGCCGCGCGCCGGGCTATGGAAGTCGTGGCCATCATTTGAGCAGGCCTTTCAGTATGTCGGAGGACATCACGGTGAAACCGAAGATCTGGCGGATGTTGAGCAAAGTGGCCTCCCGGCAGAAATCGGGATTTGTGGTGGCGGCGCAATCCTCGACCAGGATCGTGTCGTAGCCCAGAAAATTGGCGTCCGCGAGCGTGTGCAGTACGCACTGATCGAGGTTGACGCCGCCGAACAGCAGCGTGTCCAACCGAAGATTGCGCAGAATGGAATCGAGCGGCGTATCCCAGAAGCCGCTCATGCGGTGCTTCGCGACATGGATGTCGGTGTCAGAGACGGTTAATTCATCGACGATCCGGGCGGACCAACTACCGGCCTGCAGTACGGGAAAGCCGGTTCGTTCCAGCTTGTCTCCCAAACCGGTGCCTCGGGCAGACGGGTCATAAACATGCCGAAGCGCCGGCGACAGATTGAGGCGGTCCGGACGCGTGCCCCAGTTCACCCAGATCACCGGCACACAAGCTGAACGCAATTCCGGCAGCAGCGCCACGAGTGGCTGAATGGGCCCGCGTGCCGGCGCGACATCAACGCCGATCGAGGCGAGCCAACCGTTCGGGTGACAGAAATCGTTTTGCATATCAATCACGATCATACCCGTCGCGGAAAGGTCGATGGTGACTGGTTTCGGCTGGGCTTCCAGCGGCAGCGGCCGGCTGCTGACTGGTGTGCGCACCAGATCGGCGCTTGTCTCGGAAACGCGCCAACGGTTTCGGGTGGACGGGCCCAAGGGCGTCATGTCCGTTGAGGTCATGGTGCCCCCACGACCGCGTCCATTTCGCGGAAGTCCGGGAGCGACGCATCCAGCGGTTTGCCGTCGCGCAGAACGACACGATCCGACTGCGGACGGGCGAGGAGTTCGGTCATTGAGCGGCCCCTGAACAGTACCAAATCCGCCCGCGCACCAATGGCGATGCGCCGCCTCTCGGTGAAGCCACACGCCGCGGCGGGCGTCCTGGTCACCGACGCCGTCCAGCTTCCGTACGGATGATCCAACTGGGCTATGCGCACCGCCTCTCGGTAAACTTCCATCATATCGTAGTCGCCATAGGCATAGAACGGGTCGCGGCAATTATCGGATGCGAATGAAACCGGTACACCGGCGGCACGAAATTCATGCACCATGGTAATACCTCGCCATCGCGGAGTCCGGCCCGCCTCACGGCCCTGCAAATACATGTTGCACATAGGGAGATTTATGATGCTGACGCCGGCTTCGGCGCAAAGTGCGATCGTGGAGATTGCTTCCTCGTCGGACTGCACGGTCAGATTGCAAACATGGCCGGCCTGAATGGGCGCCTTGAAACCGCGGCGGATCGCCGTCCGGGCGACGGCGTCCAGCGTGCGTGAGGAGGCATCGTCCGTTTCGTCGAGGTGCAGGTCCATGGCGAGACCGCGGTCCTCGGCGAGGCTGAAGAAGCGATCGAGCAGATCCTGAAATTCGGGGGAAGACGCCCGCCCGCCTTCGCCGGTTGTGGTCATGCCGAGGACGCCGCCGGAATTCGCGACCTCATCCGCCAGGGCGGCGCCGTCGTCGCCGGCGAAGCGCTCCAGGGGGCAAATCGTGACGGCTTGCAGCTCGATGCGGCCGGACCAGGCGTCACGCAGGCGGCGGAAAACGGCCCAGTGGGCTTTGGCGTTCGGCCAGTAACTGTCGAGATGGGTGCGGATCGCGGCGGTGCCGTGCGCCAACGCGCAACGCAGGCCAAAGTCGAAGCGAGGTTCGATGTCGTCCTCGGTGTAGTATTTGCCCCGGTCGGCGATGACCGCCGCCTTGGCGCCTGGATGCGTGCCATCCGCGTTGGGCCGCCGAGGCCAGGTTTGCGTCTTGTCGAGGTGCACGTGCCCGTCAACGAAGCAGGGCCAGACCTGACCTCGGTCCAGGTCAATCCCCTCGCGAACCGTTCCGGCGGGGGCAATGGCGGCGATCGCGCCGTCGGTGATACGAATATCGAGGCGCGCCAATCCTTCCGCGTCCGCCGCGGTCGCCACATCCAACAGCGCCGACGGCACCTGGGCGTGACGCAGCCAAAAGTCGGCCGGCAGAGAGGCGGGGAACCACGACGGGATCATCTTGGCATCCGATGTGCTTGTGACAGGTTAAGGAGGACGAGATGGAAGCATTGGATCATCTGCTGAACGAGCTTTCCGATATACCCCTGACCACGGAGCCCGCCATCGTGCGGCAAAAGTCCCGTGATTTCTTCTGGTACAGCCCGGTGCTGAATCGCCAGTTGCGGGGGTGCGGTGCTCAGGTGGTGATCAGTCCCAGGGACGAGGCCGATGTGGTTCGTGTCGCGGCCGCTTGCTTTCGCCACAAGGTGCCGATCACCGCGCGCGGCGGCGGCACCGGCAATTACGGTCAGGCGGTGCCTCTGCACGGTGGCGCGGTGCTGGATATGACGTCGCTCGACACGATCGAGTGGCAGCGCCCCGGCATGCTGCGCGTCGGCCCGGGACGCAAGATGATCGATATCGACCGCGAAACCCGCCCGAACGGGTGGGAGTTGCGCATGCACCCTTCGACGAAACGCACCGCGACGATCGGCGGGTTTGTTGCGGGCGGTTCCGGCGGTGTCGGCTCGGTGACCTGGGGTGGATTGCGGGAGGCGGGCAATGTCGCGGCGGCGCGTATGGTGACGATGGAGGCGGAACCCCGGATCCTCGAATTGCGCGAGGGTGAGGCACAGGGTGTCAACCATGCCTATGGCAGCACGGGTTTGATCACCGCGCTGGAAATGCCGATGGCGCCGGCGTGGAACTGGATCGATATGATCGTCGCATTCCCGAACTTCATGGACGCGGTGCGATTTGGTTACGCGGTGGCGTTGGCCGATGGGATCGTGAAGAAGCTGGTGACCCCGGTCGCGTGGCCAACCCCCGACGCATTCCGGCAGGTGCGCGAGCATTGTCCCGACGGTCAGGCGATCGTGATCGCGATGATCGCCGAGCCTTCGGTCGCCGCGTTCAAATCGGTGTTGGCCAGACGGCACCCGGCCGGAACGATCACATTCGAACAGCCAACCTCGGAGACGCCAGGTGATGTTCCCCTGTACGAGTTCACCTGGAACCATACGACGTTGCAAATGCTCAAGCGCGATCGCGGCGTGACGTACTTGCAGGCACTGTAGGTTGCTTGACAGCGTCGCTGAGATCGAAACTCTTTTTGGTGAGGAACTGGTACCGCATCTGGAGTTTATCCGCGTCGGCTGTCAGGTCACCGCGAGCGGATTGCCGATCGTGCGGTTCACCACGGAGGAACGGCTGAACGCGATTATCGCCGAGCACCGGGCGCACGACGTGTCGATCGCGGACCCGCACGTGTTCACGCTGGAAGATGGCGTTGGGCACAAGAAGGTCGATGCCGATCAGCTTTCGTTCAAGCATCTGACTGATCCAATGGGGCTACTGAACCCGGGAAAGATGCGGAGTTTCGTTCCGGCGTCCCACATCTCGTCATGGCCCGGATCGACCGGGCCATCAGCCGGGCCATGACGGAGATAGGGACCGTCCGCCGGCTCGCTTATTGTTCGGGATTGCTTAACCCGCGACATAGTTCCGCGTCACCTCGGACTCGCCATGATCCTTCAGTAACTCCAGCATCCTGCGGCGCATGATCAATCCTGGGCGGTCGGACGTCATGTTCGCCTCCACCCTTCGCGCCGGATCGAGCGCCGTGTCTGGATCGGTGGCTTCGAGGATATCGCGATCTTCATAAACCACGGCCGCATCCCAATCGATCAGCACCTGTTCCGGGCATTGTACTTCGGTGTCATTCCGGTACAACAACTGCACCAACTGCATACGGCCGTCGTCAATGGGTGAGGCGCAGTTGATAATGATGTGCCGAATGCCGGTGGGATATGTGATGTCCAGGCGCCGGCAAAACGGCAAATACCAATGGTTGCGCATGGTCCGTGTGGTCGTTGGATCGGTTGTGCCGGTCACCCGGAACGCGGCCGGTGGATTGACGATATCCACGACGGTCGTCGCGACGAATCCGTAATCGGTTTCCTCGATCTCATACTTACTGGGCTTTGGCTGCGCATTGTCGCCGAACGTGCCGCGATGAACGAAGGAGAAGTGGGCATTATCAAAGCTGTTTTCCATCAGCCGCAGTGGCGCGGTATGCCATTGGTCGTAGAACTGGAAGATACGGCGAAAACCGTGCGCGCCGTCCTCGGGGATGTCGAACAGCGGCAGCAGCGGGTCGTCCAGAGCGACCCATACATAGCCGTAGCGGGACTGACAGTGGAATGCGTCGATCTTGAAGTCCGGAAGGGCGGCGCCCGCTTCGTATTGCGGAATGCGTACCACCTTGCCGTCGCTATCATACGTCCAGCCGTGGTAGCCGCAGACCAGATTGCCACCGTCCGTCCATCCTTTCGACAATTTTGCGGTGCGATGGCAGCAACGGTCGCGCAGCGCCGCGGGGTTTCCTTCCGAGTCGAGGAACAATACGATATCCTCGTTCATCAGGCGGAACGGTTTGGGGCCTTCGGTCAGATGACTGATGGGCATGGTCGCATACCAGAACCGCCGAAGCGTTTTTTGCCGCGTGGTCAACATCGTCTTACCTCTCTGTTTTCATCGCACTTTCGTGCCAATGCCCAAGCAATACTTTGTCCAGGCCAACCATGACGCCAAACAATGCGATGCCTGTTACCGTGATCAGCAGCAACGCAGCGAACATGCGTGGGATATCCAACTGGAAGCCGGATTGTAAAATTTCATAGGCGAGGCCCGCGCTGCGTCCGCCGGTGCCGGCGACGAACTCCGCCACGACGGCGCCAATCAACGCGAGCCCGCTGGAAATCCTCAATCCGGCCATGAAAAACGGCAACGCACTGGGCACCCTCAGGCGCCACAGCGTCTGTGCCCGCCCCACCTTGTTCATGCGGAAATAGGACAACAACCCAGGATCGACGCTGCGCAAGCCGATGGTGGTGTTGCTGATGATCGGGAACAGCGCGATGACCGTCGCGCAGGTGGTCAGCGCGACCGGGGTATTCTTCACCAGGATGATAATCAGCGGCGCCACCGCGACGATCGGCGTGACCTGCAACAACACCGCGTACGGCAGCAGACTCATTTCGATCCAGCGACTTTGGATGAACAGGAAGGCCGTCGCCACACCCAGAACGGTCGCCAGCGCGAAGGCCGCGAAGGTGATCTTCAACGTGCTGCCCAGAGCATGTAGCAGGTCGGGCCAGTCCTTCAGCAAACTGCCGGCGATGTCCGACGGGGCGGGAAACAAATATACCGGCACATGGAAATGGCGGCAGCAAATTTCCCAGACACCAACCAACAGCAGTCCGACGGCGGCCGGCGCCACCACCGGCGCGAACCAGTCTCGATCCACCAGCGGGCGCATCACGTGCGGCTCGCGATGGCGGCGTCGGTCAACAGCGCCGACAGGTCGCGGCAAAGCGCCGCGAAACGAGGGCTCGACCGGAAACTCTCGCCTCGGGGCCGCGCCTCATCGACGGCGAATTGCGTGAAGACGCGGCCGGGTTGCGAGGCCATGACAACAATGCGGGTGGACAGGAATACCGCCTCATAGATCGAATGCGTCACGAACACCGTCGTCAACTGGCGGTCCCACGACAAACCACCAAGGTCCTCGTCCAGGCGATTACGGGTGAATTCATCCAGTGCGCCAAACGGTTCATCCATCAACAGAAGATCCGGATCGGTAACCAGCGCGCGAGCGATGGACACCCGCATCCGCATGCCGCCGGACAACTGGCGCGGATAACGCCGCGCGGCTTCTGTCAGTTCAACCTGTTCAAGCGCCGCCGCTACCCGCGCCCGCGCCGCCGCACGCTCGACCCCGGCGAAATCCAAAGGCAGCCGCACATTATTTTCAACGCGCGCCCATGGCATCAAGGTCGGGTCCTGGAATACGAACGCCAGTTGCCGTCCAGGTTGCCCGATCCTGGAGAAATCGCCTCGCCACCATTGTAGCTTTCCGTCGCTCGGCTCGATCAGGTTGGCGATCAACTTAAGCAGTGTGCTTTTGCCGCAGCCGGACGGCCCGATCAGGCTGACAAACTCGCCGCGGCGGATCGACAGGTCGATCGGCGCCAGTGCGCGGAAGCCATTGGCGAAGATTTTCTCCGCCGACAACAACTCCACGACCGGGATGCCGGTATCCGGCCCCAGGTTGCCGGAGATCGGGGTCAGCCGGTGAACGTCATCATT
>Ga0207037_10327_pt1 | contig 13502 bp, 15 predicted proteins | sample Alteio_BWMinCont_75_FD_153268 | JGI IMG/M metagenome (GOLD analysis project Ga0207037, IMG submission 153268) | Enriched cells from forest soil in Barre Woods Harvard Forest LTER site, Petersham, Massachusetts, United States -... | ecosystem: Environmental > Terrestrial > Soil > Temperate forest >... | reverse complement strand
TTTTGATGTTTCCCATATGGGAGAAATTTTTGTTCGTGGTCCAAAAGCTCTTGAAACTCTCCAGTGGCTTACAAGCAATGATGTTTCAAAACTTGAAGCGGGTGAAGCTCAGTATTCTTTACTTTTAAATCCCGCGGGAGGGATGGTCGATGACATCCTCATATATTGCATTGATAAAAATAATAATTATTTAGTTTGTGCGAACGCTTCAAACGCCGAAAAAGATTTTTTGTGGATGAAAGAGAATTCTAGGGGAGCCAAAATTGAAGATGAATCTTCCCTTTGGTCTCAAGTCGCTATTCAGGGGCCACATGCAGTGGAGTTAGTCGCGCGATGTTTGGGCTCAGAAGTAAGAACTATTAAATATTTTCAATTTCGTCCCTTTAACAAGTACGGAAAAATTTGGTATGTGGCTCACACGGGTTACACCGGTGAAGACGGGTTTGAAGTTTTTCTTCCGAATGATCGGGTTGTGGAATTTTGGCGGGAGCTTTTAGAGAAAGGGGTGGACTTAGGTGTAAAGCCCATCGGCCTTGGAGCCCGAGACACCCTCCGCACAGAGATGAAATATACCCTTTATGGCAATGAAATCACCGCCGAGACCTCGGCTTTGGAGGCTGGACTCGGTTGGGTCATAAAATTTCAAAAGGGGGATTTCATTGGCAAAGGGGCCTTGGAACCCCAAAAAGGAAACTTAAAGCAGAAGCTTGTGGGTTTTAAAATGATCGACAAAGGGATTCCCAGGCACGATTACCCCTTGATTTCATTTGACAATATAGAAATCGGCAAGGTAACAAGTGGGACGATGTCGCCGAGTTTGAGAGAGCCAATCGGAATTGCTTACATCCACAAAGATTGGGCTGAAGTAGGAAAAGAATTTTTTGTTCAAATTCGGGGTCGCCTTGCGAAGGCCCATGTTGTAAAAACACCCTTTGTAAGTACAAAAATTTAACGGAGGATCCAGATGCCCAATTCCGATATCACTCAATTGCCACAAGAACTCATGTACACCAAAGACCATGAATGGGCCCAGGTGGACGACAATGTTGTGTCTGTTGGCATTACTGAATACGCTCAAGACGCTTTGGGAGAGGTAGTTTACGTTGAACTTCCCGAAGAAGGCCAAAAGGTCACACAGAATGAACCTTTCGGCGTTGTTGAAAGTGTAAAAGCCGTGAGTGATCTTATCGCTCCCGTTTCTGGAACTGTTGTTGAAGTGAATGAAGCCCTCACGGAGCAACCAGGAAACGTAAATGATGACCCCTACGGCGATGGTTGGATGATTCGCATCGAAATGGACAGCGAAAAAGAATTGGCCACCCTTATTCCCGTCGGCGACTACGAGAAACTTATAAAAAAATAACTGGGCCGGTACCGCCCAATACTTAGGAGATTATGTCGACAAAAGTTGATGTTTTTTCGGACCGCCATATCGGACCCAATGATAAAGAAATCCGAGAGATGCTCAGCACTCTCGGATTTTTGTCTCTAGATGATTTAAGTAAAAATATAATTCCTTCTTCGATACGACTGAAAAAACCTTTGGGCCTTCCCGAGGCCATGTCGGAGTACGAGGCCTTGGGTGAGCTAAGAGCGATTGCCACTCAGAATAAAGTTTTTAGAAGTTATATTGGGATGGGCTACAACGACTGCATTACTCCACCAGTTATTCAAAGAAATGTAATGGAGAATCCCGGTTGGTACACCCAGTACACACCTTATCAAGCTGAAATTGCTCAAGGGCGCTTAGAGGCTCTGCTGAACTTCCAAACAATGATCATGGATCTCACCAAAATGGAAATCGCCAATGCTTCTATGCTTGACGAGGGCACCGCGGCCGCCGAAGCCATGTCGATGTGTTTTAATTTAAGCGACGGCCATAATAAAAAGTTTTTTATTTCTCAGGATTGCCACCCTCAAACAATAGGAATTGTGAAAGTGCGTGCCGATGCTATTGGCCTTGAATGCATTGTCGGCGATCACGCAAAATTGACGGAAAATGTTTTTGGCGCCCTTCTTCAGTATCCGGCTTCAGATGGTGCTGTTTATGACTACGCCCATTTTATAAAAAATCTTCACGAGAAAAAGGGTTTGGCTGTTGTTGCGGCCGATTTACTGAGCCTTGTTTTATTAAAACCGCCGGGAGAATTAGGTGCGGACGTTGTTGTTGGAAACACTCAGCGCTTCGGAGTGCCCCTCGGCTACGGGGGGCCCCACGCTGCATTTTTTGCGACGAGAGAAAAGTTTAAAAGAAATATGCCTGGCCGCCTTGTCGGGGTTTCGGTGGATGCCCAGGGGAAACCAGCCCTCAGGCTAGCTCTCCAAACCCGTGAACAACATATCCGTCGCGCCAAAGCGACGAGTAATATTTGTACAGCTCAAGTTCTTCTGGGTGTGATGGCAAGTATGTACGCCGTTTATCATGGTCCTGAGGGAATTAAGAGAATAGCTACCCACGTCCACCAATTAACAAAAATTTTAGCCGAAGCCCTCCGCGAGGCCGGATTTGATGTTCAACATAAATCTTTTTTTGATACCCTGCGTGTCGGATTAAAAACATCTCACCAACTTCAAGAGATCTGGGATCGGTCTCAAACGGAAAAAATAAATTTCAGAACACTCGATGAAAAGACTTTGGGACTTTCTTTGGATGAAACGGTGTCAGCTGAGGATGTCCAAGATATTTTAAAAGTTTTTACCGGAAAAGAAGCTGGAAAATTGAACTTAAACAATAACGAAAAAATTATTCCTCACCACCTGTTGAGAGAAAGTTCTTACTTTACCCACCCTGTTTTTAATAGTTATCACTCTGAGACTGAAATGCTCAGATATATGAACAAGCTCCAGTCAAGAGACTTATCGTTGGCGGTATCAATGATTCCCCTTGGCTCTTGCACCATGAAACTCAATGCCACAGCAGAAATGGTTCCGGTGACTTGGCCTGAGTTTGGAAAAATTCATCCCTTTGTTCCCTTGGAACAAGCTGAAGGCTATCGCATCCTCATTGAAAAATTAGAGGGGTGGCTTTCTGAAATTACGGGTTTTGCTGCAACCTCTCTTCAACCCAACGCAGGTTCACAAGGAGAATACTCAGGGCTTTTGGTCATAAAAAAATATCTTGAGAATAAAAAACAAGGGCACAGGAAAATTTGCCTTATTCCCAACTCAGCCCATGGAACAAACCCTGCAAGTGCTGTGATGGCAGGTTTTGAAGTTATAGGAGTTGAAACAGAATCCAATGGCAATGTGAGCATGAGTGATCTCAAAGCCAAGGCCGAACTCCATAAAGATAAATTGGCGGCATTGATGATCACCTACCCATCAACACATGGAGTTTTTGAAGAAACCATCATTGAAATCTGTGAGATCATTCATAAAAATGGGGGCCAGGTTTACCTCGACGGCGCCAATATGAATGCCCAAGTGGGTTTATGTCGGCCCGGAGATTTCGGAGCTGATGTTTGCCACCTTAATTTGCATAAAACGTTTTGTATTCCCCACGGTGGTGGGGGCCCTGGCATGGGTCCCATTGGTGTGGCCGAACATCTCGTCTCTTTTTTGCCGAATCATCCCGTGGTTTCGATGGGAAAAACCTCGGCAAATTCTATGGGCCCTGTTTCTGCAGCGCCATGGGGAAGCCCGAGTATTCTTCCCATTTCATATTTATATATTTTAATGATGGGCGAACCCGGGCTAAAAAAAGCAACTCAAGTGGCGATTTTAAATGCAAACTATATAGCAAAACGTCTCGATAAAGATTATCCCGTCCTCTATAAGGGCCGAGAAGGGTTTGTGGCCCATGAATGTATAATTGATTTACGCGGGTTAAAAACTTCCGCTGCCATCGAAGTCGATGATATAGCAAAACGTCTCATAGATTACGGTTATCACGCTCCCACGGTGTCATGGCCCGTCCCTGGAACAATGATGATCGAACCCACCGAAAGTGAATCAAAAAAAGAAATTGATCGCTTTTGTGCCGCTATGATTTCCATTCGAAAAGAAATCAGTGAAATTGAGAATGGGAAAGCCGATAAAACAATTAATATCCTTAAGGGCGCCCCCCACACGGCCCAAGTTATAGCTTCAGACCATTGGGATCGGCCTTACGGAAGAAATCAGGCAGCCTTTCCGGCTGCCTGGACAAGAGATTTTAAATTTTGGCCATCAGTTTCAAGAATTGATAATCCCTATGGTGACAGAAATTTATTTTGTGCCTGCCCACCCGTATCGAGCTATTGACGAAAATTCTATCGGCCGTATGTGGCTCTAAGAACAGCTTTCTGAATTGAAGCCCCTTCGACCATAAAACGGGCAAAAGCATTTGTTGCTCCAGTGGGAAGCTCAATTTTGTCAGTCTTAAGAGCGTGAACGGTAAAGACGTAGCGATGGGGTTTTCCAGGAGGAGGGCAAGGTCCACCGTAAATGGTCATCCCAAAGTCACTGGTGATTTCAGTTCCGTCGGTTCCAGAAGCCTTCCATCCCTTGGGAAGTGAAGTTTTGGTGGCCGGTATATTGATGACAACCCAGTGCCAAAAACCACTGCCTGTGGGGGCATCGGGATCGTAAAGTGTAACCGCGAAACTTTTTGTTCCTTCAGGCCCCTTCGACCAATGGAGTTCGGGGGATTTATTATCTCCTTTGCAATCCATTCCGTTAAAAACAAATTCATTTTGAATTTTTGAACCAGGTTTAATGTCGTTAGATTTTAAATCAAACACGGCCAAAGCTTGAGATGAGACTCCAAGCACAATCAGCGTAAAGAGAACGTAAATATTTTTAGCCATAGATTTCTCCATTGGTATTGGGTTGTTGATTTCAATTACTTGAATCTTGTGCATGAACCTCACTCTTTGCAAGAAACAATTTGACGGCGTCGTGTAAAAATTTTAAAAGCGTAAGACTTAATATTAACTCAATTTGGGTGTAATTAAGTTGCACTCCGTAAATCTAAAAGGAACGATCCTAATTGTGTTGGTTCGAATACCTTGACATTTGGTGCCGACGACTGGACTTGAACCAGCACTCCTTACGGAACCAGATTCTAAGTCTGGCGTGTCTGCCAATTTCACCACGTCGGCTTATTGTAAATTCTTGGCTGATTTCCGTAATCTACCCATGATTCAGAGCAGTGTCAAATCTGAGTTTGAATTTCTATGGGTGAATTATGGGCGCGCCTTAAGAGGACTTAGGGGAACTTAACGGAACAACATTGGAAATGACGGAAGGAACGTAACTCACTATGGATGCCTTTTTCACAAGATGACTTGGAGAAAGATGGGCATACCGTTCAGTGGTCCCAATATCAGCATGACCCAACAAATCCTTGAGATCGTAGATGGTCCCGCCTCGCATCACATAGTGACTTGCGTAAGTGTGGCGAATATCGTGAATACCAATCTGCCTAACGTGAGCCTTCTTTTGATCCGCCTTAAATTGATCGTACAATGAGTCATACCGGAGATGAGCACCATGACCTCTACAGAAAACAAATTCACTTAACTTATTTTCAGAAGCGATTCTCAAAGCATTAACAATATTTGAATTAATGCCCAAGCGTCTGAGCCTTCCGTTTTTTGTAGTCTCTTGAATAGTGCGCAAATGTTTTGAGTACGACCGGCGTACAGTAATAACACCATTGATAAAGTCTACGGCGTCCCACCTGAGTGCAATCAACTCTGAAATTCGCATTCCGGTTTCATAAGCCAACCAATACAATGAATAGCGTGGATGGCTTGTTATCCGGCAGAAATCTAAGAATTGCTGAACCTCTTCTTCATTCCAATAATCAAAATCAGAAATCGTGGTTTCAAGGTAGTCAATCATAGTTAAAGGATTCGACTGGACATATCTTTTCTTGACCGCCACAGCATAGACGGCAGAAGCCACGGCATGAACCCGATTCACCCTGGAATTACTTTGCCCCTTCTTTTTACATTGTCGAAGAACCTCTTCCCATTCATCTTCAGATAACTCGACCAGATTCTTCTTTCCAACCAATGGCAGAATATGATGATTCAAAATACATCGATAGTCTTCAGCGGTATTTTCTCGAATGTCCGTGCATTTCCAATAAATCCCTTCTGCAAACTCTTCAAAGGTCATGTTCGTCCCAAGCAGCCGTCCAACTTTTCGATCATCAATTTTAAGTTCTTCGCGGCGCAGCCATTCTTCTGCATCACGCTTCTTCTGGAATGATCTTGAGGCTTGTCGCTTTCTCTTTTTCCAAAGTGTCGCTTTGTAACGAACTCCTTTATTGGTTTTATAACTTTCAATAGCCATTGGACTTTCCTTTCTGAGAGGAAATCCAACGGTCAATGTCTGCTTCAACGAACCTCAACAATTTATTATTGATTTTTATAAATGGTATTTTGCCTTGGCTGCTCCAATTATAAACTGTCTTCTTTTCGATCTGAAGTTTTTTAGCAACATCATCTGGAGTTAATAATATTTGAACTATGCAATTTTCAGTGATCTTTTTTGAGTCGCCAATTGTATCCTCAAAAGTATCCGTTTGCAAATTCGCCTTAGCCGATCGTTTGCTACTCATGGACGACCTCGGACTCAATAACCGCTATCTCTTCGCCGTTTACTTCAAATTCGGCGAGGGGACGGTATGCTAAGGTATTGAAATTGCTCGCACGCTTTTTGGCAATTTCAAGATTGGTGATTACGCCAAGGGATCTGATGACTTTGGGAAGGTCGGCTTCCGGAAAATTTAATAAAGCCTCGTCACCCCTTCTAAACCTGCCGTCCTTCTTCAAGGCTCTAAATAGTCTATTGGCAGCGTGATGGTTGGTGATTACTGCTTTATAATTGCCGTTATTGTCCCAGGGCCAAATTTCTCCGCGGATACAAATAAGGGCTGTCTCAGTTGAAATTTTATGTTCTATACAATGATAACCCCCGATCTTCTCGCCAGAGGATTGCCATTGTTGATCTATTTTAGCTTTTCCGTTTTTTAGCGCATCTTGTTTAAGGTCGGAAGGCAAGTTCCGGGCTAAATCGCCGACCATTTTATTCGTTTTCATAAGTCCATTTCTTCTCCTTTTAAGTTGTTACAGGGTTTTATACTAACTATAGATTAGCATAAAATTGAAGCGTAGCATATCGAAAAATACTAATTGATGATTAGTTTAAATTTTGGTATATTTTGGAAATGAGCCGAGCCAAAACTATTAAAATTGAGCCCTTTGAGTTAGATGATCTATTTAAAGCCTTGGGCGCTTCCCGCGACGAGATAGCTGACATATGCGGTATTGGAAGGGGCACTCCTGGCTGGTGGAGATTTAAACGCACTATCCCCGTAACACATTTTAATGAACTGGCCTCCGAATTGGAAAAACGGCTAAAAAAAAGTAAATCATTAACCCCGTTGGAATGCCGAGCTTTGGATCTTATCGCAAAAAGGCGGGTGGAATTAGAAATAGAGGGTGCTTCTGGCACAGCCAAAATTGACAAACAGTCACCATTTTATAATTTGTCATTCCGTAGGGTTAAGCCAAAACTACTTGCACAGCTCTCAATAGAAGACCTTCTGACCGAATTAAAGGACCGCGGCTATCAGGTAAGAATTAAGAAATAAGATAGGCCGGAACAATCTTAAATGAATCAGATCATATCGCCTCAGGATTATGGGGCTATACGATATAAACAAACGAGAACCTAAAGAGGTTTCCTTTTGGTGAGGCAGTATCCCGTATCCTTGCCAAGAAGTAGCAAAGTCGGGTCGATCTGGAAATTGGTAATCAAATGTTAAAGATAAAAGATGTTGCCACTCTGACGGGCTTGATCCAAGCCACAAAAGAAATGTCATTGGGAACGTGTGCGGGTATTGATGGTGTCGATCTCAAGCAGTTTTGGATAAATCTCCAAACAACTGATTTGGGTAATGAAATTATTGAATCCCTCACCAAAGGAACCTACTTCCCTCAACCCTTGTTCAAGGTATGCATTCCTAAACCAAACGGTACCACTAGGGACATATTCATCCCTACGGTTCAGGATAGAGCGATCCAAAGAATGGTTGTAGAGGGATTAAGAACCACGACAGAACTTAGATTTCTCAACCAATCATTCGGCTTCCGGCCTGAAAGAAACACCCAACAGGCAATATTAACGGCTAGCCAACTGGTTAAAGAGGGATTCAAGGTTTGTGTTCTTATTGATTTAGAAAATTTCTTCGGGAACATTGATCGGGAACGACTTAGAAAACTTCTGAGAGATTATGACATTGATGGGGGCTTGCGCGGCCTTATCAATCAATTCATAAAGGCTCCGATCACCGGGGGAAATGAAGAACAAATGCAAACTGGGATACCGGCGGGAATTCCATTGGCCCCACTTCTTGCAAATATTTATCTTCACCCCTTGGATCGGGAACTAAACCGCATGGGAATTAAATTTGTCAGGTATGCCGACGACATCACTTTATTCTTCAAAACTGAAGACGATTGCCAGATTTTTCTAAACGGATTTTGGGGAATATGCGAGAAGAAATTTAGAATCTGCATCAACCGTCAGAAAACCAAAGTTATAAATCAGGGTCAAAGGCCGATCCTTGGTTTTGAGCTTGGTGATTACGGCGGCATCATGCCTAGGCCAGGCATGGTCGATGCTGTTCAAAGGTTTCTTGTTGGCCTTCTCGCTGACCCCTTTCCACCGTTAATTGAAATATTAAGACAAGTAAGAGGGAGGGTAACTTCCACTTTGTCTTACTATAAATGTATTGATGATTTTGAGGGCTTTAAAAATGCATTTGAGGAAGTACAAGAAGGGATAAGACAAAGATTATTAAAATACACAAAATTAGAAATTCTTTCTGCTGCCGGAGTGAAATTGGCTCGACTTGAAGACCATGAGGATCATTCGGAATATGATGCCCTATTGAAGATCCTGCCCCCTGTTAACAATATTTATGACAACCGATAATCTTGAGGTATGATATGAAGGCAAAACTTTTTGATAACACTGAATACTTAATAGACGATGTAAGTCTGCCCAAATCCATCGTTATTCAAGCCGCTATTGCTCCTGGAGGCACAGGCCAGTGGATAAATACCTTGGAAATGGAGTTGGATACCGGCGCTGATATTGTATCTATCCCATTACCCATTTTGAAAAAAATTGGATTAGCTGACAAACTTTTCTCGGAAGATAATATCTTATCTGAAAATGCTGATGGCTCTGAATCTAAAGCTCCAATAGTGAAGATAGACTTGAGAATCCCAACCACTAGTGGTCAGTACATCACTTTCTTTGGTGTGCTTTGCATGGTTCCACCTGACGGGAGTGTTTCGCTTCTCGGGAGATCAATCCTTTCCCACTTAACGATCATGCTCAACAGCGGCCAAATTACTCATATGGAATATCGGTCATCATTGAACTTCAAAACCAAACTCAAATGAAGAGGAAATTATTTTACAAAATTTTAAAAAAAATTTTAGAAATTCCATGGAGTGTGCTTGTCCATAAACGTAAGGCTTTAGATTTCCCTATTAGAGTTCTACCGGACTCGATATTTTTCTAGCTAAGAGGTATAATAAGAAGATGAAGATCGCACTTTATGCTAGGACTTCAACTTCTGACAAACAAGACCCAGAAATGCAGCTTCGTGAGTTGAAAGAATATGCGAAGCTGAGGGGTTGGCAAGTTCAGAGCGTTTATGAAGACAAAGGATACACTGGAACGAACACAAATCGGCCAATGTTGAAACAGCTTCTACAAGACTCTAAGGCGAGAAGGTTTGACTTGGTTCTAGTTTGGAAATTAGATCGATGGGGTCGGTCTCTTCGAGAAATAATTCTCATGTTACAGGAACTCGCCGACTACAACGTAGAATTTTGTTCTCTCAAAGATTCACTTGATCTTTCGACGAGCCAAGGTCGCTTAATGATGCACATTATTGGAGCATTCGCTCAATTTGAATCGGATGTTATTAAAACTCGCGTGAAAGCCGGGCTCGAAAATGCCAAGGCAAAAGGCAAAACTCTTGGTCGCCCTAAAAAAAGGAATGATGAGAACATTCGCAAGCTTCGAGCCAACGGCCTTTCCCTTAGAGCTATTGCAGGAAAACTTGGAATCTCTAAAGGGTCTGTTCAAAACGGTTTGAGATAAGGTGTACGGACAATAAACCCTCCTCAAAGAGCGGTTGTAAGTGCTCGATTTCCTTATGCCCTTAATTCGTAATCCTTTAGGACAATAATCAACTGATTCTTGTCCGCTATGCCGGAGGCACGTTTAGTCTGTAATGCTCAACGAGCCTGTATGTAAACGGATCGCGCTTTTTGCCGGTTCCGCTCCTAATGACCACGCTGATTCCAATTAAATAGGCTAACTTTTCTAAAAACCTAGTCCGCCTAATGCGGCAAAACTTTTGAAGTTCGTTTTTCTTTGATGGACGATCATTAAGGCGCATCGTCTCGATAATGACATTGTGCAGCTGTCCGCTTCTTTCAGGACCTCGTTTGAGTTTGGGCTTAATATTAATTGTATAATAGTTGCCGCCTTCATCATTATCACTGCCGTCGTTCCAGTATTCAGACATATATTTTTCCTCTTTACCTAAAGGTTGTCGTTCCCTTAAGTAAATCGACGTAAAGAGAGATGAGAGGAGCTATGCGTGACAGGCAAAATGGTTGTTCCGAGGGGGTTCCGTTAATTGCGCCCGTTAAAACGTTCGGGAACACCCTGCTTTCCGGTCTGTAGAAATTTTCATCGCGGTTCACATTTCTCTAACGACCAATCCGTCTGACTGGGGTTAATTCCTGGCAAGTCATTGGAGTAGAAATCAATTTCACCAGCTTTAGTAGGTATGAATGCGCCTATGCTGTACTCAACGAAAACTCGCCTATTTGTCTTGGTTGCCCACTTCTTATGAAACCATCGATGCTCAACCGTCAACTCATAGCACGCGGGATAAAAGTTAAACATACGGCTTGCCTTGGCGATACATTCTTCTGTCGTTTCCGCGCTATCAAGCTCTTGATAGAGGGAATAGTTTCATATCCGCTTACCCGCTCTTTAGGTGTTTGCGTCTCTAGAGACTCACTTGCTTTTTGCATCATTTGTCGAAAAAATTTTCTTAAAGCCTGATTATGAGTGGCACTGGATTGAATAAGTAAATGCTCTTGAGTGCGAACGATTTTTCCTTCTTTATTTTTTTAAGAAGCCCAAGGCGGAACATGCGCTCAATTGCGACTTCAGCCTCAATTTTAGAGATTCCAAGACGCTTAGCGACTTTAATGGGGCTCAACTCAAAGTGATATAGCTCTGCCATTTCAAGAATTGCAGAATGATACCACTCAGAAATCTGTCTAAAATGGTCAACGCCCAAATCGTGGATCATTAATTTCTTTGGCATTAAACTTGTCAAGCGAGTGAGCAATGATTCTCTTATTTCAGGATCTTCAGAAGATTCCAGTTGAACAAGAAGACATAAGTATTCTGTTTCCTCAGAAGATAATTCTAGTTTTGCAGCAATCTTTCGAGCCGAGGGCAGTGAAAATCCTGATTTCCCCGTCATTACCTCAGACAATGACGAGGACGCAAAACCAAGGTTCTTAGCCATGGCTCTCAACGAATATTTGGGATTCTTATTTGTCCTATCGGCTAACACTTCTCTGAGGAAGGACCGATAACTCTTGTGCTCATAAATCATCGAGTCAACCTAACACACGCTGTGGGATAAATCCATAAAGCAACGAACAAAGTGCTCGGTTCTACCGAGCACTGAGCAACATTTCATCACTGTAGAAATTTTTTCAGTGATCGCCTTGATTTCTAGTTAATAACATTAGTAAATGTATTAACTGGAGGTCTTAGATTATGAGAACCGCAAAAGTCATATCAATTTCGCTGCCACCAGATATGACAGATGAACTTCAGGAAATCGCAAAAGAAGAACGTCGGTCAGTAAGTGAGGTCATACGTGAGGCCCTACGCCAGTATGCCACCGGAAGAACCCTCAACGCCGTTCGTAAACAGGCTAGAAAAATAGCCAAGAAGAAAGGCATTAAGCCCAAAGACATTGACCGCATTGTGCATGAAGGACGTAGGTAAGTCGAAAAAATGGTCTATTTATTTGATTATACTAACTATTATTTAATATCAAAATGATATTGAATGTTATCAAATGTTATGTTAAGTTATATAAAGAGAGGGTCGTATGGACGTACTTATAACTGAGTGGGCCTTGGACTCATATCTTAACTTAAAGCACTCCAGAGCCTTCACAGATGCAGAGTACAAGAACACCATACGACCCAACGCTGAACTTTTGAAAGATGGAATGCCATCGCCGCACCCACAGTTTCAGAACCCAAAGTTTTGGGGTCCGGCGACGGATATGGCGAAAAAGACCATTCAGTGTGGTTACAAAATGAAGTGGCATAACGTCGGTTCTGGAAAAGTTCAACTACGCCTTGCGGTCGTTATTCTCGGAGGCAAAGCATTTTTATGCCAGGGCTATGTAAAGACAAATGACTTTGTGGATAAGAGAGAAATGGCGAAATTAAAAATCAGGATTCGAGATATTGGACGAGGTCATTATATTTATCGAGGTATGTTATGAGCACATTTAAAACATCTCCTGAGCAGCAATTAAAAGTTTATGGAATTGCTACGGCAATGAAAACTGCCGGCTTGGACGCAAACTTTATTACTAATTGTGTGAAGCTCGCTTTTGAGTATGAAGGTGCCCATGATCTCATGCAACTTTGGGCTGAAGCTTCTAACCAAGAAGAAAAAGATGAAGTCATAGCCGATCTTCAAGATGAAATTGATACCCACCAAGAGCTTCCAAAAAAACCAACTAAAAAACCCTATGTAAAGTTCGATGATTTAGACGCTATTGCAAAAAACATTGAAGGATATAAAAGGAATTTGAGAAAGCTTGTGGACCGTCACGGCGGCATCGTCGAACTTGCCAAGAAAACTGGCATTCCTCAACCTTCTTTGAGTCGCTTCTTTAACTCCAATTCGATGCCAAGAAGAACTACGATTTACAAGATTGCTGAAGCTCTTGGACTAAGTGAAAAAGATATCATCACCGATTGGGTCGCCTGATAAAATTTCATCAGAAATAATGTAAAGAGCTATAAATTGGGAAGAACTTCAAAAAAGTTAAAAATTCAAGACAGAAATCATCCCTGGAGACTTTGTCCACTTGGCAAGTTCTACAGGCGACCTCATCCTCAGAAACCTTACGTCAGAAAAGACGGCACTCAAGTTCGTGGAAGCGAGCACCCACCCGAATGTGTCATCAACCGTTCAGGAAAAGATCAAATATACGACGTTGAATTGACGGAAATCGCTAAAAGATACTTCAAGAATCTTAGTGGTCCACCGACAGAAAACAGCCTCGATTACAAAGACGGAAATAAATTTGATTCATTTATCCGGGGTTGGACGAAATACTGGAATGACATTCTTCAATCTGGAGTTCCACTTGACCCTAATTTAGTCAAAGTCTTGATCGCCACTGAGTCTGGATTCAATCCCGA
>Ga0207037_10326_pt1 | contig 13585 bp, 14 predicted proteins | sample Alteio_BWMinCont_75_FD_153268 | JGI IMG/M metagenome (GOLD analysis project Ga0207037, IMG submission 153268) | Enriched cells from forest soil in Barre Woods Harvard Forest LTER site, Petersham, Massachusetts, United States -... | ecosystem: Environmental > Terrestrial > Soil > Temperate forest >... | reverse complement strand
GTTGTATACCTTATTTAATAGGGCGCGCATCATTTTACCGGTATGTAGCTGTCCTTCAAACGGATTATAAATCATCCGGCTTACGCCCTTAAATCCAAATGCTGCTATTTTGGCATTAGCAACTGCATAAATGTCGGGTTGTCCTATCGCATTTTTCAGTAAGTTATTGATGTAAGGAATTTGTTCAATGCGCTCATCGCCCATGGCAACTTCATCATCCATAAATAACTCATAGCCGCCATGCTGATGGTAGTCAATATTAGCATCTCCCAAATTTTCGCGTAACCTTTGCAGGCCGCGCCATTTATAATTAACCAGGCGGGCAACTTCTTCTTCGGGCGCTTCCTGCAAATAGGCAACTTGCTCTGACACAGTGCCAAAGCAGGCAAATCCGGCATTTTTAGTACTGGCGCCGGTGGGTAAAAAGCCGCGCTCCAATACCAGCACTTTTAAGCCGGGCTGCTGTTGTTTTAAATGCAGCGCCGCACTCAAGCCAACAATTCCGCTGCCTATAATAATGATATCCGCATTATCAATAAATGCGGTGCGCTCCCAGTACGAAAATGTGTTTGCTGCCAACTTGATCTGCTATTTAACGGAATGCTTTTTGTTTTAAACTAAATGTCCCACATCTGTAGCCCCTCATCAAAAATATGGAATTAAATGTGATTTGGCTTCAGACTACAGACTTAAAACTCAATACTAAAACATGAATCATTTATCATTTATAACAGCATACATCAATAGCGGCTCGGCCTGGTTGTTGATGATTGTAATTGCCATACTGAGCTTTATTGTACAATGGCGCTTTAAAAGCAAGTTCAAAACCTATTCGGAAATTCCGTTGCTATCAGGCCTTTCCGGTCAGGAAGTTGCCGAACGAATGCTGCGCGACAACGGTATTTATGATGTACAGGTAATTTCTGTTGAAGGGCAACTTACCGATCATTACAATCCCGAAACAAAAACAGTTAACCTGAGTCCCGATGTATATTATAGCCGTAGTGTGGCATCAGCCGCCGTTGCCGCGCACGAATGCGGACACGCGGTACAACATGCAAAAGCCTATGCCTGGTTAAGCTTCCGCTCGGCCATGGTTCCGGCTATTAACGTGGCATCAACCTTAACCCAATGGACCTTATTTATTGGGGTGATGTTACTGTTCTTTACCCATAACCCGCTGGTGCTGGCCATTGGCGTAGCAGCATTGGCATTGGTTACCACCTTCAGTTTTATAACGCTGCCGGTTGAGTTTGATGCCAGCCTCCGTGCATTGGCCTGGTTAAATAACAATTATACCATAATGCAAACCCGCGAAGAGCACGAACAGGCAAAAGATGCCTTATGGTGGGCCGCCATGACTTATGTAGTTGCCGCCCTGAGCGCATTAGCTACATTATTATATTATGCTTCGTTTTTGCTTAACAGGCGAAACTAAGGTTGAATCAGAATTTATATAAAAGGCCGTAGCCGGTTCATCGGCTACGGCCTTATTTTTTACCGGTTTATTTTTTGCTCTTCGATTCGTCTGTTGGCTGTCCATTGTCTGGCTGCAAATAATCAAGATAAATAATAGGACTCCATTTAAAGTAGCCGATGGTTTGTCCATTTTTATTATCTACCAGCGTGAAAAATATCCCATCTTCCAGGGCTGCCGTTGGTAATTCAGTATATCTCAAAACCGTGCTTACGTGGTTCAAGAATTTTGTAGGTTTTTTAACAGGTGGATTGCCCGTAGCCAGGTAGGTTTTTACCGTTTTGCATGAGTAAAACGAAATACCGGTTGCCGATGCTTCGGCTGTACCATTATAGAGGTAGGCTGTTTGATTGTGGTTATTATCTATCGTAGTAATAGCCCATCTGATGGTACCCCCTCTTTCGGCATTGACACGTAATTCCGGTCGGTCTCCGGAATTATCTATGATAGTACCAAATGGTGTGATCATCATTATATAAACACCTGTAGTGCTGTATATGCCTAACGGTGTAGGTGAATCCGCCGAGCCGGCTAAAAGTGCACCATCAGTAGCTTGCGCGGCCAGTTGTGATCCATCAACCACAATTAATATATCAATTGTTGCCATAGTGTGGTTTTTTTATCGTCCTTAAAAATTAAAGGCCGTACAGGTAAACCCGCAGCGGCCTTTGTTTTTAGAGTGATGTTTTTAAACGTTTAATTAACGTTGATAAACGGATCCCATAAAAAGTAGCCTATGATGCTACCGTTGGAATTGTTTACCAGTGTAAATGACAAAGTGTACTGGATGGTTACACCAATCTGCAGGATGGTTCCGGAAACGGTACTCACCTGGTTAATAAATTTCGTAGGGGTGCTTGCCGGCGGATTACCGGTAGCCAAATAAGCATACGCTTGTCCGCTGGCATATGACAAAGGCGTATTAATGGCCCCCGCCGGATTAAAAGATGAGCCATACAAATACACTGTTTGATCAAAATTATTATCAAACGTGGTGATGGCCCATTCTACAGTATCGCCGCCATTTGCGCTGATCTGTAATTCTGATTGTCCCTGGGTGCCGTTGCTGATAGAACTGTTAGGAGCAATCATTGCGATGTAAACATTTGATGAGCCATAAGAGCCCAAATTTGTTGGTGAGCCTGCTGAGCCTGGTGAGATGCTGCCATCTTTTACCTGTTGAGCCAGCGTTGCACCGTCAACTGCGATTAAGACATTAATTGTTGCCATGGTTTAGATTTTTTTGGTTTCTCCTACTCATAAGGCTTTTCAGAATTTCGCCCCTGCTGTAATCGCCACGCAGGCAGGCCCGTTTTTTTCCGTGGTAGCTGATCTCCACGTTTCTTAAGTATTTTTTAGGTGTACAAGTCCAATTAAATATTTATCAGGTTTTAATATGCAGGCCCATTAATAATTAACCTCCGCTTTAATTATTAACCATTAATTACAACGCAAGTTAGCTGGGCAAAATAAATTTCGGCAGAGTGAAAACACCCATTTTGGAGGGGTTTTATAAGGGGGATACAAACAAGGTATAAATACGGTATTGGGCCGTTTATTTAACGGGGATGTAATTAGAGCGGCAAAAGAGAGCGATTGTTTACGACAAGGATTTAGCAATCCGGCAACAGTATCAGGTATTTTATTGCCGGCAGCAGATTTACTTATCTCTTGAGTTTATTTCTTTACAAAACGCATTACGGCAATATCGCCCGATATAAAAGTCAGCATATTATCGCCGCTTAGCGCCCAACGGTTTACTTTCTTTAGCGTTTCTATGAATACATTTTCACCATTGCCCGGGCACATCATCCACGTCATGGCCATTGGTTGGGTAAAGTCTATTTTGTTGCCATCAATCTTTAGCGGGCCATTAAAATTATTACAGCCGGTATTCCCAAACACTTTATTATTGGCTATATCGAACTGAATAACAGGCTTCTTGGCCGAATATAAGCTATCGAAAGAAGCACCGGGACTTAAAATATAATTAAGCTCCCAACTACCCTCCAGTTTTGAAGCATCTGCCGCGGCGGCAGATACCGTTTTAGCACTATGGCATGCAAGCAATAAACCACAGCTTACTAATACAGCAAAAAATATACTTTTCATAATAGATTAATTTTTTAAACAAATACGCTTAACTGATCAATAGTTAATTGGGGGAGTACCAGTGGAGAGCAACAATCAAGGTACTAAAACATTAAGCAAAAAACGAAAAATGCCCTTTATATCATACACTTTTTACTTAAATAAACGCTAAACAACCTGCTGTTTGCTTTGGATTTGTTACAATGCCCCGCATTGGCGTTTTGGCTTTATAATTGATTTAACCCTTAATATATTCAAAATACATCTATCATGAAAAAAATAAAAATATTGGTTTTAGCGTGTGCTCTATGTTTTGGAGTATCCGCTGCATTTGCGCAGGTAAGCGTAGGTATATCGGTAGGCATAGCCCCTCCGGCTTTACCTGTTTATGTTCAACCGGCATGCCCTGTTGATGGCTACTTATGGCAGCCCGGCTATTGGGCCTATGATCCATCAGATGGTTATTACTGGGTACCGGGCGTATGGGTTGCCCCACCTAATCCCGGCTTATACTGGACTCCTTCTTACTGGGGTTATGAAGGTGGCTCTTACGGTTTCCACGTTGGTTATTGGGGCCCGCAAGTAGGTTTTTATGGCGGTATTAATTATGGCTATGGTTACGGTGGCGTAGGTTTTTATGGCGGCGGATGGTCAGGCGGTCATTTCCGTTATAATACAGCAGTAGTAAATGTTAACAGAACCGTGGTTCATAACACTTATGTAAACCGCTCCGTTATTGTAAATAATAACAACCGTACCAGCTTTAATGGCCCGGGTGGCGTAAACCGTCGTCCAAATGCGCAGGAACAATCTGCAATGAGGGAACGTCACGTTCAACCTACTTCGCAGCAGCTTTCGCATCAGCAGGCAGCGAGCCATAACAGAAGCCAGTTTGCATCTGTAAATCATGGCAAGCCTGCAGCTGCCGCAATGAACAAGGTTAATGGTAAATCATTTAATACAACCGGCAGAACAGTAAGTGCAGCTACCATGCAACGTAACAATGCTTCCGCGGCTGCCCGTCAGGCAAATGTGAATCATAACAATGCCGCCCGTCCGGTTAATCACCAGGCTGCTGCAAAACCACAAACGCGTACCAATAACGTGCAGGCTAATCATCAGGCAGCTCGTCCGGCGCAACAACAACATGCCGCCGTTCAACATGCACAAGCCCGCCCGCAGCAACACGTTCAGCAACAACAACATGCCGCTGTTCAGCACACACAGGCAGCTCCGGTACAACGTTCACAACCGGCACAACATGCGGCACCTCAGCCAAGGCCTCAGCAGGCCCGTATGCAGGAGCCACAACATGCTCCACAGCCACAACAACAACATGCACAGGCCAGGCCTCAGCAACAGCACAGTGGTGGCGAAAAACATAAATAATTATAAAATAACAACAACGGCAAACCCGCTTTATTCTTAAAGCGGGTTTCTTGTTTTTAGGGCGATGGTTATCCTCCCCGTGTCATTACATCATTAGAATTACATTAAATTTTCACTTTTTCACATCATTAATTAAACTTTACCGTTTAATTAGCCTCATATACGGTATTAATTAAAACATAAAATGAAACTCTTTACAAGAATATTTATTCCGCTTTGTGTACTGCTTTTTGTAGTTACCAAAACAAATGCACAAATAAGTGTCAGCATTTCTGTTGGCACACCGCCACCGGCACTGCCGGTTTACGTTCAGCCTGCCTGCCCTACTGATGGTTATTTATGGGTGCCCGGCTATTGGGCTTATGACGAGGATGACGGATACTACTGGGTACCCGGTGTATGGGTAGCCGCTCCGCAACCCGGCTATTTATGGACTCCTTCTTATTGGGGTTATGAACATGGCGTTTATGGTTTTCATGCCGGATACTGGGGCGCTCACGTAGGTTATTACGGTGGCATTAATTATGGCTACGGCTATGGTGGCAGTGGCTTTGTTGGCGGAGGCTGGTCTGAGGGCCATTACCGTTATAACACCGCTGTAGTAAATGTAAACACAACCGTGGTTCATAACACCTATATTGATAAAACTGTAGTTGTTAACAACACTACCGTAGTAAATAACCGCACCAGCTTTAACGGACCAGGCGGCGTAACTGCACAGCCACGCCCCGAAGAACTGGCGGCCATGCACGAACAGCACATACAGGCCACAAATGATCAGGTATCGCACCAGCAGGCGGCCAGTAAAGACAGGAGCCAGTTTGCTTCTGTAAATAACGGGCATCCGGCAGCAGCTGCCATGAACCATGTAGGCGGACATCCGTTTAATGAGCAGGGGCATACTGCAACCGGCTCAACTTTGGGTCATTATAACAGAACTAACCCCACTTCAGGCGGCGCAGGCAATGCGGGTAGTACCAACCACCCGGCAAATAATGCTGCTGCACCAAATAATCAGCAGCATAACCAGGCGCAGCCACAACAAAATCAACAACAGCACAATAACAACCAGCAACAACAACATAATAATAATAACCAGCAACAACATAATCAGGGCCAGCAGCATGGGCAACAGCACCAGCAGCATGGTGGAGGCGGTCAAAGACCACCGAAAGAAAAGCATTAATCATTGCTGAATAACGTAAAAAAGAAAAACCCGCCTGATAATCAGCGCGGGTTTTCTTTTTATACTGTTTTAATTTTTTTAATTCATCCTGTAAGGGGCAACCAGGTAAAATTCCGGAATCTGCACATTAAACAACGAGTTATCAATCATTCTTGACATTTGATACTCCCCTTTCATGCTTCCCATATCAGTTTTTAAATTGCATCCTGAAACATACTCGTGGGTATGTCCGGGCTCAATTACCGGTTGTTGTCCAACAACACCTTCGCCTTCAACCTCTCTTTTTGCGCCATTAGAATCAAAAATATACCAATGACGGCTTAACAAACGCACTGCATAATTCCCCATGTTCTCTATGCTCACCTTATATGCAAACATAAAATGATCATTTGCCGGGTTCGAATATTCAGGCTGGTAAATTGTTTCTACCGAAACCTTAACACCATCTGTAATAGTAGTAACCATATAAAGATCTCTTTTTTTCAAATATATAATAGTACAGTCAAATATCAAGCCATTTCTCAACAAAATATTTGCTGCTTTTATTTAGTTTAACATCTTGCCGTCAAAGTATTAAGTATGTTTTAGCTGCACTTAATACCCCGTGTTCAGGCTAAAGACTCTGCCTCTGCATAACGCGGATTTTGGCTCACTTCTTCTAAAATTTCCATAACATCTGCCAAATTGCCTGCTGTTACCAGGCGCATGCGGTATTCTTTAAAGTTTTCAATGCCTTTAAAGTAGTTAGAATAGTGTCTGCGCATCTCAAAAATGCCTGTTTTGGGTCCTTTCCACTCAATTGATTTTTGCAAATGCGTGGTACAGGCATCTATGCGTTCGGCTATGGTAGGTTTTTCCAGGTACTCGCCGGTATTAAAGTAGTGCTTAATCTCTCTGAATATCCACGGATAACCTATCGCAGCCCTGCCAATCATCATGCCATCAACCCCAAACTCCATGCGCCATTCTGCCGCCTTTTGTGGAGAATCAATATCACCATTACCAAAAATGGGGATTTGTATCCTCGGATTTTTCTTTATTTCCCTTATTAAGGCCCAATCAGCCACGCCCTTATACATCTGTGAACGGGTACGGCCGTGAATAGTGAGCGCTTTTATGCCCACATCCTGTAAACGCTCGGCAACTTCATATACATTTTTAGTATTATCATCCCAGCCCAGCCTGGTTTTTACAGTAACGGGCAGGTGAGTTGCCTCAACAACGGCCTTGGTCATGGCCACCATTTTATCAATATCCTGCAGCAAACTGGCACCGGCACCACGGCAGGCTACCTGTTTAACCGGGCAGCCATAGTTAATGTCCATCAAATCGGGTTTGGCCAGGGTGGCTATTTCAGTGGCCTCGCGCATATGGTCAATGTCGCTGCCAAATATCTGAATGCCTATTGGGCGCTCATACTCAAAAATGTCTAATTTTTGACGACTCTTTGCCGCATCGCGAATCAATCCCTCCGACGAGATAAACTCTGTATACATCATATCCGCGCCGTTTTTTTTGCACACATAACGGAACGGCGGATCACTCACATCCTCCATCGGTGCCAGCAACAGCGGGAATTCCCCTAAATCAATATTTCCTATTTGTACAGACATGCCTTATCTTCGTGGCAAAATTACGAATTTTAAGCGGGATGATAAATATACCATACAAAGACTTAGAAAAGCATGACAATCAGTTACATCCCTCGCTGCAGTTTTTAATTTTCATTTGCATCTTTTTGTTGATCCTGATTGTTGGGAATGTGTTGGGTGCAGGGCTGATCACCGCCCTTTATGGCGTTAAAACATTTACCGCATTAAGTACTTTAAACCCTGCAACGCCGCATATTATAAATGCGTTGTGGATATTGCAAACTGTCGGCACTACTTTTCCTATCCTGGCGGCACCCGTGTTTTTCTCGTTCGTAATTGTGCGCGATCCGGGCGACTATCTTAAAGCTAACTTCCGTTTTCCATGGGGTTTACTGTTTATTACGGTGCTAATTATGCTGTTATCGAACCCGGTAATTGAGGTTTTATCAAACATCAACCAAAAACTAAAATTACCGCATACCTTAAATGGCATACAGCAATGGATGGAAAGCAGCGAAAAAGACGCACAGCAAATTACCGAGGCCATGTTGAAAATGAACACCATATGGAGTTTGATATTCGATGTGCTGTTTATCGGTTTGGTACCGGCTATTGTTGAAGAATTTATGTTCAGGGGCACCCTGCAAACAATTTTTTTAAAGTGGACCAAAAACAGTCACGTTGCCATTTGGATAACTGCTATTTTATTCAGCGCTTTTCACATGGAGTTTTTTGGATTTTTGCCAAGGCTAATGCTGGGCCTGTTATTTGGTTATTTTGTAGTTTGGACGGGCAGCATATGGCCCGCAGTTTGGGCACATTTTTTAAACAACGGCCTCGATGTGGTGTTAACCTACCTGGCACAACACAAGCTGATAAACATTAACCCCGACGATACACATGTATTTAATAATGTTGCCTATATAAGCAGCGCCATAATTTTATTTGCGCTGATGCTTATTTACCGGCGGCTGGCTTTAGAAAAACAACTGACAGAGGGATAAAATGGAGAAAAATTGGATTAAAATTTTCTCATCCACCAATTATTACCAGGCCGAAATGGTAAAACAGGCCCTTGTTGGCCGCCAAATCGGTTCGGTTTTAATAAACAAACAAGATACAACTTATCGCGCTTTTGGCGATGTTGAAGTTTATATACACCAGGAAGATTTTAGCAATGCTATTGAGATTATCATCCTCAATCAAATTAATTTATGAAGACACGCGCCATTACCGGCTTTTTCTTTGTTATTGTTATGCTGGGTTCCGTACTACTTGGCCAATACGTATTTAGCGCATTTTATTTATTGGTATGCATTTTATGCCTGCACGAGTTTTATAAGCTTATAGCACAAACAGGCGTAAGGCCAAATATGCAGGCGGGCATGCTCAACGGCGTTTTATTATTTGCCTTTGTGGCTTTGCAATATTATACAGATAAATCGACCGGGCACTTTCTGTTGGCGCTACTGCCCTTTTCTATGTCGCTTATTTTTATCCAGGAACTATATAAACCATCACCGGCGCCGTTTACAAATATTGCATTTACCTTTTTGGGATTAATTTTCACCGTGCTGCCTTTTACCTTTTTCCATTCAATGGCATTTGTAAAGGGGAACTTTAATTTTCACTTCCCGCTTGCGTTTTTATTAATCCTGTGGACAAATGACACCGGGGCCTATTTAACCGGAAGATTTTTTGGGCGGACCAAGCTTTTTGAACGGCATTCCCCAAAAAAAACCTGGGAGGGTTTTGTGGGTGGGGCATTACTGGCTGTAGGCACTGCCACTATTATTTCACATTATTTCGCCGATGTGCGTTGGATGCAATGGGCCTCGATGGCCGTTTATATAAGCCTGATCGGCACTTTTGGTGATCTGGTTGAATCCATGTTTAAACGGAGCATTAATATCAAAGACTCAGGCGGCATATTGCCTGGTCACGGCGGCCTTCTGGACCGCTTTGACGGCCTTTTACTTTCAGCCCCGCTTGTTTTTGCTTTCTTCTATTTATTTTTTATTGTCTAATTTTGCACCATCAATCAATAATATTTTAAATGACCATCCATAAAGAAGGATATAGCTCCCTTGCCATTTGCATACTGTTCATATTTGTTTTGAACGCTGTGATGCAGTTTTATTTTCCCGAGGCACTTGTTATTAAATGGATAATTTATATCCTTTCATTTGTTCTTTTTGTAATTATTTTACAGTTTTTCCGCAGCCCGTCTATCAAAATAGAAACTGACGAGAAAGCCGTACTTTGCCCTGCCGATGGTAAAGTTGTAGTAATTGAAGAAACGGTAGAAACCGAATATTTTAAAGATAAAAGGATCCAGCTTTCGGTATTTATGTCGCCCATAAATGTGCATATTAACCGTAACCCAATTGCGGGTGTGGTTAAATATTTTAAATACCACCCGGGTAAATACCTGGTGGCCTGGCATCCAAAATCGAGCACCGAAAACGAACGGACTACCATCGTTATTGAAAACAATAATGGTGTTGCCATATTATTTCGCCAGATTGCCGGAGCATTGGCCCGCCGTATTGTGTGGTATGTAAAGGAAGGTGATAAGGCAGATCAGGGTGCGCAATTCGGCTTTATAAAATTTGGCTCGCGCGTAGATGTATTTTTACCGCTTGGGACAGAAATTAAAGTTGAACTGGGCCAGGTAGTAAAAGGCGGTCACACCATCCTCGCCGAATTACCTGCTAATATTCCCACTAAAAAACAGAACGCATCGGATGCTTTTGATGCCGTTGCTGCAGCAAGACCGGTAAAAACAACCGTTAAGAAAAGCGTTTAAAAGCTAATAGCGATATTAAACTTACGAAGTTTTGAAAACTTCGTAAGCTTAAATAACAAAGAAAGCGCCGGCATAACCACCGGCGCTTTTTATTGTGTAACAAAAATGGAGCTTTTATCGTTTTAATAGTTAAACCAATAGGATAGCCATTCAATTGCATATCAGCTAATAAAAATAACCGGTGTGTTCTGAAGAATTAAAGAACAAAATAAACCACTGATTTGTAATTCCGAGTATTAAAAATCCGGCGGGATTCTGAAGGTGAAATGAAAAAATGCGCCGTAGGTGCAATATATCGGTAGAAAATATTGTTGCAAAATGTTTTGGCGTGCTGTAGGTACGCAACATGCCAGCGTACAAGTTTCGTACCTCTGGCACGATATGGTTGTTGATTTTTTTTCTACCAAGATTTGACCCCTCTGGGGTCTTTCTTTCGATTTAATTATCCAAACATATCATTCTAATCCGCCTGTAATGTTGGCACAAAACAACCAATATCAGCAGATTATCTGATAATCATATGATTGGAGCAAAAAGCGCTAACAACCCTTTATTCTGCAATAGAATTGGTTCAGTAAGGCGTTTTTGTAAGAAATAACCTTGGAACATAACGGAATCGGCTCAAGCCAATCTGCTAAATATTATGGTTAATGTTGCTGACCTGAAAATCGCATTTTATGCAACATCTGATTATCTGACATTATGGCGAAATGCCGGATCCGCTATTAATTTTCAATCAGTTCTTTCGTGTTAACCAGCTCATTATAAATACCATCCCAAAGGGCTATCCGTTTTTCGAGTGCGGTTACTGATGCGGCTGTAATTTCTTCCCATTTTTGAGTATCATCGCCGCAAAGCTCGGCGGTCATTTCCAATGCCAGGTGGCTGTGGTGGTCGCCGTCGACTTCAATATGTCTATCGAGGTAATATTTAAATTGTGAAACCTGCCCGGGGAATTTGAGGTTAAGATCATTCACAATGGTTACAAACATATAGGGGATCAGGTCTTCCCTGCCAAAAGTAAAAACAGCTGCCTGCAAATGTGCTTTGCCGCTGTTTATAACATCAAAAGTATAATCAACAAATTCGCGTGCGGCATCAGGGACGGCCGCAGTGGTAAAAGCAGTGCTAAGATCACCCTTACTTTGAAGAGCATCTATAAAATTCAGAAACACAGCCGGATCGGCACCACATTGGGCCATAGCATCCAAATACATTTCATAGTGGCTTTTACGCACACCTTCCACATCAACGTCCGATTCTTCGCCGGTAACAATCTCATTAATTAAATAACGGGTATTGGCATTTCCCACCGGAAACCAGGGCACGTTGGTACAGGTTAAGTTTTGCTGCAAACCTTTCAACAGCGACATAAAATCCCAAACGGCGTAAATATGATAATTCATAAATACCCCAAGGTCATCAATGTTTTTTATTACGCTGTAAACTTTATGATTAACTATCTGCTGCCTTAAAGGTTCAATGGCATCCTGTATCTTCTTAATATGCTCGTTCATCTGCTTCCTGATATTTTCGGGCGCAAAGGTAAAATTTTGAACGACTCTGTTTGTAATTATTAAGTACTAAACTGTTTACTATCCGTTAATTATGAGAATAACATGACGGGGCTGCTGCCTTTAAACACCTTGGGAATAAATATGCAAACTAAACATTTACCTTTCTTTTTAAAATACTTGTCATCCATAAGCCGCTGCCCGCCAGTATAAAAATTATCGGCACCAGATCCGCAAATGTATTGTGCGAGCCGAAAGAATTTGCATCAGTATTGAATATGCCATGCACAATGTTTAGTATGTTGATTAAGAAAGATAAGGCAGCAAAAATACTCAACCCTCTTACCGACCAATCGTTTTTCACCATTGCGGTGCCAAACCGGCTAAAAAACCGGATGCCAAAAAGCAACAAAAAGCCGATAACAAGAAACTGAAAAAGATAAGCCACCATGCCCGAATTGGCCGGAATATAATGCCCACCGGCCCATCCGTAACCTGCTGCAATTAAAATAATTGCCGCGCACCTGATTTTGAAGGTTTCCATAAGCTGCAAATTAAATGTCCAACCCTTTTATATTTAGATGCACAGACGATCATTTTGTTAATCAGCTATTTACAAATTATCCCCAATAAACATACTTTATAATATCCCCGAAAATTGTGGTAAAATATGTGATTTGAAACGGGAAAGTAAAATTATAACAACCTTATTATTAAGTTATTATTTTTTGTCATTATTAATTATATTTGTTATGATTTGATAATGCGGCGCCTGCAGCTCTTGTTTTATTTTTATTCAAACACAAGTTGTTCTGCCGGTTAAATTTTGTTTCCCTGAACCTATTAAGCTACAACCGGGATAATTGAACCCGGATGACTAAATAAAATTTATGAAAAACTTTATTTACTGGATATTGGTAATGCTCGGACTAATCTCAACTGTCGCCATTGGGATGATCGTTATTGGATGGGCATTTAACAAACCCTTTTAAAAGCATACTCCGTTAACGCGGATCGCATTTCCTTATTTTGCTTCGAGCCAGGCACTTATACCAACTGCATTTTATCAATCAAATGACACTTCTTTGTCTTGTTTTAGGTAATTTTGCGTCACGACTATGACAATCACCAAAGAACAAGTTTTACAAGCACTGGGCCATGTTGAAGAACCTGATTTAAAAAAAGATCTGGTTACCCTCAACATGATAAAGGATATACATATTGAAGGCCTGCGGGTTAGTTTTTCGGTTATATTAACCACACCCGCCTGCCCCTTAAAGGCAATGATTGAAAATGCCTGCCGCAATGCGATCCTGCACTTTATCAGCAAGGATGCCGAAATCAATATCAACATGACTTCGCGCGTTACCACGCAGAAAAACACCGGCGTACCCGGCGTAAAAAATATTATTGCAGTAGCATCGGGTAAAGGTGGTGTTGGTAAATCAACCGTATCGGTTAACCTTGCTCTTGGTTTAGCCAAAACGGGCGCAAAAGTAGGATTGATTGATGCCGATATTTATGGCC
>Ga0207037_10324_pt1 | contig 13740 bp, 14 predicted proteins | sample Alteio_BWMinCont_75_FD_153268 | JGI IMG/M metagenome (GOLD analysis project Ga0207037, IMG submission 153268) | Enriched cells from forest soil in Barre Woods Harvard Forest LTER site, Petersham, Massachusetts, United States -... | ecosystem: Environmental > Terrestrial > Soil > Temperate forest >... | reverse complement strand
GAAGAGGCAGGCGAGGCCCATCTCCCGCTGCAAATCCATCAGCAGGTTGAGCACCTGCGATTGGATCGAGACATCGAGCGCGGACACCGGTTCGTCGCAAATGATGAGGCGCGGGCGCAGCGCGATCGCGCGGGCGATGCCGATGCGCTGGCGCTGGCCGCCGGAAAACTCGAAGGGAAATTTGTGCTCCGCGCCGGCGGGCATCCCCACCTGGGCGAGCAGCTCGCGCACCCGCTGGCGCCGCTCGGAGGCGTTGCCCAGCCCGTGGATGAGCAAAGGCTCCTCCAGCGTCTGGCCCACGGTGTGCCGCGCGTTGAGCGATTCCACCGGGTCCTGAAACACCATCTGCAACTGGCGGCGCAACGGCTTGAGCGCGCGGCGGGAGAGGGGCGCGAGATCCGTGCCGTCGAACAGGATTTGCCCGGTCGTGGGCGCGAGCAGGCGCACGATGCAGCGGCCGAGCGTGCTCTTGCCGCAGCCGGATTCGCCCACGAGCCCGAGGGTCTCGCCGGGCGCCATCGCGAGCGAGACGCCATCGACCGCCTTGCAGGTGCCCAGGGCGCGGAGGAAAATCCCGCCGCGCACCGGAAAATGCATCCGCAGGTCGCGGATTTCCAACAGCGGCGGCTGGCCGTTCGGTGGCGTCGCGCTGGGCGCGGTCATGGATGCTCCTTCCAATGGAAACAGGCGACGAGGTGGCCCGGCTCGACTTCTTCCAGCGCCGGCTGGCGCTGCCGGCAGACCTCGGTCGCGAGCGGGCACCGGTTCTCGAAGCGGCAGCCTTTGGGCATTTCGTGCAGGCTCGGCACGAGGCCCTCGATCGTCGCGAGGCGCGATTTGCGCACGTTGTCGAGCCGCGGGATCGAGGCGAGGAGCCCGCGGGTGTAGGGATGGGCGGGACGGTCGAAGATGCGACGAAGTGGTGGTGATGTATGCCGGCCGGATCGCCGAGCAAGGCCCGGTGGAGCGCTCACTTCTCCTTGAATTGATCGAACACCGGGATCTGGGGCGGAAACTTCTTGCCGTCCGCTTTGGCAGCGCGCGTTTCCTTTTCCACCGCAGGATCGACCCACATCAGCCAGAACTGCTCCGGATCGGTGCTTTGCATCACGTTGAAACCCGCCGGCCATTTGACCCAGCGCCAATAGGCGACCCGGTAAAACGGGATCGTGTAGCCGTTGATCCAACTGGCGTCGTCGTAGATGATTTGTTCCATTTGGGAAGCGAGGGTTTTGATCTGATCCATCGATTCGGCGTGGTCGTACTGGCCGATCAGCTCGTCGAGATGGGGAATGAACACGCTGGACATGAAAAGGTTCAAAGGCCCGAAGGCGGGGTGAAATTCCAATCCAATGACCGGGGACCCGCCGCATCCGCGCCGCGCCGCAGGATCAGGCCCGAATTCGGCTGGAGCAAGTCTCCGCCAAAATCCACCGAGAGGGAGCTGCCGACCTTCCGCCAGGCGTTGTTCAGGTAAAAATAGGTGGCGGAGGGCGGCTTGTTGATGCCCGTCGCGGTGTTGTCGAAGAGGAAGATCTGGTCGATGCGGTTGCCCGCGTTGGGCGAGGCCCGGACCGGCGTGGCGGTGGGATCGGAACCGATCAGCCCCAAATTGTTCAAGGTGATCGGCACGGGAAAGGTCAAGGCCAGGAAGTTGTCCTGCTGCACTCCGGGAAAGGCATTGACCGGCGCCATCTGCGGGGTTCCGGGAACCCCGCCCATCACCTGGATCGATCCCGTGAAACCCGTGTTGCGGATGGTCACGTAGGTGTCGGGGGGCATCACCGTGTCATTGAAAGAGACGGCCAGCGAGGAGCCGACCTTGCGCCAGGCTCCATTCAAGAAAAAATAGGTGGCCGCCGGCGGAAGATTGATGCCCTGGCTCACTTGATCGGGAAACAAAACCTGGGTGTTGCGCACGCCCGCGTTGAGCGCCGCCTGGAATGCCGTTCCGGCCGAACTCGCCGGGAAAACCGTGCCGAGGGTCCAATACGGAATGATCGCGAATTGGTCTCCCGCCGCCGCCCCGAGCAGGTTGCCCGCGAGATCGAGCGTGAGGGTGTTGGCCGTGTTGGCCGTGACGGTGAAGTAGCTGCCCGCCATGGCGCCGGTGCGGAAGCGCAGGAAATAGGTGTTGCTCTGCGTGCCGGCCGCATAAACGAAAGCGCCGGGCGTGAAGCCCGGGGTTCCGGTCGCCGTCACCGTCGTGGCGGTGAGGGACCCGACCGAACCGCGGAACGATTCCGCCTGAGCGAGGGGAGTCGAGAAGATCGTGTCGGAATTCGCCAGGGCCGTGACCGTGACGAAACCAACGGGATCGGTGGCCACCGAGGCCGATTGCGCGCATAGGCCGATGGGCAGCGCCGCCAGCAGGCCGAGGAGGGTCGCGAAATGTGCCGGGCGATTCATGGGTAAGGAGGGTACTCTTGTGAGCAGGTTGCAATTGAAGTCAAGCCCTCCCCTACAAGCTGGCAAGCCCTATTTTGAAGTATTTGGGCTCTTTTCTGGGGTTTGGTTCAACCTGTGCCAAGTTGAAAACCGGCCGGAAAGGACAGGTCCGGAGATTCAACCACGGATTCCACGGATATGCACGGATCAATCCGGAGAGAGATCGAATAATCTTCGGCTCGGCTTTGCAGGGTCTTATCCGTGTCCATCCGTGAAATCCGCGGTCAAAAATCCGGATTTTGAAATAGGTGGCGTTCCGGCGCAGAAACGGGATTTGACGCCGCGCCGCGGCCGACGATGCTGCCCCATCGCTCCATCCATGACGCCCGACGACATCACCCGCGACCTGCTCAAGTCCTACGAGGAAACGGGCGGCATCAACCATTTCGACGGGATCAATCTCCCCTCGGAAGCGTCGATCAACCGGCTGGCGGCCGATTTCATGCACCTGCTGTTTCCCGGGTTTTTCGACCAGGAACCGTTGGCGCGCCAGGACGTGGCCCGGCTCACGGCCGACCGGCTTGATTCCATCCGGCTGCGGCTCGCGACCGACATCGAGAAGGCGTTGAACTTCGCCCATGATCCACTGGCCAAGACCCGCTCCGGCGAATTGGCGATGGAGATGCTCGGCCGGTTGCCGGGACTGCGCGCGACCGTGCAGACGGACACGCAAGCCGCCTACAAGGGCGACCCGGCGGCGCGCAGTCTCGAGGAGATCATCCTGGCCTATCCCTGCGTGCTGGTCATCACGCTCCAACGGATCGCGCACGAGCTCTACAAACTGGGGGTTCCGCTCCTGCCGCGCATGATCACGGAATACGCCCATGAGCGCACGGGCGCCGACATCCATCCCGGCGCGCAGATCGGCCCGAGCTTTTTCATCGACCACTGCACGGGGGTCGTGATCGGCGAGACCGCGCGCATCGGCGCGCACGTCAAAATCTATCAAGGCGTGACCCTCGGCGCCAAATCGTTCGAGGTGGACGGCGAAGGCAATCCGGTCAAAGGCGTGAAGCGCCACCCCGACATCGGCGACCATGTCACGATCTACGCCCATGCGACAATCCTCGGGGGCGACACCCAAATCGGGGCCCATTCGGTGATCGGCGCCAACGTCTGGCTGTTGGAGTCGATCGCGGCCCACAGCGTGGCCCAATTCAAGAACGACAGCCTCGTGGTGCGGGCGCGGAGGAAGAAGGAAAAGTCGGTCGAATCGCGCCCGGCGGCGGAGCTTCCGACCTACGACCCGATGATCTAGGCGCGGTATCGCGCCATTATTTTACGGGCGCGAGGCTGACCAGCGGCACGAGGGCGTTGAGCGGGAAGGAGGGCGATGTCTTCATCCGGATTTGTCCGGTCTTGGCCGCCACCTGCCATTCGCCCGAATGGCTGGCATCGGACATCTCTTGAAATCGGACCGAAAACCCATCCGGGCCATCCTGGGCGGAGAAGGCGAATCGGCCATTCCCCGCGACCACCGGCGGGAGGGGCACGGCGCGGGGGAAGGGGCTCAGGTCGAGGACCTTGCCCCAGGCGAAAGACTCGTCATACGCGCCGTTGCCGCCGAACCGCGCGGCGACCAGCAGGCCATCGCGGTAGTCGAATTCGAACGATTTGCCGCCGTCGCCGGCGAGGGACAGCTTCCGCAGGAAGACGGTGTCGGAATACTCGCAGTTGTAGGTGCGGCCCTCGACATCGATCGACTGCATCTGGCCATCGTCGTTGCGATCGACCGCGATCAGGATCTTGGAGCTGCCCGCCGTGACGCGCGCCACCGTGGTCAACTGCGAGCCCTCGTAATCCAGCCGGTAGTGGCGATCCTCGGCCGTGATCTCGCGGAGGCGGCCCTCCCGATAGAGGAAGACGAGCGAGCCATCGGGCGACGCAACCGTGAGCCCGCCATCCGAGGCTTCCGCCAATCGCCACGAGTTCGGGGACAGTTTCAGCGAGAGCGGCAAGTCTTGGCCGTGAGGGTCGTGCCAAAGCCAGGTGGTGGCGTCGCGCCGGAGGAGGGAGGAGGTCAGTTCCGGGATGACCATCCGGCTGGAGTAGTGGCGGCCGTCGAAGACCTGTTGATGAACGAGGGACAGCCCCTCGGCGAATTCCGGGTGGTCGAACTTGGCGAATTGCCTGGCCACGCGGGGCAGGCCGACAGGGGAGATGTCGAATGGCCATGGCGGGGGACGATCCGCCGCAAAGGCTGCGGGAACCGGCAGCAAGAGCAAAGCCACGAAAAGGCATTTGAACCACGAATGGACACGAATGGACGTTAATGGCGGAGCAGGCGGCAAGCCCGACCGCGTCAACGGGTCAAGGGCGCGCCGAATCGGGGCGGGGTTCGCGGCCCGAATTCTGGGATTGATTACCGAGCGAAGCGACAGGTTTTCATTCGTGCCCATTAGTGTCCATTCGTGGTTCAACTCCGCGATTGATCTTCCGCTCGCCGAAATCTGCGCCAATCTGCGAGCATCGGCGGTTAAACCATCCGTGTTCAGTCTTTGAGTTCATTCGGGTTCAAGGTGTTGCCAAGATTGCGGCCAACATCGGTGCGGCCTGAACCTGGATTTCCTGGCCGGCTCCGGCCAGGACCGTGACCGGGCAGCCCTTCGCGGCCGCCCAATTCCGCCACGCCCCATCGTAGCCGATTTCATCGACATCGGGCAGGATGAGCAACGCGGGGACCACTGCGGCGGGCAACGCGGACGGGCTGCCCGACGGACAAACCACCACCAATCGCGCGGACGGCCCGAGCGCCCGCAAATCCCGGTAACGCGGCCCGAACGCCAGCACCGTTCCGGTCAAACCAGCCGGCGGCGCCACCTCGGGCGGAAAAACCGTGAACTCCCGGATGCCCGCTCCATCCTCGCCCGCGATGCGGCGAAGTTCGCGGCCGTAGTAGCCCCCCAACGTCCGCGAATCGGCGAGAAACACGAGATCGGTCGTCCCGCCCGCGACCCGATTGGAAAACGTCACCGCCCCATCCGCCTCCTCCCGGAAGCTCCACGCCCCCTGCGCCGAGAAAACCAACCCGACGATAAACATCGCGACGCAAATGACAGCCGAAACCCCCGCCGCCGCCAAAATCGCCCTTCCGACAATCTGCGGTAGAATCCGAGGCTCGTCTCCGACTGACTCCTGGACCCTGACTCTTGGTTCCTCTGGATCAACGTCCATTCGTGTCCATTCGTGGTTCAAATCTGAAGGCTTTGGATCGACTGCCTTCTCTCCGACTGATTCCTGACCCCTGACACCTGACTCCCGGACAACACCTTCCTTTCGCGGTCGGCCCCCCCTCCAAGAACCGAGCGACGTCGCCACAAAAACGGCCACCAACAGCACCGGTGCCCACATCACCGATCCCGCGTTCCAAAACGTGCTGAAGATCGCGCTCACCAAAAACGCCACCAACCCCGCCATCGCCCCGCAGATCAACTCGCGGTGGAAACCGGAACTCGCGCGAGCCACCCGCCAGCCGATGAACAACGGCGTCAGGAAAAGAACCAGAAGCCCCGCCAGCGCAGGCAACCCATATTCCACCGCCAGATGCAGGTAGCTGTTGATCATGGTCCCCATCCCGAAAGTGGACTCGGGGCGCTGGAACCACTGCATGAAGTTGAAGCCCGAGACTCCCCCACCCCAACCGGAGGCCGGATGGTGGCTGAGCATCGCCAGTCCGCCGCGCCACAACTCGAGACGATGGGCGGCCGAAGGATCGCCCTCGGCTATTCCGGTGAACCGCTGGGTGACGCCGTTGCACACCACCGCAACTACGAGGATAGTCAGTCGCAGAAACAAATGCCCTCGCGCCATCGAGGTATCGCCCGGCAAGTCGATCTGGCGAGGGCAAGCCCAGCCGTAGAAGATCGCCGCCAGCAGCCAGGCCAAGATCCCGCCGCGCGAGTAGGTCCAGACCACCATCAGGCCGAGCGCGACCTCGGTCAACCACAGCCAATATACCCGATGGCCAAGCCGGCTGGCCACGCGATCGGTCGCCACCCAGACGAAGGGAAGCAAGCAGACGAGCACCGCAGCGGCGAAATTGGGGTTCTGCCAGCCGTAGGAGAGGCGAGAGACGCCGTTGAAGAGGAATTCAGAGCGCATCTAAAGCAAACTCGGATTTGAACCGCGAATGGACGAGAATGGACGCGAATTTCGGGCAGGAAATCGGAGTTTTACCGCAGATTGACGCAGAGGAAATCCACGGACGCGGATTAACACCGCTTTTCGAACGAAGAGAAGTCGGGCTCGGACATACCGAATGGCGCAATTCTCGGAAATTGGAGCAGATTCGCGCAGACTCGGAAATCTAACCAAGCACGGATTTGAATCGCTGATGGACGTTGATGGACATGAATATCCGGCAAATTGGAGACCCGATTTAGCGATTGGAACACCGGTTCGATTGAACTTTTCTTGCGTCATTTGCGCATCTTTGTGGCCAAATTCCGAGTTCAGGGGCCTGGACCGCTCAATTCGACCACGGTGACGCTGACGGCGGGGAGAGATAGGTGGACCTGGTGAGCGGCTATGGGGGGTTTGGTTTCGGTGGACTCTGGTTTGTCCCCGAAACGCCAGGCGTTCGCTGTCACAGCCTCGCCGGTTCCCAGCGTAGCCGTCTTGTCCTTCCCAGTCGGGTTGACCAAGAGTAGCACCGTTTTGCCGCCATTCTCGAAGGCTATCCCGTTGGCGTCGGCATATCCTGACGGAATTCCTAACTCAGGATCGTCGAAACTGACCGAATGCACGACGAAGCCGGGTCTGACTTCACCCCATAGCGTTTGAAACAAACCAAAGAGCCGGGTCGTTTCGCCATCCTTGTAAACCAGAGTATGGCTGGAATAATCCATGCAATAACCATAGCCCCAAATCCAATAATTCACCCGAAACTTCGTCACCTCACCGGCGATACGTTGCGCGGCTTGAATGCAGGCTTCCTGCTCGGTCTTCGCTTCGGGTGCGAACCAGCCGGTCATCCAAATATCACGACCGGCAGTGGAACTGTCCGCGATCAGCTGCCTAAACTGTCCAAACCTATCTGTGCCAGGAATCTCACTCCCCGGATTGCTAAAACCAAACTCGAAATCCGGAGGAAACGCATCTCGGAACCCCCCTGCCGCTTTGGCGAATTCCTGTCTGGTGACTCTAACCACCGTCTCGTGGACGCTCTGCGCATCAGGGCCGATCACACGAAGTTTCGAGCCAAACCGCTCCTTAAACTGCTCAGCGAGCAGCAAACCATCGGTCCGCCAATCGTCGCCTTCGGCCGAGAAACCCTCCGCGCGAATCATCGACACTTCGACCGGCACCTGAACCGAGTGGGCCACTGGTAAGGGAAACCCTGCCTTCCTGACCATCTCGAAAAGTTTCAAAAGATAGGCTACATGATCCGCCTGACGCCGGTGCTCGACTTGCCGGTCAAAGGAATTCACCTTTCCGTAACGGGTGAAACCCGTAGGTATGCTATCCTCGTAAGTCGCATAAACCTTCGCGCCTGAGTCAAGCATCATTTTGAGCTTAGGAAAGAGGCCTCGCTCCACGTTGGCTGAAGCGAGCGTACCGTCATCGCGCCCACTTTCGTACCAATCGCCATGTATGCCGAAGAACACAATCTCAGGCTTAAGCCCGGTAAAAACGAGGCTTTTCTTGGTAAAACTCCGGCCCGTAACCGCCAACTCGTCCGACGATAACACTTCACCCCATCCCTTGAAGACTTGGCCCCGAGCTTTTCCGATTTCCACTAAATCCGCTGCGGCGTCGAGGCTGCCAAAAAGAAGCCCCGAAAGAGCTACTACTAAGAATCGATGGTCCAGTTTCATTGTCGCATGAATGTGAGATCTTCTCTGAACCTCCACTTTTCATCAAAAAAGCCCCGAACCTTTAGAGTTTGGCTTTCTCCATCGATCTCGTAAACCGCGAAATCAAAAACGCGGTTACGGAGTATTGGACCGCCATATCCAGCCTTCTCCGTTGCAGCCTCGATCAATATGCATTCACCCCCGCCACCCTTTTTGGGGAGAATATAACTAGCCAATTTTAGCGCACCACCCAAGGCCTTTCCGCCCACCACCATCCGATGATTTGATACGATCAGCACCGATGGATCATTTAGCTGATCATAAAGCGAGTTCTCATCTAAATTCCCCAACAGCCAAACGCTCATACCACTCGAATTACTTGGAATGTAGTCGACATCATCTATTATCTCGAATTGGCCTCCAGCACTCTGACCGGGAGCTATTCCGGTCAACGTCTCCACTATATGCGTCGCTCGCCTTCTAATGGCCGTCGCAGCTTCTTTGTCTTTGGTTCCGCAAACGATCAGATAACGTCGCCTTAGTATGTCGTCCATTGGTCCTGACGACGCCGCACACTTCCGACTGAAATCTCGGAGGGCGGAAGGAGATGTTTTAGTCCAACCGCCATCCCTCTTTACGAAAACCAGCGTTTGGGAACCACCATCAAACTCTTTCCATACTTTGTGATCGATTTCCATACTACTGGCCCCGCCGAAGGCTTCGCCTAGAGGAACATTAATGGAAAACTGGTAAACATTGTGTGTGACAATTCTCAAAATACCTCCGGGCGCGACATATGCATTAAGGTTCCAAGTTGCGCCGAACTTTTCGACACTTTGTACCGTGATACCGTCTTTATTGGCATGCCTTATATCGCATGGCCCGATCTCCACAGGATCATCCACAGTCGCCCTTGGACGCCTTAAGAACGCTGAGGTTAACGAAGGGACGGTATAGCTATGGCCGGTCTTAGGTATCCGATTAATGAATATCTGGGATTTAAAGGACGCCAAAAGCGGTGCCATCGCCTTAGTAGCCGGCAGAAACTCCTTATCATCAAGCCCAACAGAGAGGCGTCCAACGATCCCGCGCAGCATTCGAGCACCTTCCATTACATTATATATTGGGGAAACGATAGCCAATTCGGGTCTCGATAGTTCTTCCTCCCTAGCTAAGGTCTCAGATGAATATCCTCCCGATCGTAGATCGATGGACGCTATTTGGTCAGAATAACGCTCTGCAAAGATCATTGCGGCTGATGCCCCGTCAGATATCCCCGTCAAGCTAATGCGATTCTTGTCACCGGAAAGTTTCTCGACTCCATAACTGACTGCCGCGTTGAATTCTTCGTCTCCGAACTCCTCGAAACTATTGCCGCGCCCGTAAAGATAGATCTTGATCCTGTCGCCTTCATATTGAATCGGGGCTCCCCGATCCATCTGGTAAGGCAAAGTTGTTCCTCTCGCTGCTACGGCGATCTGGTGGAGATATGACATCGTCTCATTATCGGTGTATAGTGGGTGAAAATATAGCTCGATTGGCCACTTCCTGTTAGATGAATAATTCACTGGCAAAACAATTTGCCATGCTTGCCATGACTTATCAAGCGCGCTCTGCCAAACATGTACTCGGGCGTCGACATTGTTAGCGACTTCAGGGTTCGATACATCTCTTGCGATCAGCTCAATCGTTGAAAGTACTGGATCCGCGTAGTTAGGATCCGCCTCGATGAGATGATGGAGATTCGAGCCGCGATTGAGATATTGCAAAACCCGATCTTGTGCCGATTGACCGAGATAGTCCCAAATCGCGTGGCTCTTAGCACTCATTGTCAAATCTGTTGCTCTTAGAGTCGCGAAATACTCAGTGACCCGGCTCTGCAGATGGGACACCGGCAAAGGGATTTGGTCTGACCATTGATCTCTGGGAGCTTGGCTGGATCCGACTCGTAAGATTTCTCTGATAACCCCATTGGCTGCCGCAGTCGTTGGTATTGGCACTGTGATGTTAGCCACTCTCGCATGGCCGACCGCGAAATCTTCCCACTTCAATGGGACTATCGTATCTCCGATAATCAATGTTAAATCGCTCGGTGTGACCAGCGCCTTAGAGGCAATGGAGAGCTCCCCGTGCAATAAGATTTCACGATTGTCAACGACCTCATGCCAATTCGCATCGACGTCTGCTCCGACTTTACTAGTCGCCGCAAGGTTGACGACGTTAAGCGCCATGGGATCAGACTCCGGACTTACCCCCGCTGTCGATAAGTTTGGATTCACACTTCCTTGAACAAGATCGTCATGTGAACTGACAATGCTTACAGCCATTCCAATTTGGTCACCGGAGTTCGGATTGAGATTAAATAGCTTCCACGGGATCGCAGCCTGCATTTCCCAACCGCCAGATTGCGTTCGAAATTGTGCATTGACAACCACCGGGATACCCAATAAGGGCTTAATCCCAAGCTTGTACAACATAGCTTTCGCATCCCCACTCTTTCCAGGATAAACAATGAGTTTGAAAGCTCTGTTCTCACTATAAGGATGCTGGAGCAATATATTAGGCGCACCTGCATTTATGTAAATAGCCACTCCGCTGCAGTAATAAGCGTCATATTTCGGAAGTGTTAAGAAACCATCCTCAACGGAAATCGCAAGAATTAGGTTGCTTCGGTTCCAGCCTTGCTTCATGTAGCCTAACTGATGTTTTTCAGTAGCAGAATATGAACCGAGTGGGACCGAGTCCGCAGCATTTAGTCTCTCGAATTCTGGAGCCATGTCAAGGTCTTCCGGCAAGTGGCTCAATCGCGTGTTCAGATCACCACCGTTGCTCCGCAACGTAAGCGCAAGGCCAAAGACGACGCTAAAAATGATCCCGAGAGTTCGCGATCGGATCGTCGGTTCGCTATCGATCGTCGATTCAATATAACCTATTGAAACGTAAGTGCATGGTTGGCGTGGCTTTTTAGGCACCGTTCGCAATCGCATCCGAGAATATAACATCATTGCGAATCCTTCGCTCGAGCAATCTCGGCAGTAACCACAGCGGCCTTCTCTTCAAGCTCGTCCGCCATCTCAGTAAGGGCTGCTAGTTGGCTTGCGTCAAGAAATGAGGCCGATCCGTTCACAACGAAGCTCGGAATAAAATTATAGCTAGGTTCAGAGCCTTTCTGCTGTTTAGAGGTGAATAGCAACTCTAAAAGTTTTTTCGATTGCTCTTCATCGAGCTGTTCGATCTTTGGAAGCTTCGTGTCTAACGGCCCGATCACTGCGCTCCGGAAGCCGTATGTTTCCCGATAGAGTACATATTGCTTGTATCTTTGGTCACCTAAGAGACTTCGAATTGCGGCGTCAGTAGATACTGTTGCAGCCTCAATGGCCGCGTCACGAGTCGGACTACTGAAACTTACGGTTACTGTGGGCTGAGCCATTCTATTAAAAACTGGGTCGAAGCGCATTGGTAGATTTACTTGAAGGGTACTCAAAGCAAAGCTCGGGTCTTGGGTTACTGCTCTGACCTCGAGCTGTCGTTCCAATATTTTATCCATAAAGGCATGTGCTTCGTAGTCATTAAGTTTCAGTTCAGTGAGAAGGGAGGTGTACATTATTTCCAACTTGTTGACTGTAGTCGGTATAGTCTCCATCGGTTTAGGTGGAGGCTTTAATCCGGCTGCTTTCGCCATTTCCACGGCGTTTTCGATTGCTTCCGAAAGTGCAAGGCTGGCATGACCATTTTGAAAGATGTTACTCGGTTTTTGAATATCAAATCCGATAGGTTCGTCATGAGCCTGAGATTTTGCTATTTCCAATGGTCTTTTTGGATTAAACAGTAGGCTCCTGATTTCAAGATATGCCCCAACTACTCCAAGAGCGACGCAGAAAGCTGCTATGAGGACTTGTCTCGGTGTCTTGCGGTTTCCAAATCTTGTTCTCTTTGGTTGTGGCTTTGATGGCATAGAGCTATTTGGTCCGAACTATTCGATGTAGTAAGGCTCGGCATTGAAGGTAATAACGGTGAAGTTTTGGCCCAGTCCATAGGTAGGTGATGTCGTAACTGTAACGGTCGAAACAACGGCTCCATATGCCATTACATGGACTTCGTCGCCATATGCAACAGGAGTCGCTGATTCCCAAAACAGACTGGTGTTAGTGGCTGTAATTGAATCCGGGTCAAAATTAAATCGGAGAGTCGTGGGGTCAGTGATATATCCAAACACGCCACTGATTCGTACGCCTAATTGCCAAAAGGTATCGTAATCCGGTGAGCCAATGTCGGGATCGGTCAGGTCGTAAATTGTGTCGGGGATGCCTTGGAAATTGATTACCGCAACACCGGGGTTGCCATAACCATTTTCATTTCCGTTGTCATCGCTATCCGGAAAAACCCAGCTGTTAGCGAACAGACGGTCACATATCAGCGAAAGCAAGAGTGTCATAGTAACAATGATGGCGCAACGCCCTAGGTGTTTGGTTTTCATATTGCAAGGATTCTTTTATGGCAAGAAGGAAAATTGCGGTTGTCTTTTCTATGCCTTTAGGGGGCCAGGGGCCAATCGGAACACGTCAGGACTTGACTCTTGACAAGTCGCTGGCGGATTTTGCCGTGCCATCCTTAGTGAGCCGTAACCGGCGTGGTCGAAAAATGGGGCCACGCCGATCTTCCTGCCGTTGTCCTGCCTGCCCAGAGCTTGTCGAATGGGTCTGGCTGCCGAGATCGGGATGCAGGTTGGATCGGTTGATGCCGCCTCGAGAAAAGAGCCGCTGGTTTGGGCGAGAGTTCCGCAGCCGCACTCTCCTTTGGAAATCTGCCGGTTCAACTGATTCGACTCGCTAGGAGCTGGCCAGCCATTGCCGTCCATCCTCGCTCGTTGCGATGGGTTTTGGCGGGAGATGGGTGATGGGTTCATGTGATCTGCGGTTACATTGTATGCTTCCAAGGGCTCCAAGTTTAGGGGGTCGCTGTGAAAAAAGTTGGAAGATTTCTGGGGGAATGGTCGCCGGGATGTTGGGTATCAATGAGTTGGGTCTTTTCGAAATATGATCACAAATTTTATGGCGGCAACCCGTTGAACCGCAGCCCCGACCCAAACGGGGTGAAGCAATTGCGCCGATTTGCGCTGATTCGGTGATACCCAGGGGAAGTCCCCAGAAATCTTGATCACCTGGCGGGCGAGAAGTCCGAGCAGGGATCGGGGTCGAAGGGAAAGTGCCCACCTTCAGCCCCACAAATTCAACCGCCCGCCCCGCTGCCGCCTCCCAGCCGCCCCGGGCAGTCTGAGTCGAATCTCAAATGCGCCCAGGGTCCACCCACCCCGCGCCTAAATTGTAATAGAATTGTCAAATGTCTCTCTCTTTCCCGCCGAGGGCGCATCCCAGTTTTTGTACGGTCAGGTTGCTGCCACAGCTTTGCGTCCATCGATGGATGCCCCCTGCTTCATGTTTGGATCTATCTTCCGGACCCAATCCCCCCTCCGAAAGGCGGCTGCCTGCCCCCCGTC
>Ga0207037_10322_pt1 | contig 13875 bp, 11 predicted proteins | sample Alteio_BWMinCont_75_FD_153268 | JGI IMG/M metagenome (GOLD analysis project Ga0207037, IMG submission 153268) | Enriched cells from forest soil in Barre Woods Harvard Forest LTER site, Petersham, Massachusetts, United States -... | ecosystem: Environmental > Terrestrial > Soil > Temperate forest >... | reverse complement strand
TCCCGATTAACTTCCATTCTTGCATTATCAGAAAGGTCATCATATTGAGCCTTTGTTTCTGCATAGCGCGCGCGGCTTACATCTGTCTTGGTTTTATTGTCATACAACCCGGTAAGGCTATAGGTTATTTTAAATCCGATGTCCCACGTAGGTTGAAACTGGTCTAAAGGAGGAACAATCCTTGGGTTAGGGCGCAGGTAATCATAATCGGCGCCAATGCTAAGGTGAGGATATACTCCGCTTTTGGTTTCACTTATCAATGCCTGTGCAGCTTTTTCCTGCATATCGGCCGCTTTCAAATCATTCCGGTTTTCAATATTATCCATGTAAAATGGCCGGAGTATTTACTACCAAATAAAAGAAAAAGACCCATGAGCACTGAAAACGAAAATAAAGAACCTAAAAAGAAAGGAAGCAGAAAGGTTACAATCATACTCGGAACTATATTGCTGGGAGGCGCTATATTCGGGGTGACAGAATATTTGCACTACAAGAATATTGAAAACACCGATGATGCACAGCTTGCAAGTAATATCGATCCGGTTGTTGCAAGAATATCCGATTATGTAACAGCTATTAATTTTAAGGATAATGAACATGTAACCAAAGGACAGTTATTGGTTCAATTAGATGATAAGGATCTTACCATTAAAGAACAACAGGCAGAAGCTGATTTGAATGATGAACAAGCTAAGGCGGATGTATCTAAGGCGAATGCGGCTTCTGTACAATCAACACTGGCTACCAGTAAGGATGAAATCACTTCCGCAAAAATTAATTACGATAAAGCTCATCGTGATTTTGAACGCTATCAAAGTTTGTATAAAGATGGCTCGGTGACCCAGGAAGAGTTTGATAAATACAGAACCACCATGCAAAGCGATTCGAACCAGGTGGATATTGCTAATAAAAAATATGAATCCGCCCAAAAACAATATGACCTTGCATTAGCCGATCTTGCTTCATCAGAAGCTTCTGTAAATGTAAAACAAGCCGATTTGAATTTTGCAAAATTACAATTATCATATGCTACCATAACAGCTCCTGCCAGTGGCATTGCTTCTAAAAGAGCGATTCAACTTGGGCAACTGGTAGGTGTAGGTTCGTCTTTACTTGCTGTTGTTGAAGACAGCGTATGGGTAGAAGCTAATTTTAAAGAAACCCAATTAAGTGATATTAAGTTAGGCCAACCCGCCGAAGTAACTATAGATGCTTTGAATGGCCAAATAGTACAGGGCACTGTTAGTTCTTTTGCAGGAGCAACCGGAGCTTTGTTTTCATTGCTTCCTCCTGATAATGCTACGGGCAACTATGTAAAAGTAGTGCAACGTATACCCATTAAAATTGTATTAGATAATAAAACCCCTGCTTACAAGTCGCTTCGCCCAGGATTAAGCGTAGAAGTTGCAATAAAGGTTCAGTAATAAATTACTATTTACAATATAAAAAAACCCGACCTATATATAGGTCGGGTTTTTTGTTTACAGTTAGTTACGATTACCTGTGATGGCCACCACCAAAGTTGCCTCCTCCCCGGTTAGGAGCAGGAGCACGTTGAGGTTGGGGTGTAAAATGTTGTTGCTGAGGTTGAGGGTTGAAATGTTGTTGAGGTGCCGGTACATTCCTTCTGGGCACATCCTCTACTCTTACTACGTGCGCCGGAGCAATCTGAACATCATGTCTTTCTGCAACAGGTGCCGGCCGGTAGAAACCCAATTCATGTTGGCCATAAGCGTGATGGGGGTCTGCATTAAAGTTTATCACTACATGATCCACCGGGCCATGATGAAATCTTTCTACATCCTGAACGTCAGGTCCGATGAAGAACCCAAAATGATGTGCATTATCGTAGTTTATCCTGGCTATAATAGCTGTGTGCCTAACAAAGATATCATTGTTGGCGCGGGGCATATAGTAACGGTAGATATAGGGGTCGCCCATGTATGCAACAGGTACAAAACACCAGTAAGGATCAGGAATTCCGTAGCCGTTATTTATACCTACGTTGATATCAACACCCCAAGGTAATGGCGCCCATCCATAGTATTGGTCGGAGTTTCTCCAAACTACCCAGGCAGGGCCCCATTGGGTATCAGGTATCCAAAACCATCCGTAGCTTGCATCGTAATTCCAACGGCCATAGTGGAAGCATGCCCATCCCCAGGGATAATCAGAGTCCCATGTCCAGCCATAGTCATCAGTATATTCCCAGTGTCCATTGGTACTGTACGGAACAAATCCAGGGCCAGCATTTGGAATAAACACATTTCCGTAAGGGGCATAATTAACCCATTGTCCATATGGGGCTAATTGATCATAAAAAGTCTGTAAGGTTACAGATTGATCGTCCTGTGCTTTTGTTGTGATAGGGGCAAAGCAAAAAACAGAAACCACCGCCGTAAGTATGATTGATTTAAATATCTTTTTCATGTTGTTAAAAATTTTTGAGTTTATTCGCCTGCTCTATTTTACATTAATTACTTCTATCATATATAATAATGGGGTACATGGTGCTATAAGACCACTTGGACTTTGCTCACCATAAGCCAGCGAAGATGGGACCAAGGCTTTTACACTTCCACCTGCTTCCAGGTTGGTAATAATATCATCAAACCCTTTTATAAATGAATCTTTTCCGTAGACCAATGTAAAGGTGGTTCTTCCCGGGCCATGGTCGGAAGTTTCAACAACAGTACCATCTAATAACATGCCGGTGTATTTCACCTCTATGGAGTCCCCTGTTTTAATTGGCATGCCTTTTCCTTTCACTCTTTCGAGAATATAAATGCCGTCGCTTTCTGGTTTCACTGTTATTTTATTATCGGCAATATATTTCGTTATTTGAGTTTGTTCATCGGCTTTGCACTGCTCCACCTTCTTCATACGTTCTTTCATTTGAGCATCCATATCATCAGCCATCTGCTGCGGCGTTTCAAAGCTTTCCAACGTTACATTAAATGTAAGCATAGAGCCTGGTTTCACGAAAGCAGGTATTTGATGTGAATGGAATGATTTAAGGTAGAATGAATCGGCATTTAACCTAAAACTGGCGCTATCGCCCAAAGTCATCATTGTAATGCCTTCGGGCAAGCATCCATTAAATGTTTTTTCCAAATGAATCTTCACGGTTAGGGAGGAGTCTTCTTTTCTCTGTTTATGCCTTGAATCGAAGATTAACGAATCATTGGCATTTTTCAGGGTTAAATAAACCTTGGCATAATCGCCCATAGAAGGCTTAGAGCCTTTATCGTTGTGTTTAAAGAAATGGTATTGTATACCGGTAGTTGCATCGGTGTCAAAACCACCGTTGGAAGCATTTTTGCAGCCTTCAACCATTGAAATGGCTGCTATTGCGGCAATGCCTGTAGCGAGGTTAATTCTCATAGTAGATTGTTTGTTTTAGTAAATAAGTGTTGCTATGCAAATGTATTAAAAAAATGATAGAAGAGAATTATATGATGACATATAAAAACTCACTAAAAAACATCAATATATACACATCTTGCAATTTGTATATAGGAGTTATTTATCTGAATAATATAATATGACTGCCGTATGTTAAATTAGTTACACCATGCAAATTATAGTATACGCATTATCAGTATATTAAATTCTTTTATATAAAAATGTCTCAAGTGTAGAATTTTTTATAAATTTGTTAGCTAATTGTATCAAATAAAAAATATAATACTATGAGTTGTAAAAAAATTGTCTCTATTCTTTCTTTGAGCATTTTTAGTGTGGCTCAAATAAATTTAAACGCTCAGATAGTTAGGAAATTTGCTTATCAGGGCTCCCAGCAAACCTGGACTGTTCCTTCATGTGTAACACAAATAACAATCACAGCTATAGGCGGTGCCGGGGGCGGCGAGTCTCAGCAGTTCCCGTTGATGTATGGCGGGAATGGAGCTACCATGGTAGGATTAGTAAATGTTACATCAGGAGATGTGATTGATATCTACACGGGCGATACAGGCGCTACAAATAATAACTACGATGGAGGAGCGGGTGGCGGCGGAACATTTGTTTGGGACGCTACGGCATCTAAACTGCTTGAAGTAGCTGGCGGTGGCGGTGGTTCTTATTCCTACTCCTATAATGGATATAATGCAAGTGTTACAACAACTCCTACAGGTCAAAATGGTGGCACGGGCGAACTTGGTGGCGCTGCTGCTGCAATTGATGCAGGGGGCGGAGGAGCAGGGTTTCTTGGTAATGGCGCTACTAGCGGCAATCAGGAAGGTGGTTTGGGCGGAAATGATAAAGCCAATGGATTTATAGGAGGCATTGGCGATGTTGCCGGTGGAGATCAGATTTATGTAGGTGGCTATGGCGGCGGTGGCGGTGCCGGCTACAATGACGGCGGTGGCGGTGGCGGATATGCAGGTGGTGGTTCAGGAGCTGAAGATGGCGGCGGCGGCGGAAGTTCTTATGTAAATGGTACCATAATTTCATCGGCAACTACAAACACCGGTGTTGGTTCTGTAACCATTTCTTATGTTCCTGACACGGTTGGCAAAGTTGCCATCCATATAATTAACAACATAAGTTGCTTCGGAGGAAGTAATGGATCTTTATCAGCTATTGTAACCGGTGCATCTCCTACATATATATATTCATGGACTCCAGTAGGAGGAACAAAGGATACTGCCAATGGTCTGAGTGCAGGCACTTATACAATTACTATACACGATCCTTGCGGTAACTCTGTATCGGCAACGGCAACTATTACTCAACCCACAAGTGTGGTTGTTTCAGCAAACCTATTGACAGGTGTAAGCTGTAATGGAGGAAGTAATGGAACTGCTTCATCCACGGTAACCGGAGGAACGGGACCTTATACCTATACATGGAGTCCGGCTGGAGGAAACAATGCTATTGGTTCCGGTTTATCAGCAGGAATTTACTCTTTAAATGTAACAGATAATCATGGCTGCACTGGCTCGGCACGAGTAACCATTACTCAACCTAATCCGTTGGCTGTAGCTGCTTCAGTTACCGCAAATATTGATTGCAATGGAAATAGTGATGGAAGCGCCACTGCTGTTGTAAGTAGCGGAACTTCACCATATACGTATTCATGGAGTCCGGCTGGAGGAACTGCAGCTAACATATCCAATATGTCTGCCGGTACTTATTCAGTAAGTGTAACTGACTTTAATAGTTGCACAGGGTCTGCCGTAATAACCATTACCCAGCCTGTAGCTGTTTTAGCAACATCGCTTACCGTGCTGAACAATGTATTGTGTAATGGGCAAAACACCGGTAACATTGATGCTGCTACTTCTGGTGGAACGTCCCCATATACCTATGCATGGACTGGTGGCGGAACAAGGGACACTGCTTTAGCATTAAGTGCAGGAACCTATACACTTAACCTGGTAGATGCTCACGGATGTAAAGTATCGGCTTCGGCTACTGTTTCACAACCTTTAGCAGTTAGTATTATTAAAAATACAACTCCGGATGACGGAAATTGTACAGGCTCTGCCTGGGTTGTGGTAAATGGCGGTGTAGCTCCTTACGTCTACATATGGTCGAACGGAGTTAAAGGTGCATATAACTATGGTATATGCCACAATACCTATTGCTGTAGCGTTACTGATATGCATGGTTGTGCAGACAGCGTTTGTATTATTGTTGAAAATGATGCCGGTGTGGCTAACATAGCTTCAGGTAACGCAAAAATAAGTGTATACCCGAACCCGAACAATGGGCAATTTACCATTGCATCATCTGCAGTAAATGGAACATCTTTAGTTGAAATATATAATGTTCTTGGAGAAAAGGTATGTACTACAAACCTTAATTCAAACAATGGTGGAACTTCAACCATCAATATTAGCAGTCAACCTAACGGAATATACCTCTATCGTGTCATCAGTAAGGATAACGGTAACTTGGTAGGGGAAGGAAAAATTGTTTTGAACAAATAAAGCAAATTGCTTCTAAATTGAAAAACCCGTCTTGCTTAGACAAGACGGGTTTTCTTTTATACGCATAATGCAAACCTCATCTAAAGTCTTTTTCACATTCGATAGTGAATAAAATCATACAGAATATTTTCCATGAGGCGTTGTTCGGTATATTTTTGATAGATTAATTGCACCTAGAATGCCCAAGCGTTATAAGAAACCTGTTGAAGAAACTAAAGTAAAAGAAAAGGATGAAAGCCCTGTTCCTGTAAAAAAAGTAAAGATAAAATCCTCTAAGCCCCTATTTAAAGGCCTTAGCGATAACCTCCAAAGATGGAAGATTGTACCTTTGACTGGGTTGTTCCTTATTTTATTTTCATTTTGTATACTTATCGCCTTCACTTCATTTATTTTCACCTGGAAGGCAGACTATGCTTCCAATATCAAGCAATCGGCTAACTGGCTGGGGGCATTAGGTAGGGAGTTATCTGATTTTTTTTATCAACGGAGGTTTTGGTGTTGCCTCTTTTGGTTTTATTCTGATTATTTTTCTGCTTGGCATAAAATTGCTGACGAAACGCGAAATACTTCCTTTCGGCAAAACATTCCGGATTACACTTTTCCTGATGATATGGGTTTCGGTTTGCCTAGGATTCTTTTTTCCTTCCGGCGACCATGCTTTTTTAGGCGGCGAGGTCGGACTGCTCTGTTCTGAAAAAATAATCGTTCTTATCGGCAAAACAGGAACCTTAATTTTATTGGCATTTGTAGCCATGTCATTCCTACTGATTAATAACATTATGAATTTTTCATTTCCTGCTAGGGAACCTAAGGTAGAAGCAGAAAAAGAAGAAGATGCCGTTGTGGAAGAGGAGATACCTGTTTCCATGAAACCAGCAGTGCCCGTGATACCTTCGGAAAACACCTTAATTGAAGATATTGAAGAACCCTCTAATACTATAGAGTTTGCAGTGGAGACAGTAGAAAAAAAATCTGCTACAGCAGCTCAGAAACAGGCGGCTGATAAAGGTGTTGAGTTCTCCATCGAAAAAGCGCCTGAAAAAGCGACTCCCATGTTGGATGATGAGCCCATGCTGGGTAAATTGGATTCGCCTTACGATTCTACACTTGATTTATCCTCCTATCAGTTTCCGCCTATTTCGTTACTGCCTGATTATGGAAAGGATGAGGTGATAATAGATGCTGAAGAACTAACGGCGAATAAAGACCGTATTGTTTCAACATTGAGGCATTATGGTATTGAAATTAAAAAGATAAAAGCTACTCCGGGTCCGACAGTTACACTTTATGAAATTGTACCGCAGGATGGCACACGCATATCTAAAATTAAAAACCTGGAAGATGATATTGCGCTTAGCCTTTCAGCATTGGGGATACGTATTATTGCACCCATGCCGGGCTTGGGCACGGTGGGTATTGAAGTACCGAATCGTAACCCTGGAGTGGTATCATTAAAAACCATCATTAATTCTGACCAGTTCCAAAAGGCCAATATGGAATTGCCACTTGCATTAGGCAAAACCATATCGGACCAACCATATGTGGTAGATCTTACTAAAATGCCCCACTTGCTTATGGCAGGTGCTACCGGGCAGGGTAAATCGGTAGGATTAAATGCTATTATTGTTTCTATATTATACAAGAAACATCCATCACAAGTAAAATTGGTTTTAGTTGATCCTAAACGGGTGGAATTATCTTTATTCAATAAAATAGAGCGGCATTTTCTGGCTAAATTGCCCGATGCAGAAGATGCGATTATCACCGACACAAAAAAGGTTATAAATACGCTTAACTCCTTGTGTATTGAAATGGAGCAACGCCTTGAATTACTAAAAGATGCAGGTGTCCGGAATATTAAAGAATACAATGAAAAGTTTGTAGCACGCAGGCTCAATCCGCAAAGTGGACATAAATTCTTACCCTACATTGTAGTAGTAATAGATGAGTTTGCCGACCTTATAATGACAGCAGGTAAAGAGGTAGAAACTCCCTTGCAGCGTTTGGCACAGGTTGCCCGTGCAACAGGTATCCACTTAATAATTGCTACACAGCGTCCGTCTGTGAATATTATTACAGGAACTATTAAGGCCAATTTCCCTGCTCGTATTGCATTTAAAGTAACCTCTAAGATAGATTCACGAACCATATTGGATACAGGTGGGGCTGACCAATTGATTGGAAAAGGAGATATGCTTATTTCCAACGGTAGCGATCTTATCCGTTTACAATGCGCCTTAGTTGGAACCAAGGAAGTAGAAGAAATAACAGACTTCATTGGCTCACAACAAGGGTATTCTACAGCCTTCTACTTACCTGAATATGTGGAAGAAGGCGGTGAAAGCGGTGGGACTGAAATTTCGGCAGATGAAAAGGATTCACTTTTTGACCAATCGGCAAGAATTGTAGTGGAAACCCAGCAAGGTTCAGCATCCTTATTGCAACGCAGATTAAAAATAGGTTATAACCGTGCCGGAAGAATAGTAGATCAGTTACAATCTACCGGCATCATTGGGCCGTTTGAAGGCAGCAAAGCACGCGAAGTACTTATTAAGGATATGATGTCTTTGGAGCAGAAATTGAAGGATTTATCTCCTGATAATTTCCAGGAATAACTAAACACATTCTGAACCGGACACTCCTGTTTTCCTTGACTCTAAAAGAGGGAAGCAAATGATAGCAAAAGCAAGCAAATACCCACTGTAAGTGATAATGTAAATGTTAGTGTAAATGATAATGTAAGTGTAAATGTTAATGAAAATGAGAATGGTAAGGTAAGCTATAGGCCCTCTCATTCCTTTTTTCTTTTAACACTTGTGGAATGTATATAATCTCTCTAAATAAGCCGTTTTGTGCCGTTTTTTTCGTATGTTTTCTACTTAGAAAAAATAAAATTTAAACAGTTTATTTAGGTTTCAAAAAAAATTACCTTTGCAAAACTTTTTTTAAGGCTATATATGCTGGGCAATAACAAGTCTTAAAATCTGGCAGGTACATAATTGTCATACCCTTTATGTGCTTAACGTTCAAAAATTATTGTTCGGGGAGTGGCGCAGCCCGGTTAGCGCACACGCTTGGGGTGCGTGAGGTCGCGGGTTCGAATCCCGCTTCCCCGACAATGAATAGTTTCGTAAGCTCGAATTACTCTTTCATAGGTATTCAATAAACAATTCAGCATTTAACAATATGGCAACAGAAGAAAAGAAAAAATGTATCATAATAGGTTCAGGCCCTGCGGGGTATACAGCCGCTATATATGCTGCCCGCGCTGATTTAAAACCTGTAATGATTGCGGGTTTGCAACCGGGTGGACAATTAACCATTACAACCGAGGTAGAAAACTACCCCGGCTATCCCGATGGAATTCAAGGCCCTGAAATGATGGAGCATTTTCGTAAACAAGCTATTCGTTTTGGTACAGATATACGCTGGTCATACGTTAGCTCAGTTGATTTTTCGAAAGCTCCTTTTAAAGTGGTAGTAGAAGAGAAGGATACGTTAACTGCCGATGCCATTATTATTGCAACAGGTGCATCTGCCAAGTGGCTGGGGTTACCTTCTGAGCAACGCCTGAATGGCTTTGGAGTTTCTGCCTGTGCCGTATGCGATGGGTATTTTTTCCGGAAGCAGGATGTAGCCATCGTAGGTGGGGGAGATACGGCTGCGGAAGAAGCCACCTATCTTTCTAAACTTTGCAACAAGGTATATATGATTGTTCGCAAGGATGAACTAAGAGCATCAAAAGCTATGCAGCACCGGGTATTTAACACCCCGAACATTGAAGTGCTTTTCAATACCGAAACACTGGAAATATTAGGTGATAAAAGCGTAACCAGCGCTGCTGTTTTAAACACGCTAACCAAAGAAGAACGGATTTTAAATATTACCGGTTTCTTTGTGGCCATAGGGCATCAGCCAAATACCGACATTTTTAAAGGATGGCTCGATATGGATGAACAAGGCTATATAAAGACCATTCCCGGTACTTCTAAAACCAATATTCCCGGAGTTTTTGCCTCTGGCGATGCCCAGGATAAAAACTATCGGCAAGCGGTAACAGCAGCAGGAAGCGGCTGTATGGCTGCTATTGATACGGAACGCTACCTATCCCACTTGGGATTACACTAAAGTGCGGTGATAAATGATGAAGGGATATTCATATAATAGATTTCTATTTTGGTCTATAATCGGTATTTCTTTTGTATGTATTCCATTTGTAGTGGTAAAAGCACAAGCATTGGGTTCACAAACCCATCCTTTTACCCGTGTTTATGATTCGGTATTTGGAATACAGTTCTACGACAAGTATAACCCCGATTTGGAGGGCGATTCCATTCGGAAGTATTTAGATGGGCATGCTTGCAACGGTATGATAGAAGATCATTATACGGATATGCAAATTTTGCACAAAGGATTTTACACTAACGGGAAACTTACACAGTATACCAACTACTATCCCAGTGGTCGAATAGAGCGGACATTTAAACCTATTTCCGACCGGAAGAATGAGTTGGTAAAGTACTACCCTAATACGGTTGTAAAATCAGATGTAACCTACTATGAAGGTAACTCCACACTATGGCAGGATTATTACGATAATGGCCAGCTTTCATATGAAGAGGAATACGATAAAAAACATCAACGGATTTTAAAGAGGTGTTCTTATTACAGAGATGGCAAGCCCGAATCGGTTTTTATACCCCTTAAATCAAAATCAGGTGATGGAGTAATAAGCTATGGTTTAAAAGAATATTATCCTAATGGCCAATTGAAAGAGGAGTCCCAGTCTATCTATAACCAGGATTCATATGACTTTTTGAAAGACGGCGATGCAAAAGAATATGATGATAAAGGCAATTTGACAGCTGAATATGAATATGTTGGCGGGCAAATAAATAATACTATAAAAGGTGGGCATTAAAAAGTTGGAATCCGATTTTTATCTACGTACTAATGTACTCCAGATTACCAGTGAACTTATAGGCAAATTCCTGGTGACAAATATTGATGGGCAACTTACGTCCGGAATGATTATTGAAGCGGAAGCCTATAACGGAGTCATAGATAAGGCATCGCACGCTTATGGGGGCAAACGTACAAAACGAAACGAAATAATATATGCCGATGGAGGAACCTCTTATGTGTACCTTTGCTATGGCATTCATCACTTGTTTAATGTAGTGACCAATAAAAAAGATACACCTCATGCTATTCTTATTAGGGGTGTAGTACCAGTTGATGGAATAGATGCAATATTGGAAAGGCGTATGCAGGATACCGTGAGTAAAAAAACAGCAAGCGGCCCCGGAACTCTTTCCGTTGCACTTGGAATAAATACATCACATTCAGGTCTTTCGCTTGATGATAACCAGATTTGGTTGGAAGATAGAGGTATCGTATTTAAGAAGAAAGATATTCTTACAAGCCCTCGAATTGGTGTTGACTATGCAGGAGAAGATGCCAAGCTTCCTTATCGTTTTCGCCTGAATGAAGATATTATCAAAGATTTCTATAAAAAATAAAGAAACTTACTTTTTATCTTCGGATATAAACTCCCCAGAGGCTTTAAATCGAAGAATATAAGTCCAACCAGTGGTCGCAGGGGTACCATCTGCATTCAATTGTTTCATTTCAATCTTATATCCCACTACATCGCTCCCGGAAAAAATCTTTTCTATTGCGTTGTAATTAAAGTTATTGGGATAATTATTCTCTATATAGCTTATAATATTGGCGGGTAAATCTCTCTTATTAATAAACAAATCTTTGCTTAAAACCCTTCCTTTTAAAGAAAAAGACAGTATGATATGGCCTGACCCCTCAAGGCAATTGCAATCAAATGCTACTCCTTGCACCGTATCAGAAGGACTCTTTGAATACCATTCAATATTACTGGCCTGGGGGTAGAGCGCATTGAGTTTTGCTTCTACTTCATCTGGTGGTATAACCTTATTCTGGCTCTGGCAATAAGGTGTAATAAGTAAAAGTAGTCCAAGGACAATTGAATATTTTGTATAGTGCATCTTCCCAAATATAGCGCAAAAAAACTATTTGTGGTGTTTTGTGTAGTTTTGCCACATGACAGAAATACCAAAGATAACCCTTCATTCGGGTAAAGACCAATCGCCTAAACGTTTTCATCCCTGGATATTTTCAGGGGCGGTAAAAAAGGCTCCCGAAAACATAAAGAATGGTGATGTTGTTGAAGTTTATTCTAGTAAAGATGAGTACCTCGGAACAGGGCATTATCAAAAGGGCTCGATTATGATCAGGCTTTTTTCTTTTGAAAAGATAGTACCTGATGCCTCTTTCTGGAAATCAAAAATCCAGCATGCATTTAATTATCGTAAAGCTATTAGGCTTACTAATGATGCAAACACTAATGTGTATCGCCTTGTATACGGCGAGGGTGATGGTTTGCCCGGCCTCGTGGTTGATTATTACAATGGCACTGCTGTTATACAAGCCCATTCGATAGGAATGTACCGTGAAAGGTTCCAAATTGCTGATGTGTTGAAAGAAATTTATGGGGAACAGTTAAAAGCCATCTATGATAAAAGCAAAGAAAGCCTGGGCGTTTCAATAAACAAATTATCTACGGAAAATGGGGAGAACGCTGAAGTGCAGAATAGCTATTTGTACGGCAGTGGCGGCGAAAAACAAGTGATCGAAAATGGGCATAAACTCCATATAGATTGGGAAGAAGGTCAAAAAACTGGTTTCTTCATTGACCAACGTGAAAACAGAAGTTTGGTTGCCCAGTATGCGTCCGGGAAAAAAGTGCTTGATTGTTTTTGCTATGCCGGAGGGTTCTCGGTATATGCTTTGAAAGCAGGGGCTATAGAAGTACATTCGGTAGATAGCTCGAAGGGTGCTATCAAACTTACGGATGCCAATGTTGCCCTCAATTTCGGGCAAGATACCCGGCAAACTTCCTTCCTGGCTGATGCTTTTGATTATTTAAGCAATAACCCATCTAAATACGATATGATGATTATTGATCCGCCAGCATTTGCGAAACATCGTGATGCACGGCATCAGGCAGTAACCGGGTATAAAAGATTAAATGCCCTTGCCATAAAGGGGATTAAACCGGGCGGAATTATTTTTACATTCTCATGTTCGCAAGTGGTAGATAAATACCTGTTTCATGGGGCTATTACGGCTGCTGCCATTGAAGCAGGCAGAAATGTGCGGATATTAGAATATCTATCTCAACCAGCCGATCATCCTATCAGTATTTATCATCCCGAAGGAGAATACCTGAAGGGCATGATTCTATATATTGAATAAAATTAAATAAAATTTAGTACATTCGTTTTCTTTTACAGATATTCATAATGAGGAAGAATTTATTTTTTACACTTTTTTGTTTTGTTTCTACTATTATATGTGCTCAACGTGGAAGAGATGGGAATCTCACCGTTTCTAATACAGTCATAGTAAACGAATACACTTATCTTACGGCAGATGCAGCAGCCGGAAGCACAACCATAACCGTAGCTAATAGTACATTAAATAGTCATAGTCGTTTTTCAGGTAACCTTGCTACGGGCGATTTGATTATGATTATCCAGATGCAGGGTGCTACATTGAATGGGAAAATATCTCCGAATAGTGATTTTGTAGGACTTCCTAAAGATAGTTCCTGGGGAGCTATAGTGAGTTATAACAATTGTGGAAATTACGAATTTGCAGAAGTAACCTCCGTACCTTCCGCAACAACTATAAAACTAGATTGTCCTCTTCAATATAGCTATACAAGTGCAGGAAAAGTACAAATAGTGAGAATGCCTCGCTATAATACGCTCACCATAAATAATGGTGGAACCATTACCTGTGATCAGTGGGACAGTATTACCGGTGGAATTGTTGCCATGGAAGTGGAAAACAATACTGTGATTAATTCCGGTGGAGCAATTAATGTCGACTCAATAGG
>Ga0207037_10282_pt2 | contig 13876 bp, 22 predicted proteins | sample Alteio_BWMinCont_75_FD_153268 | JGI IMG/M metagenome (GOLD analysis project Ga0207037, IMG submission 153268) | Enriched cells from forest soil in Barre Woods Harvard Forest LTER site, Petersham, Massachusetts, United States -... | ecosystem: Environmental > Terrestrial > Soil > Temperate forest >... | reverse complement strand
GCAAGAAAACCCAAGTTCTCTTCGCGCAAGCACAACCGCTGCCAGATCTGCGGACGTCCGCGCGCGTTTCTACGCAAGTTTGGCCTCTGCCGTTTGTGTTTCCGGGGCCTGGCGTTGCGTGGTGAGATCCCCGGGGTTTCGAAGTCGTCTTGGTAGTTGAGCAGGGGGCGGCTTTCGCCGTGCCCATGAACGGTGCAGTTACACGTCGTCGCAGGTTCTTCGGCGCAAAGCAAGAATGGCCGAAGCAAACGGGCGATTGAGGAGAAGGAACGCATGAGGTTGACCGATCCGGTCGCAGATATGCTGACGCGAATTCGCAATGCGATTAGCGCCCGGCACCAGAAGGTGGATATTCCTGCCTCCAAGCTGAAGCTGGAGATTGCCCGCATCCTGAAGGAAGAGGGCATCTACCTGAAATACAGCAACAACAACGAAGCGGTGATCTCGAATGTCAACCGCGTGTCGCGCCCGGGTTGCCGGGTGTATGTGCGGCGCACCGAGATTCCCCGCGTCCTGGGCGGGATGGGCATCAACATCCTGACTACGCCCCGCGGCGTGATGACGGGACGCCAGGCGCGCAAGCAAGGCCTGGGCGGCGAGTTGCTCTGCGAAGTGTGGTAAGAACAGCTCCTGGCTACTGGCTTTTAGCTGTTAGCTAGGGAGCATTAGGGTGGAATTTCAAAGCAGTCAGACACAGAGTCGGGACTGCAGGATGCACTTAGCTAGAAGCTAGGAGCCAAGAGCTAAAAGCTTATGTCACGAATTGGAAAAAAACCGATCCCGCTTCCTAAGGGAGTTACGGTCAAGATTGAAGGCAACACGGTTGCCGTTCAGGGTCCGAAAGGCAAGTTGGATACGACATTGCCCGCCGGCATCAAGGTACAGCAACAGGACGGAACTCTGTTGGCCGTACGCGAGAATGATTCGCAAGCCGCTGTCCATGGCTTGGCCCGCGCACTGGTTAACAACGCCGTTGAAGGCGTCACCAAGGGCTGGACTCGCGATCTCGAAATCGTCGGCATCGGCTATCGTGCCGAAATGAAGGGTAAGAACACGGTTGTGTTCAGTCTTGGATATTCTCACTTGATCGAGTATCCCCTGCCGGTTGGCATTGAAGCGACCGTGGATCCCAAGCAGACCAAGCTGAGCGTTACCGGAATCGATCGCCAGAAGGTCGGCCAGGTTGCCGCTGAAATGCGCAGCCTGCGCCCACCCGATCCGTACAAGAACAAAGGTGTGCGTTATGCGGGCGAGCGTTTGAAGAAGAAGGTGGGCAAGACCGGAGCGAAGTAACTCGTCGTTGGCCGGTCGTCGTTGGCCTGCGCAAACTGACGACAGGTCTTGGTTTTGACCAACGGCGAACGACCTACGACCAAGGACATTTTTTATGCTTACACGGACATCGAAAAATACAAACCGGCGGCACGTACACGAACGCATTCGCAAGAAGATCCTCGGAACTTCCGAGCGGCCGCGCTTGAACGTATACCGCTCGCTGAACCACATCTATGTGCAATTGATCGACGATCTGCAAGGCAGCACAGTGGTCTTCGCACATTCCGCCGAGGGAAAAAAGGGCGAACGGCGCTCCGGCGGAAACGTAGCCTCAGCCAAGGAAGTCGGCAAGCTGATCGCAGAGCGGGCGAAGGCCAAGGGAATCAGCAAGGTCGTCTTCGATCGCGGCGGTTACATTTATCACGGCCGGGTGAAGGCCCTGGCTGACGCGGCCCGCGAAGCCGGTCTGCAGTTCTGAGGGATTTAGTAATTTAGCAATTGCGTAATTTTGTAATTGAACTTGCAGTGCGGGTTCTTGAATTACTCAGTTACCCGATTACAAAATTACAAGATGGGATTATCAAAGAATGCCAACAGTCATTAAGAAGCTCGATGCGGGTTCCTACCAACTGAAAGACCAGGTAGTCGCAATTAACCGAGTCACCAAGGTGGTCAAGGGAGGTAAGAATCTTTCCTTCGCCGCGCTGGTGGTGGTGGGAGATCCCAGTTCCGCCGTCGTCGGATACGGCTCAGGGAAAGCGAAAGAAGTTCCTCAGGCCATCCGCAAGGGAATTGAGTCGGCGAAGAAGAATCTGATGCGGATCAACCTTACCCAAACCAGCATCCCGCACATTGTGCTGGGACGCTTCGGATCGGGCATGGTGCTCCTGAAGCCCGCGCCCGAAGGCACGGGCGTGATTGCCGGCGGTGCGGTGCGCGCGGTCATGACTTCGGCCGGCATTCAGAATGTGCTGACCAAGTCGATCGGAACAACCAATCCGCACAACGTTATCAAGGCGACCTTCGATGCCCTGAAGAAGCTGAAGAACCGTGCCGATGTAGCCGCCCTGCGTGGCAAGACGGCAGAAGAGTTATAGAAGGACGGAGTCTCGAATGACGGCAAAGAAACCAAATGCGGGCGGCGGAAAGATACAATTGAAATGGGTGCGCTCCGCAATTTGCGCCCCGGTAAAGCAAAAGCTGGTGGTCAAGGGATTGGGTTTCACGCGGCTGAACCAGGTGATCGAGCGTCCGGACAACGCCGCCATTCGTGGAATGGTGGCGAAAATCCCGCACCTGGTCGAGATCCTGTAGAGACGTAGCTTGCTACGTCCTTTTTTTGAAAGAGCAATTATGAATCTCTCAAATATTCGAGCACCGAAGAAGGCGAACTCCGGCAAGAAGCGCGTGGGCCGCGGCATGGGTTCCGGCATGGGCAAAACCTCCACCCGTGGACACAAAGGCCAGCGTTCGCGCAGTGGTTCGCGCATGATGCGTGGCTTTGAAGGCGGCCAGATGCCGCTCCATCGCCGCATGCCCAAGCGCGGCTTCACCAACATTTTCCGCAAAGAATTTAACATCGTCAATCTGGAGAGGCTGGCCACGCTCGGGGAGACCACAATCACTCCCGAAGTTCTGCGCAAGGCTGGCGTCATCAGCACCAAGCACCCCGTCAAGATCCTCGGCGACGGAGAGATCTCGATTGCCCTGACCGTACACGCGCACAAGTTCTCCAAGTCGGCCCAGGAGAAGATCACGAAAGCTGGCGGCAAGTTCGAGGTCTTGCAGTAATGCTCGAGAAATTACTCAACGTCTTTCGCATCCCAGACCTGCGCAAGCGAATTCTTTTTACGCTCGGCCTGTTGGCGGTTTACCGTCTGGGTGGGCACATCCCTACCCCGGGTGTGAATGCGGACAAGCTGCAGCAATTTTTCGAGCAGAACAAGGGTACGTTTCTAGGATTTGTCGACCTCTTCTCCGGCGGCCAACTCCGCCGCTTGACCATTTTCGCGCTTGGAATCATGCCGTATATCACGGCGTCGATTATTCTGCAGTTGTTGACCGTAGTTTATGAGCCGCTGGCGAAGCTGCAGAAAGAAGGCGAACTCGGACGCAAGAAAATCACCCAGTGGACGCGCTATTTAACCGTCATTTTGAGCTCGGTTCAATCGCTCGGTATCGCTATTAGCCTCGAAAAATCAGGCGATTTCGTAGTCAACCCCGGCGTCCCCTTCATCCTGATGACCATGCTGACCCTGACCACGGGCAGTGCGTTCATCATGTGGCTGGGCGAGCAGATCACGGAACGCGGCGTCGGCAACGGCATGTCGCTCCTGATCTTCGCCGGCATCGTAGTGGGACTGCCGCGTGGCGTCGCCGACCTGATCGACAAAGTCCGCACCAATGCCTGGGGCGCCTTCACTGCGCCGGCCATGATTTTGCTCGTGGGCATCATGGTTCTGGTGGTCGCGTTTATCGTGTACGTCGAACGCAGCGAACGGCGCATCCCGGTGCAATACGCGAAGCGCGTAGTCGGACGCAAAGTCATGGGAGGCCAGTCCACCCATTTGCCGTTGCGCGTCAATGCCGGCGGTGTGATGCCAGTCATTTTTGCCTCGTCCATCCTGACCATGCCCCAGACCATGGGATATGGCTTGCGCAACAACCGTTACTTTGGCGACTTGATCCATTGGCTGGGCTGGGGCGAGCCGCTCTATACCTTTCTCTATGCGGTTGGTATTATTTTCTTCGCCTACTTTTACGTGTCGATTGTCTTCAACCCCAACGAGGTTGCCGACAACATGCGGAAGTATGGCGGGTTTATTCCCGGCATTCGGCCCGGCAAGCGCACTGCGGATCACATCAACGAGATTCTGACTCGCATCACTTTGGTCGGCGCCTTGTACCTGATCATCATCTCTTTCATTCCCGAGTGGATGATCACCGGAATCCATCTCAACCACCTCTACGGACCGATCGGAGCATTTTTCGAGCGCCTGCCCACCTGGGTGACGGGCGGTCTGGGAGTAACGTTCTATTTCGGTGGCACGTCGCTGCTGATCGTGGTTGGCGTGGCGATGGATACAGTGACGCAGATTGAAGCGCAGCTCATCATGCGCCACTACGACGGATTTACCCCACGCAGCGGACGCATTCGCGGCCGCCGCAGTTGGACATAGTTAAGGTTTGAGGTTGCCGTACCGCCCGGTCGGCGGGTGGTTATGGTGCTGACCGCGTGAGCCTGGAAGCAGGGAACGTACAAGGGTCAGTTCGATGGAAACCTCGCAAAACATCGGTCCGGTTGTGTTGCTTGGCCCGCCGGGCGCCGGCAAGGGAACGCAGGCCAAGCGAATCGCCGAGCACTACGGCATCCCGCAGATCTCCACCGGAGACCTTCTACGGGCGAATGTGCAGCGCGGGACTGAGTTGGGCGTGCAAGCCAAAGCTATTATGGCGCGCGGCGAACTGGTTCCCGACGATCTGGTTTGCGACATGGTAGCGTGGCGGCTCAGGGAAGCCGATTGCGAGCGCGGTTTTATCCTGGACGGCTTCCCGCGCACCGCCAAACAGGCTGGCTGGCTCGACGCTTTTTTTGAGAGCGAGGTCTTTGACAACTTACACGGCGGCAGGTGCTTGCCAATTGTGATCCGCATCGACGTGGACTATAATCAATTAGTAAAGCGGATCACCGGACGCAGGACTTGTCTCGCCAACGGACACATCTATAACGTCTATTTCCAGCCACCTCGCGTCGCCGACATTTGCGATGTTGATGGTTCCCCGCTGATAATCCGCAGCGACGATCGCGAGGAAGTGATTCGGGAACGTCTGCAGACGTATGACCTGCAGACCCGGCCCGTGGCGGAATATTACGAGCAGAAAGGGCGTCTGGTGTCGGTGAATGGCGACCATCCGGTAGGCGAAGTCACCGGACAGATGTTCTACGTGATTGAGCATCGGGATGGCAATTGTTTGTAAATCGACGGCGGAAATCGAGAGGATGCGGACGAGTGGCCGCATCGTTCGCGAAGTTCTCGATCATGTGCGCGCGCTGGTAGCTCCGGGCGCAACGACCATGGATCTGGAACGCGCTGCCGAAAAAAAGATTAAAGACCTGGGCGCGAAGCCGGCATTCAAGGGATATTACGATTATCCCTGCGTGCTCTGTACTTCGGTGAACGAAGAGATCGTGCACGGCATCCCGTCGGAAAAACGGGTGCTCAAGGCAGGCGACATCGTTTCCATCGATTGCGGGGTCGTGCTGGATGGATATTACGGCGACGCGGCGATCACGGTGCCAGTCGACGAGTCGATCACGCCGGAAGTTCGCAAATTGCTCGAGGTGACGGAAGCCTCGTTGTACAAGGGCATCGAGCAGGTTCGGGTTGGCAATGCGGTCGGCGATGTAGGCGCGGCAGTACAGGAATTTGTCGAAGCTAACGGCTTCAGCGTGGTACGCGAGTTCGTAGGACACGGCATCGGCACCAAGCTGCACGAAGAGCCCCAAGTCCCGAACTTCGGGGCCCGCGGACACGGTGCCCGGTTGCGGGAAGGCATGGTGCTGGCAATCGAACCGATGGTGAACTTCGGCCAGCCCGGCACGCGCGTGTTAGATGACAAGTGGACAGCGGTGACCGCCGACGGAAGCTGCAGCGCTCACTTCGAACACTGCGTGGCGGTAACAAAAGAAGGTCCGATGATTTTGACGCAGTAGGGCTATCAGCTTTTGGCTTTTAGCTAAAGGCCAAGAGCTAACAGCCAAAAGCATTCTTAAGGAGTCGATGAGCAAAGAAGACGCGATTGAGGTGATGGCAACGGTTCTTGAACCGCTGCCTAATGCCATGTTCAAGGTCGAACTCGAAAACAAGCACCAGGTGTTGGCGCACGTTTCGGGTAAGATGCGCAAGAATTTTATTCGTATCCTGCCCGGCGACAAAGTCGCAGTAGAGCTTTCGCCCTACGACCTGAATCGTGGACGCATCGTCTATCGCTACAAGTGAAGCATTTGATCTGTGTGGAACCGGGTCTCAGATCCGGTTGTCCGAGCCAAGCTCGGCAGTAGGCTAACGACCAAGGACCAACGACCAAGGACTGATTTATGAAAGTAAGAGCCTCAGTAAAGAAAATTTGTGACAAGTGCAAGGTCATTCACCGCAAGGGTGTGGTGCGAGTGATCTGCGAGACCGCGAAACACAAGCAACGCCAGGGATAGATAAAGGACAAACATGGCACGTATTGCAGGCATCGACCTTCCGCGCACCAAGCACATTAATATTGCGCTGACCTACATCTACGGAATCGGCAACTCGCGCGCCGCCAGCATTCTCGATCAGGCGAAAGTCGAACCGATGAAGAAGGTTCAGGACCTGGGCGAGGACGAGGTCAACCGCATCCGCCAGGTCATCGAAGCCGAAGGTCTGGTAGAAGGCGATCTGCGCAAGGAAGTTTCGATGAACATCAAGCGGCTCATCGAAATCGGCTCCTATCGTGGCTATCGCCATCGCCGCAACTTACCGGTCCGTGGACAACGCACGCACACCAATGCCCGCACCCGCAAGGGTCCGCGCAAGGGCACGGTAGCGGCGAAGAAGAAGACAGCGACGAAGACTTAAAACGAGCTGTTGGCTTTTGGCTCTTAGCCGTTAGCTTAATCACGACGGTTTTAGAGCTAAAGGCTAACGGCCAAAGGCTAAGAGCTAAGGATCTTATGGCAAAACCAGCAGCAGCAGGCGGCGCCGCCGCCCCAGAGAAAAAGGGCAAGAAGAAGACGTTCAAGAAGAAGGAGCGCAAGCACGTCTCCCACGGCATTGCGCACATCCAGGCTTCGTTCAACAACACGATCGTGACCATCGCCGATCAAGCCGGGAACGTGCTCTCGTGGAAGAGTTCCGGCTCTCTGGGGTTCCGCGGATCCCGCAAAGGCACGCCGTTCGCCGCCCAGCAGGCAGCCTCGAACGCGGCCGTAATGGCGCGCGATCACGGCGTCCGCAGCGTTGAAGTGCGAGTCAGCGGCCCCGGTTCAGGGCGCGAGTCCGCCATCCGCGCACTGGCCGCTTCCGGCATCGAGGTGCGCAACATTAAAGACGCCACCCCGATCCCGCACAACGGCTGCCGTCCGCCAAAGCGCCGTAGAGTGTAGGAGTCGGCTGTTAGCGCTTGGCCTTTGGCTTTTAGCTAAAGGCTAACGGCCAAAAGCTAACTGCTTATTTTCGTCCGGGACGAAGGGTGAAGCCAAACCTGTAAACCGGTCATCTAAAGGAGAAGCAACTTGGCACGTTATACCGATCCCGTCTGTCGTCTCTGCCGCCGCGAGGGCATGAAGCTATTCCTCAAAGGCACCAAATGCTTCAGCGATAAGTGTCCCATCGAGAAGCGCAATTTTGCTCCCGGCCAGCATGGCAAGGACCGCAAGTCGAAAATCGTGGGCTACGGCCTGCAACTGCGCGAGAAGCAGAAGACCAAGCGCATTTACTTCGCCCAGGAAGGCCAGTTCCGAAATTACTTCGAGAAGGCCGCCCGCACCAAGGGCGTCACCGGCGAACTGCTCCTGCAACAACTCGAGCGCCGCTTGGACAACGTGGTCTACCGCCTCGGATTCGGCGTGTCCCGCCGCCAGGCCCGCCAGTTAGTGCGTCACGGCCACGTTCAAGTGGATGGCCGAAAGGTCAATATTCCCTCGTACCAGGTCAGTGTTGGCGAGGAAATCGCGATTCGCGAAGGCAGCCTTAAGCTGGCGATTTTGGAACCGGCGAAGGAATTCGCCAGCCACCAGAACGCACCGACGTGGCTTGAGATCGATCGCGACAACTACAAGGGAAAAGTCTTGTCGCTACCCAAACGCGAAGACATCCACCTGCCGGTGAACGAGCAGTTGATTGTCGAACTCTACAGTAAGTAGTCGTTAGTCGATGGTCGTGAGCCAAGGCCGACGACCAAAGACGAACGACCAACGACAGATTTTTTCTGGTCCACTTATTTCGAGCCAGATCAGCCTGTCCCGACGCCCGACCTGAACGAACACGGACCAGTTCAGGGAGTCAGGACTGAGCCAAACGGCCGAAGGAGAATAACGCAATGCTTTGGAAAGGTTTCCAAAAACCGAAACGTTTAGCGGTCGATACCTCGACCCTTACCGATAAGTACGGCATCTTCTGGGCCCAACCGTTTGAACGCGGCTTCGGCACCACCATCGGCAACGCCCTCCGGCGCGTGCTGCTTTCTTCGATCGAAGGAGCGGCAGTCACCGCGGTGAAGATTGAAGGCGTGCTGCACGAATTCCAGTCGATCCCCGGCGTAGTCGAAGACGCTACCGACATCATCCTGAACCTGAAGCAAATTCCCTTCAAGCTCAGCGGCGACGCACCAAAGGCGATCTATCTGCGCGCCGATCAGCCGGGCGTAGTCACCTCAGGCATGATTGAGGCAGACGCCGACGTCGAAGTTCTCGACAAAGACGTCTACGTAGCCACTGTCAGCGAAGGTGGCAAGCTCGACATGGAAATGCGCCTCAAGCGCGGCCGCGGCTACACTTCCGCCGACAAGAATTTCGATGAAGACCTCGGCATCGGTTTCATTCCTATCGATTCCGTGCACTCCCCGGTGCGCAAGTGCAACTACACCGTCGAAGCCGCGCGTCTCGGACAGATTACCGACTACGACAAGCTCACCCTCGAAGTATGGACCAACGGCTCCATCACTCCGGCCGATTCCATCGGCCTGGCGGCGAAGCTGCTGAAGGACCACATGAACATCTTCATCAACTTCGAAGAAGACATCGAAACTTCGACATCGTCCGAGGAACGCAAGCCCGAGATCAAGAACGAGAACCTGAATCGTTCCGTCGAAGAACTCGAGCTTTCCGTGCGCAGCTACAACTGCCTGAAGAATGCGAATATTCAGTCGATTGGTGAACTCGTCCAGAAGACCGAAGCCGAAATGCTCAAGACCAAAAACTTCGGCCGCAAGTCGCTGAATGAAATCAAGGAGATTTTGGGCACCATGGGATTGAGTCTGGGAATGAAGATCGACGAGCAGGGCAACGCAGTACCCGGCCCAACGTCGAACCAGATTCTACCCGCATCCGCCTACGGCAACGACAACGATCTGTAAAAGCTTGCGGAGGGACGGGTCTTCGACCCGTCCCTCCATCTAAATTTTGTCATTCCGAGCGCAGCGAGGAATCTGCTTTCCCTTTCCGCCGGAACAAAGGATTCAACCATGCGTCACAAAGTAGCAGGATGGAAACTGGGACGTAACACCAGCCACCGCCGCTCATTGCTGCGAAACCTGGTCACTTCGCTCATCCTCGAAGAGCGAATCGAGACCACCGTCCCCAAAGCCAAAGCCATGCGTCCCCAAGTCGAGAAAATGATCACGCTCGGCAAACGCGGAGATCTAGCAGCCCGCCGTCAAGCGCTCGCCTACCTCATGACCAGCGCCGCCGTCGACAAACTATTCGACACCATCGGCCCCCGCTTCGGCGATCGCAACGGCGGCTACCTCCGTATCGTCCGTACCGGATGGCGAAAAGGCGATGGCGCCGACAACGCCTTCGTCGAACTCCTGGGCAGCGAAAAACTGCTGGACGAAAAACGCCAGAAGCGTGGCGAAGCCCGCGCCAAGCGCGCCGCCGAAGCCAAACGAGCCATGGACGAAGCCGAAGCGCAGCAGGGCGTCGAACACCCCGCTCCAGGCGCCGAGGGCGAAGACAAAGCCAAGTAACAAAAGTACGTTCAGGAAGATTCTGCTGCGCGCTATCAACGTAGAAACGTAGCTAGCTACGTTTCTACGGATTCAAAGATCAAACTTCTACAAAAATCAACTCTTCCGCGCCTCAGCTTCCGCTAACCACCCACGCCGCAACCTTTCCGACGGGATGCTGGACAAGTACGGTTTGATGTCGAGTATCGCTGTCCCATCCAGCATATCGACTCCACGAACGTGCAGTTCGACCCCTTCGCGGCGGAGTAACTCGACGGTTGTCAGTCCAATCGGGTTCGGACGTCGCGGCGATCGAGTCGCAAACACGCCATGCTGCCGGTTGTCAGAGGGCGGCATGCCCAGCAATTCGAATCCACGAGAGCGATCGAACTCCCAGATGACGATGAGATGAGAGAAGCCCTCGATGTCGGTAAGCCCCGCCTCAAACTCCGGCAGAATCTTCAGCACACCATCGGCCTCGTGTTTGGCGCCAAGGCCCTTGGGAATTTCGCTCGTGTTCTTGTACGGACTACTTACAAATCCAATTGGCTGCGAGGTAAACATGCGGAACAATAACCTCCATCTCCATACTAAGTGCCGCTATCGCAAGAATCCCCTGGCCGAAACGAACCTACAGGACTTGCTCCGAACCAGTTGCAACCGGGGCATATAATATGTGGTTATGACGCAAGAAGCCCACGAATTGCTCCAAAAAGCGCTCGCCTTGCCTGAGAATGAGCGGGCCGAGTTAGCCGGAAACTTGATCTCCAGTCTGGATACAACCGTTGATCCAGACGTCGATGCCGCTTGGCAGCGAGAGGTCGTGCGCCGCTTCGATGACGTTCAGTCCGGAAAAGTGAATACGGTGTCTTGGGAAGACGTCCAGCAAAAGGGACGTACACTGCTGCATGGCAAGTAAGCCGGTTCGATTTCATCCTCAGGCGGAACAGGAGTATTTTACGTCTCTCGCTTGGTACCGCGAGCGCAGCATGATTACTGCGATTAACTTTGAAAGTACCCTTGCGCATGCGGTAGAAAGGATCACGAAATCTCCACAGCGCTGGCCAATCTACTTCGCCAATTTCCGAAAATACACTCTCCGGCAATTTCCCTTTAACTTGTATCAGGATTTCTCTTCTGAGATCGTAGTCTTTGCTGTGGCTCACGGCCGGCGTCAGCCAGGATACTGGAAGGATCGTGTGTAAGGTGACTGTGCCCATCATTGGGGAGTCTCCTGAACCCGAGACTTGTGGTCTTACGCCGTGCGCGATGTTGAGAAAAGGGTGGTCCACCTAGGCGTGCTCTAGAACATGACGCGCAAGAGCGTCCGCCTGCCACGATCCAGAAAATCATACTACCCTTCTGGCGGAGGCGGTAGTGAGATTCCCATTTCGGTCCTGTCCTCGAATATTTTCTTCCGCACGCATTGTTTTTCCCTCGGCCCAAACCTAGAATCCACTTGTTAGTGGGCCACGAAGTATTCTCCCCCATCGCGTAGAACAAAAATCCAACGCGCTCTCGGGCGCTTCATATGGAGGCAAGAACATGGCTACTTCACCAAAAATCGCCCCAACTCCTATACAACCTCATCTAACTCCCAACGTAGAAAACGTACTGGCATTCCGCACCCCAGTGGGCGCAATCTCGGTTCCCGGCGGACAAACCAAATTGTTGGGCGTCGTCGACGTCAGCATGTACGAACGCATCCGCCTGGTTACGGATGAGCGCATTGATTCGACCTCCAACATTATTCTGCGGCTGACTTTCACCGAGGGGGAAGAGTTGGTTGCGCAGCTCGATACCATCATGCTGACACCCCACTCGCAAATGACTCGCGTCTACGATGTTCCCGGCACGCAACTCAGCATTTACGCCGATAGCGTGGGCGCTACGGGTACCAAAGGCTCCCTGGATGTGCTGATTTACGGCCAGTACTAGCGCACTTAGGAAAGACTAGGAACCGAGAACTGACAACAGACAACCGGTTTTTCCTCAACCTGTTTGCACCTTTCTCCTCGGAAAAAACAAGGTCAGGTCGAGGGAGATAGGATGCCGAACTTGAAGCGCACTTCCTCTCGCTTAGAAGTGCGCTTTTTCCATTCGTACATGTACTTCTGCGGGCACTGGCGTAACCTAGCGCACCTTCCTCATCGCGTTACACTTGCAAGAGAATATGGAGTTTTCCCGCGTACAAATCGCTATCGCCGTGGGCGCCGGCGTGCTTGTTCTGCTTGCCTTTTTCGGCTACCTGATGTGGCTGAACGGGCAGGGCCCGGTGCTTTCGCGTTCTGAGGATCGCGATCCGCTTTCCGGAACTCCAAATTCCATCTCGCTGAATCCCCTGCGCGACCGCTCGACCGAGCGCCTGGCCTCCAAATACCTCGATGCCATGCGCGACGGACACTGCCAGGAACAACTGGCCGTCTGGGAAAAGGATTATCGCAAGAAGTACGCCGCTTTCATCTGCGCTTCCGAGGCCCAACATCCGCTGGTTTCCTGGAAGGTAGTCGACTGGGAAGACGCACCACCGCTCCGCATCCTGCACTACCGCGGCAAACGCCTCAACGCCCCCGGCCAGAAGGATACCTACAAGGAGTTGTTTTCGGTCACGCTCGAGGATAAAGGTGGCGAGTGGGTTGTCACCAAGTACGATGCGATGTACTGACCCGCGATCTCATAAAGGTCTTGGGAAGGGCACGGCTTCAGCCGTGCCGTTACAATCAATAAGAATCTAGGCTTTAGCCCCTGCGGTTTGCCTTCAGTGCGCCACGAGATGGGATCGAGGCCATCCCGGGGCCACCCACTCAATCGAAAGCAGCGCTCATCCGACGCGGCTTCCAGGTCAAGAAAAGAAAGATCACAACCTGCGCAGTCAGAGCCGCAAAGCTGTCCAATACGACATCGCTGAACACACCCGTTCGCGAAGGGATGAAACTCTGATGCCATTCATCCAGGCTAGCCACCAACGCAGACATGAAGAAAGCAATCGTGGCCCAGCGCATCGCCCAGCGCGGAGCCCACGGCAAGCGCAGCGTAGCTCGCCAGGCGCGAAACAGAAAAAAACTCAAAGTAAAGTAGCCCACAAAATGCCCGGTCTTCCGGATGAAGTGATGCACCACCGCGAAGTGCGCCAGATCCATACCCATGAGAAAGTGCAGTAACGGATAGAGAAACCGGCTCGTATGTTCCGCGGAAAACATGTCCGTGGACTCGACCGCGATCAGGATCATCCACAAAACCGCGGCAATCCACGTCTTGATTAGTTGCTCTTGATCGGGGGTCAAGAGCGAGCTTCCCCCACAGGTTGGAAAAACATTGATCCTTTCAAAGCGCAAACCTACTCAACCGCATAATTCGGAGCTTCCCGAGTAATCATGACGTCGTGGACGTGGCTCTCGCGGAGGCCTGCGCCGCTGATGCGCACGAAGCGAGTTTTCTGTAGCAACTCCGGAATGCTGCCGCAGCCGCAATACCCCATTCCCGACCGCAACCCGCCAACCATCTGGTGAATGGTCACTGAAACCGAGCCGCGATAGGGGACTCGGCCTTCGATGCCTTCGGGGACAAGTTTTCCCAGGCGGTTTGAGTCTTCGCCCATTACTGGCATGGCGGTCGAGGCATCGTCGGTGTTTTGGAAATAGCGTTCGCTTGAGCCTTGAGCCATGGCGCCCAGCGATCCCATGCCGCGGTAGGATTTGAAGGTTCGTCCTTGATAGAGAATCAGTTCGCCGGGGCTTTCATCCGTTCCGGCGAATAGGGATCCGATCATGACTGCGGCTGCGCCTGCAGCTAATGCTTTCGTGATGTCGCCTGAGTATTTGATTCCGCCGTCGGCGATTATCGGGATACCGGCGTCTTTGGTGGCGCGATAGGCTTCGGCGATGGCGGTGATTTGCGGCTC
>Ga0207037_10320_pt1 | contig 13940 bp, 18 predicted proteins | sample Alteio_BWMinCont_75_FD_153268 | JGI IMG/M metagenome (GOLD analysis project Ga0207037, IMG submission 153268) | Enriched cells from forest soil in Barre Woods Harvard Forest LTER site, Petersham, Massachusetts, United States -... | ecosystem: Environmental > Terrestrial > Soil > Temperate forest >... | reverse complement strand
AATGAACTTGCGCCTAAAGTTAGTGGAAAATGGATAGAGCCATTTCTTGGAACAGGAGTTGTAGCTTTTAATTCTGGCTATAAGAAAGCAATCTTAAATGATACCAATCCTCATATAATAAATTTTTATAAAGGTATCCAACAGAAATTAATTACTGGAGCCCTAGTGAAGCAATATCTTGAGAGAGAAGGGAAGCTATTAAGTACTGCCGATGAAAGTGGATATGAACATTTTCGTAAAATAAAAGACCGATTTAATTTAGAATTCTCTTCATTAGATTTTATTTTCCTGTCTCGAGCAGGTTTCAATGGAATGATGCGGTTTAATAAAAAAGGGCTTTGGAATATTCCATTTTGTAAAAAGCCTGACCGATTTGCTCAGTCGTATACAACAAAGATTACAAATCAAGTATTAGCGGTTTCTAAAATAATTCAAGATGATTGGGTATTTTACAATAAATCCTTTTCTGAAATTATTCCAATGGCAACGAAAGATGATATAATTTACTGCGACCCTCCCTATTTTGGAAGATACGTGGATTATTATAATGGGTGGTCAGAAAAAGATGAAGAAACCTTATTTGATTTACTTTCAGAAACCAAAGCAAAATTTATCCTTTCGACATGGCACCACAACGATTTCAGGGCTAATGAAATGATTAAGAAATATTGGGATAAATTTAATATTGTTACAAGGGATCATTTTTATCATTCCGGAGGTAAAATTGAAAATCGTAGACAGATTGTTGAAGCCTTAGTATGCAACTTTGATATAACCCACATCAATATGCATAATCACGGAGTTTTTGAAAAAATAGAATTGTCCACTGGTGAGCTTCAATTATTTTAAATTATTTACCCCGTCCCCTTTTTCCCCCGCTTCCTATCGTGCTAGTGGCATTTGCTGCAAAGAAACATTCTAAAAAATTGCTTCTCTCAAAGGCAATACCTTTCATAATTGCCAGTCGGGCTCTGACTCCGACTCATGCCTCTCCATGTTCCTGCCTCCGTGCACGCATGGCATGTTCGCGTTTCACTATCTCTTCAGCTTCTTCGCGGGTATCTATATATTTAATCCTTGCAGTGAGGGGTACATTATTCATCCTGCTTAGTTTCTTCATTTCTTCGGGCAGGTCTTTTAAAAGCGTCCGTATAAGTTGGTTCAATACGATGGAGTCGCCCTTTTCGGCTTTTTTCAGCGCCATATCTAATACGGTTTCTTTTAAATCGCGGTAGCCTACATCTTTTATGGTATCGGTTTTCCGCTCGTAGTCCTCATACTCTTTACGCCAGCGGTAATGCGTACGTGGCGATATTCCTGCCACTTTGGCAGCTAACTTTACGTTGCCATAGTTCACCTCGAGGGCATTGATCATCATATCTTGTTGCCTGAGGATTTCATGTGGAGTGTTGTTGCTCATACTATTGATTTTATGATGCAAGTATAGGGCATCAAATAGCGTTGCACCTTTAAGTCATTGACTCCTCAATGACCGTCTGTTTGCCTGTCCGGCTCGGAATGGTATAATAAATGCTACGCATTTATATAGCATTTGCCTGGTATGTGTATTGACCCTATTAATTGTCACAACATTCACCTTTCGTGTGACATGTCGTAAATAAATGATTATCAGTTTATAACAAGCAAATAACACAGTCTATACTGTCGCCAAAAGTGTGACGATTAGGTCATTTTATTTTGGCAACTGGTCACCTGTTGGGATAAAGATAATTTAAAAGGCAATAAAATAAAGTGCCTTGATTTAAAAATCACAGGATTACTTCTTTTTCTTTAGCTTTTGGTTGGCTGTTTTAGCAATAACTTTAAGAAGATTGTCAAATGTGCCTTTTATGGCAAGAGGCTCCTCGTATTTGCTATGTTTTGGCTTCCGCTTATGTTTACTTGTCCTTTTCACAACTACAAAGATAGTAAACAAAAATGTGATTTAAGCAGCCATTTTATGACCACGAACCAAAGACTCGTAGGTCATTCGTCTATCTAAGCGAATTAGGAAATAATTAAATCTTTCCTGCTCGGTCATATTCCTGGTATTATATCGGGCAGCAAATTCATCGCAATATCTCTGCAAGTGCTTTGGACTCATATAGTGATAAGTGCCCATGTATCCGCGTTTGAATAGCGACCAGAAATTTTCAATATTTTGTGTATGGAATTTATGATCTACGATATAATTCTCCTTGTCTTTATGTTTAACCACGATATGCTTAAACTCTTTTTCCAAGCCCTTATATGATCTGTAGGCGTCACTTACAACCGTTGCATTTTTATCAACATACTTTCTGATAAGTTTCTTTAGAGTGGCTCCTTCAGTATTCGGAACAACAAAAGCGATAACTCTGCCGTCTTTTTCGTATAGTCCTACGACAGGAGTTTTATCTTTCATACTTCTTCCTTGAGCATTTTTTGTTCGTTTGTTCTTATGCTTATTTTTTAATTTGCCGCCAAAGTAACTTTCATCAGCCTGTACAACATTCTTTAGCAAATCAAAAGAGTTGTCTTTTAGCATTTCCCGTGTCCTATGCAATAGCGTCCATGCGGTTCTTTTATTGATCCTTAAGTCTCGATGCAATTGTAATGCACTTACTCCTTTCTTTCTGGAAGTGCATAAGTATAAAGCAATAAACCAATATCTAACGCTTATTTTGGCGTTTTCCATGATGGTGCCTGATTTATACGAAAATTTCTTATAACACTTCTTATTAGCGCATTTATACCCTCTATTTGTCTTGTAAGCTTTATCGTGCTCGCAATGTGGGCAGGTTACTCCGTCTGGCCACCGTATCTTCTCAAAATAACTGATGCAGGTTTGCTCGTCTTTAAAATGATCAAGTAATTCAGGAATAGAGTTTATCTTCATTTTTCGTTTTTTTGGCATATATGTATATACTCCTTATACGTAAAAAAACAAAAAATGTTTCGTAGATGGTCATGAAAGAGGCTATTCATAAGGTGTTTGCAAAACAAGAAGTTATTTTGTTTTTCTTAAAAATAACTTATATTTATAGAAGATTTATAAATAAAACATTTTGAAAGTAAAAGCGAATACATCCGAACTTAAAGCCAGGCTATCTGAATATGGATATTCAAATATTGAAGTAGAAATGCTGTCAGATGGAAATAGGTTATCAATGGTTAAACCAGACGTTCTTATTATTCCACAAAGAGAAATGGATGAATTGGACAATTTCATAATTGAACTATATCACACAAAAATACTGGGAACGTGTGTTACTCCTGACGAATTCCTAAAATTAGCCAAATAGGTGGATTATTCCAACTCAAATGACTTCCATTTAATTCGGCAATATCTTTAAAGCGTGCCGTTAAAAAATCAGAGCCAATAATTGCTGCCAGCTCAGGTTTGTCTTCAATTGTCCATTTTTCAATTGCCATAGAAGGGCTATTTGCTACTGTTACAATTTCAGCATTGGCAGTTGTTAAAATCATTTGTGTTTATTCAATTACAATATCATCATCATCCGTTTTTTTAATTTTTTGTGCTTTTTCATGTTTTAATATCAAAGAAACTAATTGATTTAGTGCGTCTTGAGAAGCCATAGTTTTATTTTTAACTGTTAATACTAAAGTTTAAAATACAGATTATTTTAAACTAACAGAAACGTGTAAATGATTAAAAATGCTCGTTTTTTGAAACTTTTTTTGATTTTTTACGTTTAAACCATTTTAACGAGATAGGTGAGTCTATTAATAATAACGAAAAAAAGTTTACCGTTTGTAAACTTTTTCGTATCTTTGCCGTACAAATGAGAGTCAGATTAGTAAAAGAACAGACCATAGAAGATTACTTAGGGGATAATGCAAGAAGCAAGACCTCTTTTAATAAATGGCTGACTCTTATAAAAGTAGTAGAATGGGAAACCACAGAAGACATAACAAATACATTCGGCACAGCCGATTTTCTTGGAAAGAGCTCAAACCGTATAGTATTTGATATAGGCGGAAACAATTACCGAATGATATGCCATTATTTCTTTGGTAGAAACTTTGTTCACCTATTTATATGTTGGATAGGGACACATACAGAATACGATGAACTATGCAGCACTGAAGGACAGTATACAATTAACAAATATTAAAACTGAAACAAAATGGAAACAATCTTAAAATATAAAGTGATTACATCCAGGAAGCAATATAACGAGTATTGCAAGGATATTTATTCTTTACTGAATATCAAGAACAAGACTAAAGAAATAAATGAAGAAATTGAGCTATTGACTGTTCTGATTGAAAAATGGGATAATGAGCATAATTCTTTTTCTGATTTGGATCCCGTACAAATATTAAAAGTTTTAATGAAAGAAAATAATTTGACCCCGAATGATCTTATGGAAATTATGGACGTAACCAAAGGCATGGTTTCAGAAATTTTAAATTATTATAAAGGATTATCGAAACATAATATCCAACTACTTGCATCACACTTTAAAGTGGCACAAGAGGCTTTTAATAGGCATTATGCTTTGAAACATCGACCAGCTAAGGATACTATGCACAATAAAAATGATTCCAAGAGTCATAAAAAGTTTGAATACGTTTAATTCTTATTGCATTAATTATTTTATGGCCTTTGATAGAAATATCAAAGGCTTTTTTACTTATATAGTATGAGTTCAAGAAATTACGCAACAATTTGCAAAGGGCTAATCGTTATGATAAATTGCCTAAATGATATGATTGATTCAACTGGTGAACGGGACACAATGGCAGAGAACACCAGAGAGAAGGTTGTACAAGCCTATGCGAGGGCAAAAGAATTTCTACCACCCAAGACGATAAATAAGCGTTTGAAAATATCCAATCAAAAGATTTCCAGGTGGACGAAAGAAAAAAAGTGCAAGGCATCATTAACCCAGCAATGCTTTTTATCTTGTCCAGCACAATTAACTTTATCGGAGCAGGTCCTTTTAAAAGAGTACTTAATGGATCCGAACAATAATAACTTGCCGAGAAATCATGTTTGGGCATTTGCCAGAAGGAAGGATTTATACGTGTCTCTGCCAACATTCTATAAATACGGCAAAGTTATAAACGGAACGCCAAAGCCCTATGAAATCCCAAAAAAGGAAATCATAAGAATTCGCGCTCAAAGACCATTCCAAATATTGCACATGGATAGTACCAGGATTACATGCAGAAATGGCGAAAGAATTTATGTGCATTTTATTATGGATAATTTTTCCAGGAAAATTTTGGGCGCTGTTCCATCTTATTCGAGCAAATCAGAAATTGTTGCCCTGAATCTCAAGAAAGTATTGGCAAATCAAAAACTATACAACCATAAGTTCGAGTTGTATTGTGATGATGGTCCAGAAAACCAAGGATATGTGTATGATCTATTGGAAAGCGATAAAAGAATACGGATTACAAGAATTGTGGCGAGCTATGAGGATGGAACAAGCAACAATATGATTGAGCGCTGGAATCATAAATTCAAATATGTAATATTGCGAAAGTTCTATCCGAAAAACTTTGATGACCTCCAGCTACTACTGCCAGAAATGATACGATATAACAACAACCTGCATTTACCAGTTCTTCGAACTCTTACTCCGAATGAAACAATAAGAGGGGTGCGATATGAAGATTTGGATTTTAAACTGAAAGTGCAAAATGCCAAACGACTGAGAATATTCCAAAATCAAACTGTGGACTGTGGTAAAATCTGCTTAGAACAGGAATAAATATTTTATTTTATTATCTTTATCCCAACAGGTGACCAGTTGCCTTTATTTTTTGCAAGAATGGAGCATTTTTTAAATTCGGCTTCTACCTTTTTTATTTACCAAGAGCGCATTCCGAAAAAAGTCTAATTTTGAAGCCTTACAAAAACTATATGAGCATACTGGTAAATAAACATTCAAAGGTAATAGTACAAGGATTCACGGGCAGCGAAGGCACCTTTCATGCCCAGCAAATGATAGATTACGGAACCAATGTGGTAGGTGGGGTTACGCCGGGCAAAGGCGGCACCACTCACCTGGAACGTCCCGTATTCAACACCGTAGCCGATGCGGTAAAAACCGCCGGAGCTGATGTGTCTATCATCTTTGTGCCCCCGCCATTTGCAGCCGATGCCATTATGGAAGCAGCCGAAGCCGGCATCAAGCTCATAGTATGTATTACCGAAGGCATACCTGTACAGGATATGGTGCAAGTAAAGTCGTATTTATCAGATAAAAATAGCCGTTTAATAGGCCCTAACTGTCCGGGTGTAATTACTCCGGGAGAGGCTAAAGTGGGCATTATGCCCGGTTTCATCCACCGAGCCGGAACCATTGGCATTGTATCGCGTTCGGGCACCTTGACCTACGAAGCGGTTGACCAGGTTACCAAAGCGGGATTGGGACAATCTACCTGCATTGGTATTGGCGGAGACCCTATCATCGGAACTACTACCAAACAAGCGGTGGAGCTGCTGATGAACGACCCCGGCACCGAAGGCATCATTATGATTGGCGAAATTGGCGGAACGATGGAAGCGGAAGCCGCATACTATATTAAGGAACATGGCACCAAGCCCGTGGTAGGCTTTATTGCGGGACAAACCGCGCCTCCGGGACGTACCATGGGCCATGCGGGAGCCATTGTAGGCGGAGCAGAAGACACGGCAGCCGCCAAAATGAAGATCATGCGCGAGTGTGGTATAACGGTAGTGGAATCTCCGGCTGTGATTGGAAAAACCATCGCATCTATGGTAAAAACCAAAGTGCTTAATTAAATTGATAATTGAAAATGGTAAATGGGAATACACAGAGTTGTTTTTCCCTTTGCAGTTTTCTATAAGTTGAATGGACTGAAAACGAAAGGGTACAAAATAAAACCCCCAACCTTCCGTTTATGGAGCATTAGTTCTCGTATGCCCTATAATAGAAGAGTCCTCCTTTTTATCTTGTTTTTGTGGTGTGCCAAGTCCGGCATGGCACAAATAGGCGGTAGTAGCACCTACAACTTCCTCGAATTGCCAGTTTCGGCAAGGGCTGCGGCCTTAGGCGGAACTTTCGTAGGTGTACACGATGGTGATTTGGGACTGGCAGCAACTAATCCTTCCTTTTTAGATTCGAGTGTGAATAACCACGTCACAACGACTTATACGCCTTTGTTTGCGGGCATCAACTATGGCTATTTTGCTTATGCGCATACGTTTGCCAACATTGGTACTTTCGACATCGGGGTAAAAGATATGGACTACGGAACCTTTACCCAAGCTGATGATGCAGGCAACATAACCGGAACTTTTACCGCCGGAGAATATATGTTCAACCTGGGGTATGGCCGCCCTATAAAAGATTCCCTATTCTCAGTGGGAGCCAACCTTAAGGTGGTATATTCTAACCTTGCGGGATACTACTCCGTAGGTGGATTGGTTGATTTTGGGGTATCGTATGTTAGTCCCAATAGGTGCTTTTATATGGGGGCGGTCATTCAAAACCTGGGCGGAGAAATAAAAGACTACATCCCCGGCAATTCTGAACCTTTACCATTGGATGCCGATTTGGGTTTATCATACAAGTTTAAACATGCTCCTTTCCGGTTGAATATTGTATTCACCCATCTCCAATCATGGACGCTTACTTACGCAGACCCAACAGATACCCAAACCGTGAATCCGCTGACGGGACAATCCATTGCCAAGAGTGGTTCGAGCACCTTTTTCGATAATTTCGGAAGACATATCATAGGCAGTTTTGAATTACTCCTTGGTAAAAACTTTGCATTGCGATATGGCTACAACTACGAAATGCGCCAGGAGCTTCAACTCTCCACCGCACCGGGAATAGTGGGCATGTCAGGCGGTTTTGAAATGAAGATATACCGCTTTCATATTAGCTATGCACTTACCAAATATAGTATAGGTGCTTTGGCGAATACATTTACCTTTGCTTTTAATACTTCAGACTTCTATTAAAAGCTCTCATGCCTAAAATAACCATTGCAATTGACGGGTATTCTTCCTGCGGAAAAAGTACGCTTGCAAGCGACCTTGCCCACGCATTAGGTTATGCCTATATTGATTCCGGAGCTATGTACAGGGCGGTAACGCTTCATTGCATTGAGAAAGGCATCATCAGCGCTGAACAATTCTCAGTAGATGGAATAATAGCTGAACTCCCTAATATAAAATTGGAATTTATTTTTGAAGAGAAATCTGAAATACATCTCAATGGGAAATGTGTGGAGAAAGAAATCCGCTCGATGGAGGTGGCCTCACTGGTAAGTCAAGTCAGTGCTATTCACGAGGTGCGTGTGCAAATGGTAGCTCAGCAGCGGGAGATGGGCAAACAAGGCGGCATTGTTATGGACGGAAGAGATCTGGGAACCACTGTATTCCCCCATGCTGAACTGAAAATATTTATGACAGCTGACGAAAACGTGCGCATACAACGGCGCAAACTGGAAATGGAAACTAAAGGCATAAAAGTTACTGAAGAGGAAGTTCGTAAAAACATTCACGAACGCGACGTAAACGACACTACCCGCAAAGAAAGCCCATTACGCCAAGCCGAGGATGCGCTGGTACTCGACAATTCTTATTTAACGAGAGAACAGCAATTGGCTATGGCATTGGAATGGGCAAAGGAAAGAGGGGCATGAAAATCTGCTTATAATCCCGCTACTATCTTTAAAATGCGTTCGGTTGCTTTGCCATCCCACATAGGTGGTACAACACCTTTTTTATAAGTACCATTTTCTACTGATTCAATCCGGCTTTCAATTAATTTTTCATCGAAAGGAATCAGCTCGTTGGTGCCAAGCGTAACCGTTACGGGCCTTTCGGTATTAGGGCGGAGCGTCAGGCATGGTACACCCAAAAAGGTTGATTCTTCTTGTATTCCGCCGCTATCGGTAATAATCATCAAGCTATTTTTAACTAATTTTTGGAATGAGAAATAATCCAGTGGCTCGGAAAGAATAAGTTTTTTGTTTTGCTTCAATTCATTCAGTAATCCAAACTTTTCCAGGTTATTCACTGTACGCGGGTGTGCCGGGAAAACAAGATTATATTTGCTGGTAATATTCTTAATTAATGTATTCAGTTTATTCAGCCCTTCTAATGAATCAACGGTGCCTGGTCGGTGCATAGTCATTAGTAAATACTTTTTAGGAGTAAGTTCTAGTTTTTGCAAAATGGAACTGTTATCAATATCGTTGGAATAAGCCACCAGTGTATCAATCATGGTATTTCCTACAAAATAAATACGGTCCTTATTTTTACCCTCGCTGATTAAATGATCGTACCCGCTTTGTTCCGTCAAAAAGAAATAGTCAGACAAATCATCTGTCAGTACCCTATTGAATTCTTCGGGCATACTGCGGTCAGAACTCCTTAATCCGCTTTCAAGGTGAGCAAGCGGAAGATTCATTTTGTTAGCTGTTAAAGCGCCTGCGAGGGTTGAATTCACATCACCCGGCACAATCATTAAATCGGGTTTGTATTCATTCACTATTTTTTCGAGGGCTTTCATAATATCTGCCATTTGCGAAATAGGACTTCCGGCTTCCACATTCAGGAAAATATCAGGTTGCAAACGGAATTGTTCAAAAAACACATCCGACATATTCCGGTCGAAGTGCTGACCAGTATGTACAATTTTACAATTGAGCCTCGGATGTTTTTTTATCTCCGCAGGGAATTGGGTTACTTTTATAAAATTCGGGCGGGTACCTACAACTACTAATATCTTTTTCATTTCTTTCGTATAAATCAAGGAGGGTTATTTATTGGTTAATTTCTTTCGGGTATACTTGCCCATTAAATCTGCTTCGCCAAGTATATGGCCGTTCATGGCATTTAATAATTGCGATTTGGTATCACAGGAAGGCAAGTTTATTTTAGTATCTAATGCATAGAGCTTAAAATAATAACGGTGCACTCCATCGGGCGGACAGGGGCCTCCATAACCTGTAATTCTGAAGCTAGTTAAACCTTGTTTTGTTCCATTGGTTAATACGGAATCCATAGGAAAATGCATGGGGAGAACTGTATCGGTTGCCGGAATATTATACACTAACCAATGTACCCACGGTTGAGTCGGCACATCAGGGTCGTCCATTATTAAAGCGAAAGCAGCTACCGTAGTAAATGGTCTATTCCAATGGAGTTCGGGAGAAATATTGGTACTGTCGCAAGCATATAAGGCAGGTATCATACTGCCTTGTATAAATGCAGGCGAAGTGAGACTGAAAGGTATAACAGAAGATGTTTCCGTGCGGGTGGCTTGCACGTTGCCTCCATTGCAGCTACTTAAAAGCAACGCAAGCCATACGATAGAACACATCGGGAAACAAAGATTCAGGCGTTGCATAGGCATATAAAGAGGGTTCAAAAATATCGAAATTCCATGAATTGGGCTGAATCTCAAAATATGTTAAAAAAATAAAACAAATAATTAAAGCAAAGGTAATGTGGTAACTTGCAGAACTTTTGCAGCACAGTCTCAATATTCCTACTAAAAATAGCAATTAATATGTCTCATTTAGAACCTTGGAAAGTATTGAAAAGCGACATTGTTTTCCATAATAAATGGGTAACCATTCAACAGGATACAGTAAGACTTCCAAATGGAAACCTGATAGATGATTATTTTTTGAATGTACGGCCTGAAGTAGTAATTACATTGCCCATAACAAAAGGGGGCAAAGCTATTATGGTGAGGCAGTATAAACATGGGGGAAAGGAAATATTTCTGGAGTTTCCGGGTGGTGTTTTTGAAGCAGATAAAGAAACTCCGCTAAAGGGAGGTTTGCGGGAGATGCGTGAAGAAACCGGGTACTACTCCGATGAAATGATTTATTTGGGCAAAGTATTTGACGACCCTACAAAAGATACCAATTGTATTCACTTTTTCTTGGCTAAAAATGCCTTTAAGAAGTTTGAGCCCGAACCCGACCCAACCGAGAATATTGAAGTGATAGAAGTATCATTCGAAGAAATTCCGGAATTGATAAAAGCTAATAAAATACGCGTTTGCGGAGCTATTGCCATATATACTATGGCCGCAATGCACTTGAAATTTAATTGATGGAATATACTATGGAAAGACTGATTTCAATTAGCTGTTTACTGTTCTGTTTTATGGGACATGCTTTCTCTCAATCGGAAACAATACCCAATGCGGGGTTTGAACAATGGCATGTCTATCCGTTTACCATATATGATACTCCCCTGGGTTGGACAGATAATGATTTATTGTATCAGCGTTTCGACCCGGGCTACAAGGGCATAACTGTGCTCAAAACCACCCGCAGCCATAGCGGAAAATATGCATTGCAATTAGGTAACTCATTCGACCATGGCGATACCGTGAACGGAGGTATATATTCCGTGGGCAATATGGATTCGTTAATGAAATTATTACAACACAAGGCTGCGGGCGGATTTTCCTGCGACCAGCGATATGAAAGCTTTACAGGATTTTATATTTTCAATGCTCTTCCGGGCGATACTGCCGTTTTTGGAGCCATACTAACCAAGTGGAACTGGGTTAAAAAAACCAGGGATACTATTGTTAATTCCGTGTTGCGCACAGGCGATGCTCAGAATGATTATGTGCCCTTTACGGTTCCTTTAAAATACCGGATTAAGAATGAAGTGCCCGATACAGCTTTTATATCAATAGGTATACAATCGGTAACGCACCCGAAGATAGGAACAGCGCTTATTATTGACGACCTGGCCTTTTCAGGAAGGGCAAAATGATGGAAAAAACGGCTAAAAACGGGTATTGGTTGGTACTGAAAATTTAAACAGTTTCTTAAATTTGGAATATATTTAGGTATCTAATCAAACCAATAAAAAATCAGTTTATGTATAAGCTATTTGCATCCCTTTGTATTTCTACAATCCTAATAACATCATGCGGAGCCCAATCACATCCTTTAGATGTGGGCGCTAAGGTTCCGCTTTTCTCTCTGAAAGACCAGGATGGGAAAACCTTTAACATGAAGGATTCGTTGGGGAATGGTGTGTTTGTTATTTTCTTCTATCCCAAAGATGAGAGTGTGGTATGTACAAAAGAAGCATGCACCTTTCGCGACAGCATGAATTTGTTTAAGCAGTATGGAGTACAGGTAATTGGCATAAACCAAGGCAGCGTAGAAAGTCATAAAAAATTTCAGCAAGATGATAACCTCAATTTCGAATTGTTAAGCGACCCCGACGAAACAGTGATTAAAGAATTCGGTGTAAAAGGTGGCCTGTTTACTGAACGCGTAACCTTTGTAGTAGATATATCTGGAGAAATAGTTTTCAAAACGGAATCAACTACCGATGGTAAAAAGCACATCCGTGAAACATTAGCTTATATCAGGCAGATGAAGAAAAATTAAGTTTTAATTTGTTTTCTCCTTATCCAGACTACACAGACAAATAGCGCATTTGCAACTAAAATACAAGCAGGATAAAGTGTTGTTGTAATAGAATATGTTCCGATGGCAACCATATTGAGAGTGCTCCATACCACACCCAATAGGAATAATGAAAGTGTTTCTGAATAAGGCTCTACATAAGCTTTTCGCAGCGTTGGTAAAAAACCTACAAAGTCGGTTATGGTAAGCAGTACTACACACAAAACAGGATCATGTAAAAAAGCATAAACGCCAATAGCTGCCAGGGCGCCGATAAGACATACTGTATCGAATGTAGTGATATTTTTTGTTCCGTATTTTAATGAAAGGATAAATATATAACCACATACAAATACACCCACAGCCAATGCTAATGCGCCGATACCTGCACCCGTATTAAACATTACAATAACACCCGTAACTTGCAATAGTGTCCAGATAAGCCATGTGTAGCTATGGGGCTGGGTTTTCTTACGTAAAATATCTCTTGCATAAGGGAAGAAGCTTATCAAACTGATGATAGTTGCAATTATTCCGCAAAATGTTTTAATTGACATGATTCAAATTAGATGTCGCAATAATACGGCATTATGGATGAATAAGCGCCAAATCGTTTTAACTATTCATTAACTATTGTGCAGCAGGTATAAACGTAGCTTTGTATACCCAATCCGAATGCCTATGAAGCTTTTATGGTACCCTGTCATTATCCTTATTCTTTTTCTCCAAAATGACTTACAGGCTCAATCGAGCGGGAAAGTGGGGTTGAAAATTTCCGATTCAGCACAAAAGCCTCTTGATGGAATTATGGTTCAATTGGTAAAAGCTAAAGATTCATCTATGACGCAATATGCATTTACAGGGCAGGATGGCGCAGCAGAATTTGCGAATGTGAAAAATAATAAGTACAGGCTCTACATTTCGCAAGTGGGATACACTAATTATTTCTCACCTGTGTTCGCAATAGACAGCCTACATGAGCAGGTTGATGTTCCTCTTATTTCATTGTATGCACAATCGCTTAAAGAGGTAGTAGTAGAAGGAAAAACGCCGATGATACAACACTATGCAGATAAAACTGTAGTGAATGTAGACCAAAGCCCTTTGAATGCTGTAGGTAGCATTTATGATGTGATAAAGCGTTCACCGGGGATAATAATTGACCCGAATGAAAACATCATCATACATGGCAAACAAAACGTGATGGTGATGATTGACGGCAGAATATTGCCCATGTCGGGAAATGACTTGGCTAATTACCTTAAAAGCATACCATCCGAATCGGTTGATAAAATTGAGTTCATTACAAGCCCATCTGCCAAATATGATGCCAACGGAACCGCAGGCATCATCAATATTGTATTGAAGCGGAATAAAGCCATAGGTTCGAATGTGGCTCTGCATGCAGGATACAGCCAGGGAATTTATCCTAAATCGAATGATGGGTTCAGCATCAGTGAGCGTACAAAAGATTTTAACATTTTCGGCAGTTATAATTATTCATACCGGGGAACCACGAATATGATTAGCCTCAAAAGCAATTATTATAA